>OGQD01001157.1_pt1 | contig 17953 bp, 17 predicted proteins | sample 1553091 | NCBI WGS metagenome assembly OGQD01 (sample SAMEA2580290, study PRJEB22360) | human gut metagenome | biome: human gut; feature: human-associated habitat; material: faeces | place: Denmark | collected 2008/2010
TGCCATTTGTGACCGAATATATTTGGGATATTCTCCCTGCCAGCGGCCTTGATGATCATTCGGCAGAGTTCCTGATGCTTGCTGCTTGGCCGGAGCCAGCTCAGTATGCTTCGTTCATTAATGATGCGGCAGAGCATAAGTTTGAGCTTGCCCGAAGGGTTGTTTCCTGCGTGCGTTCAACACGTGCGAGATATCGTCTCTCTCCTCGTGCAGACCTGAGTGTTGCTGTGCGTTGCTCGGCTGATGATGCCTGCGCCTTGATGGAGCAGGCGGGATTCGTGTGCTCTGTGGGTCATCTGAATAGCTTTGAGGCGGGCGAAAACGTTGCTCGTCCTGAAGGCTCCATTACTGTTGTGGACGGCGTGCTGGAAACCTATGTTGCACTCGGTGGTCTGGTTGATCTGGCTCAAGAGCGTGCTCGTCTTGAGAAAGAGCTTGCGCGTGCAGAAAAGGATCTTTCTGGCGTCGAGCGCACACTTTCTAATGAAGGCTTCCTTGCCAAAGCCGCTCCTGAAGTTGTTGAGAAGAAGCGTGTTCGGGCAGCTGAGTTGCATGATGTCATTGAGCAGCTGCGTGTACAGGTAAACGATCTCGCCTAAGTGCTTTTGAGTGCTGTGAGCGCGCGTCGAACAGCTTGTCCGACGCGCACGCCAATAACCAGCTTGATGGTATCGGGAATAACAAAAGGTAGCACGGCTATCCCGAGTGCTTCTGTGAGTGATATCTGCATCATGAACATGAGCTGAGCTGTTCCCAAAAGATAGGTAATAACAAGCATGGTGCCAGCTGCGAAATAGTCGCGGCTGGCACTTGTTGTTTGAGTGTGTGAGCCCCTTATCAGCTGCGCGGCTGCTGTGCCAACAAAAAAGCCCCAGAGATAGCCACCAGTTGGTCCTGCTATTTGAGCAATACCAGCGCCAAAATGAGAAAAGAGAGGTAGCCCTGCAGCTCCGAGCACAAGATACAAGCCCACTGAGAGCATTGCCTCACCTGGAGAAGCAACAATAACAAGTGCAGAGAGAGCCAATGTCTGAAGGGTCAAAGGGACAGGGCCAAGTGGTAGTGTTACCCATGCGCTTACGCTGAGAAGAGCTATGAGCATGCCACAGCGCGTAATTGTCTGTGCTTTCATGCCTGACTCCTTTGGATGTGCGAAAGGTAGAATTGATGGTCGCTCAGAAATCCACGGTAACAAAAAATGAGATGAGACGCGTTTGGCGAAAAAAACGTGATTCGTTAGATGTGTCATTGCGCCGCGCAGCAGATGAGGCCATCTTTTCATGCCTGCACGCAAGTGAGCTATGGCGAAGCGCAACACAGGTATTGAGCTATCTCTCTGTTGGAGCTGAGGTTGATACAAGAATGCTCATCGAGGCAGCCCTGTTGGAAGGCAAGACGGTTGCGTTGCCACGCTGCGTTGGTCCTCGGCGCATGAGATGGCATACCATACAAAGCCTTGATGGTCTTGAACAGTCAAAATGGGGAATTGAGGAGCCACCCGATAGGGAAGAGACTTTGTTTGACCTTAATCAGGTAGATCAAGCACTCATTGTGGTTCCCGGGTTGGTATTTGATAAGCATGGCATGCGCTTGGGATATGGTGGGGGCTATTACGACACATTTCTCACGCAGGTTACGGGCAGTCCTACTGTTGGCCTTGCTCGTTCTTGTCAACTTGTAGAGGATCTCTCGGTCTTTCATTGTGTGGAAGAGCATGATCTTCCGGTGGAATATGTGGTGTGTGAGCATGAGATACTGCATAGCGAATGTGCCTGACGAGCATCAGAAATGTCATTTTTATTATGTGAAGGTATATTTCATTCATTAAGCTTGGACAGTATTGCTAAAGCACTGCCGTTGAAGGGGTTAGCTTATGTCACATGAGCTTGCGAATAAGAGTTGTTCGCAATTTGTATATGCGGTTGCGGAAAAAGCGCCTACACCTGGTGGAGGCGCGGTAGCTGCTTACGTTGGCGCACTGAGTGCAGCTCTGGGTGCAATGACTGGCCAATATACGCTCGGGAAGCGTAAATACGCTGAATATGAGGAAGATGTTCAGAGGGCAGTCAACCATCTCAATGAGCTTTCCGAGGAGCTTGTTACCCTTATGGATGCCGATGCACAGGCTTTTGAGCCCCTTTCTCGCGCATATGCTCTTCCCGCCAGCGATCCAACAAAACCTGCCGTTCTTGAAGAAGCTACGCGTGGTGCTCTTGAGGTTCCGCGTAAAGTGGTTGGATGTATCTGCAAAATAGTGCCGTTTCTTGAGGAGCTTTCTATAAAAGGCACCAAGATGCTCCAGTCGGATGTGGGATGTGCAGCTTCTTTGGCAGCAGCTGCCTTAGAGTGTGCGGCACTCAATGTTTTTGTTAATTCAGGCTCGTTGGCAGATCGCGAATTTGCTGCAGCTGTAGAAGAAGATATTGATGCCCAACTATCAGAATTTGGCACTCGGGCTCATAGCGTGTATGTTCATGTGAATGACAGACTTCGTGAGAGGGACTAGGTATGGCAACACTGCTCCGCGGTGCTCCTGTGGCAACCGCGCTTTGTGAGCGTTTAGCCGGGCGCATAGAAGCACTTGAGCAAGCGGGTATAACTCCGGGTCTTGCTATTGTGCGTGTGGGCGAGCGACCAGATGATATTGCATATGAGCGAGCGGCTTCACGTCGCGCTGAGCGCCTTGGTATCGTGGTGCATCGCACCGTACTTGATGAAAATTGTTCTCAAGATGATCTTGAGCAAGCGATTGATGTGGTAAATGCAGACGCGTCGGTTCATGGTTGTTTGTTGCTGCGTCCATTGCCTGCTCATCTTGATGAGCGCTCGGCATGTGAGCGTCTCTCAAGTTCGAAAGATATCGATGGCATTACGCCCGGATCGCTTGCTGGCGTTTTTTGCGGATTTGATACAGGATTTCCGCCTTGTACTGCAGCTGCAGTAATGGAATTGCTTGACTTCTACCATATCGAGCTCTCCGGAAAACGAGTTGCAGTAGTTGGTCGATCGCTTGTTGTAGGTCGTCCTCTTGCGCTCTTGCTGCTCGGTCGTAATGCAACAGTTACTTTGTGTCATTCCCGAACCAATAATCTTGCCGAAGTTCTTCGTCAGGCTGATATTGTTGTTGCCGCAGTTGGTAGGGCAGGCTTGATAGATGCCACGTGTGTACAACCTGGCCAAACCATCATTGATGTGGGAACAAATTGGGATGAAAATCTTGGAAGCCTCGTAGGTGACGTTGCCCACGATCAGGTAGATCCTCTTGTGGCGGCGGTTTCACCTGTTCCAGGAGGAGTTGGATCAATAACGACGGCCGTCCTTGCCTCACATGTTGTAGAAGCAGCTGAAAGAATGGTGGACTCGCAGTGACAAATACAGATGCCAACACCGGAGATGAGCAGGAGTTTTCCCCAATAGATCTTCCGCGTGCACGCGCTGCTGTGCGGGAGCTTCTGTGTGCTATGGGTGAGAATCCCGATCGCCCTGGTTTAGTGGAAACCCCTGATCGAGTGGCTCGTGCTGCTGCAGAAATTCTCTCTGGTCAATGGGAAGATCCCGGCGCCCATTTGCTCAAGCAATTTCGAGAAGAGGGAAATGAGGAATTGGTTATTGTAAAAGACATTCCCTTTTCCTCCCTCTGTGAGCATCATTTGCTGCCCTTTGTGGGCAAAGCGCATGTTGCCTATATCCCTCGAGATGGTCGGATTACAGGGCTCTCAAAGATTGCTCGGTGTGTAGAAGGCTATGCCCATCGTTTGCAGCTACAAGAGCGCCTTACTTCTCAAATTGCCGATGCGCTGGTGAGATCGCTTAATCCACTTGGCGTACTGGTGGTGCTTGAGGCAGAACATACCTGCATGACAATGCGTGGTGTTCGGAGCGCAGGAGCTTTAACTGTTACCTCTGCTGTGCGTGGCGGTCTGCGTCGAGATGCGCGTTCGCGTCAGGAAGCTTTGCGCTTGATTGGTCTCGGAGGACGTGCATGAGTAAAAGCACTCTGTCTTGGTGTTCGCCGTTTGAAGTTCCGGCGATGAGTTATGAAGAGGCACTTGCAACTCTCAAAGGCGTTGGACGTTTTGGAATAAGTCCTCTGCTTGAAACCGTCGAGGACATGCTTGCAGAGCTTGCTCATCCCGACCGAGCGTTTCGCAGCGTGCAAGTGGTTGGTACCAATGGGAAAACATCAACTTCTCGCTATACGGCAGCAATCTTAGCAGGCGAGGGTTTTCGGGTGGCTTTGTATACGTCACCAGAGCTTGTTTCGTATACCGAGCGTATGGAAATAGATGGCAAACCCATCTCTGAGGAGTTGTTTGCTCGAGGCATTGCTCTTGCAATGGAAGCGGGCAAACGTGTGAATAGTCGCCGCAGAGACACTGGCGGGCGTTCCAACGGTAAAACAGAGTTTGATCTCCTCACCGTAGGAGCGGTCTGCATATTTGCCGATGCTCAGGTGGATGTTGCAGTGCTTGAATGCGGCATGGGAGGCCGTTGGGATGCAACCTCTGCTGTGGAATCAATTGAGGCGGTTGCGGTAACTGGTGTCGGCCTTGACCACATACGTATTCTTGGCGATACGCTTGAAGAGATTGCTTCAGAAAAAGCAGCGGTTATCAAACCTGGACGCGCCTGTGTGCTGGGAGCGGGCACTTCTACACCCACCTCTGTTGAGGATGTCTTTCTTAATCAGTGTGCTCAGCAAGGAGTTACACCAACACTTGTTCGTCCTTATGAGACATGCGATGCGCCAGGCATCCTTGAGAAGGGTCAGGCGCGTGATACCCGTTCGTATCCTGTAGTTCGTTGGCATAATACCCATATGCCACACCGTATTGGAGATACGCTTATTGAGCGCGTAGAAACACCTTTTGCTCTTTATGAGACCGTAGGCTCTCTCAAACCGGCATATCAAGCTGGCAATATTGCATGCGCCATCGCACTTGCCGAGGTGTTTCTTGGTCGCGCATTGAATAATGAGCAGCTTGAGCAGTCCATCGTTTTGTGTCCCACTCCTGGAAGATTTGATGTGGTGCGCGCTGAGCCGCTTGTGCTGGTTGATGCCTGCCATAACCCCCAGTCAATCCGTGCTTTTCTGTCGGCGCTTGACGCAATAGAACCCGATGTAGCTCGTCGTCCTGCTCTGCTCGTTGCTGTTTTTGCCGATAAGGACGTTGAAGGTATTTGTGAGCTACTCGCAGGAGCATTTCCTCGCGTGTATGTCACAGCTACAGCATCTGCGCGAGCCCTGCCTGCCCATCAATTGGCTCAAATATTCGAAGCACATCAGGCCACACCTCAAGCAGTTTTTGACAACGTGGGACGTGCTTTGGACTCGCTTACCGATGAACCGTTTATTGCGTGTGGGTCGATTTCCTTGGCGGGAGAGATTATCGGAGCACTGCGTTAACACGGTGTTTTTTACACTTCGGTACATGTTTTACGAAGTGGTATGCAAAACCGTGTAACTTATTTGAAACATTTTTCAGATATGCATGATAGGCATCATGTGCATTGACCGTCACCGTTGGGGCTGACGGAATGCTTGGAATTGGAGGAGGCAACTCGTGAAGCATCGCGTTGTTACCACACGTCGCCAGTTTTTTGCCGCTCTTGCAGCCGCCGGAGGAGCGGCAGCACTTGCTGGTTGTTCAGGGTCCGGTTCAGGTAGCTCTCAGGCAGCTGAGGGTACCCTCACCATCGGAATTCAGGATGAGCCTGAAGGCCTTGATATTCAGCAGATTACATGGGAGAACTACGTCCACTGGCTCATTTATGAACCCCTGTTAAACTATTCCGACGATCTCTCTCAGGTGAGCCCCGCCTTTGCAGAGTCTTTTGAGGCTTCTGAGGATGGCCTTACGTACACCATCGTGCTCCCCGAGGATGCAAAGTTCTCGAATGGTGATGCGCTTGATGCCAATGCCTATAAGGCATCGCTCGATCGCTATCTTGAGATTTCTCCATATTCATCAGACTATGCTGATGTTGCCTCTGTTGAGGTTCCTGATAACCGCACCCTTGTTTTCCACATGTCAGTACCGGCTCCGTATTTTATTACGCCGCTCTCCAACACCTATAGCGGCATTGTAGATGTGGCTGCCATCACTGATGACGCCGAGTTCAACCGTGCTCCTGTAGCAAACGGTCCTTATGTTGTGGAGAACTGGGAGCAGGGTTCTCAAATTACCTTTGTAAAGAATGAGAACTACAAGACTCAGAACGAGTTTGTTGAGAATAAGGGCGCATTTGCCTTTGATAAGATCGTTATTCGTTTTATTCCCGATGAATTTACCCGCGTTTCTGAGGTGGAGTCTGGCGGTGTCGATTTGATCTTCGACGTACCCACTTCGTCCTATGCAGAGCTTGAGGGTAATGAAGATGTCCAACTCTTCGACTATGAGCAAGCCGGCGTGAGCTATCTGTACATGCAGACCGAGTCTGGTCCTCTTGCTGATATTGCTGTACGTCAAGCCATAACCTATGCCATCGATCGTGATGAGATTCAGTCAACACTTGATGGTCTGGTAACACCTACCTATGGCTATATTTCTTCTGCACAGGCCTGCTATTCAGCCGAGGAGGAGGAAAAGCTTGCTGGCGAGCTTGCCTTCGATCCCGATCGCGCACGTAAGGCACTTGCTGATGCTGGCTGGTCTGATTCCGATGGCGACGGCATTGTTGAGAAAGACGGCGAGCCCCTCTCCTTCGAGATGCTCATTCCTTCTGACCGCGCTTCTCTTAAGAATGCAGCTCCTGTCATTCAGCAGCAACTGAAGAATGTTGGCATCGATGCTCAGATTGTTGAGCAGGAGGCCGCCTACATTAAGGCTTCCATGGAGGCTAACGACTTTACGATGGGTTCTCGTAACTTCGTATGGCTCGATCCCGATATTCTCTACAGCGTCTTTACGCCTTCTTCTGGCTATCCATGGGAAGATGCTGAGATTACCGAGGCTCTTACGGTGGCACGTCAGACCGCTAACAACGAAGAGCGTATTGCAGCCTATGCAAACTTCCAGGATCTTCTGGCAACCCGCTTTAAGGCCATTTCTCTGTTTGCTGACAAGTATGCCATTGCTGCTAAGAACATCATTACGGGCGTTCACGTTACTAACGACGGCCGTCTCTTCCTTGCCGATGCAGGTGTTTCTGAATAACGAAGAAACCTTCTAGTAGGGGATGAGGTTTCCGAGCAGTATGCCTGGCATATAACACAACGTGTTTTGACATGAGGCCTCCCTAAGGATTGGTCCTTAGGGAGGCCAACTCCGGAAAAAAGAGAGCAACCAAGGTGAACGAGAACTTTCAGCCCCGGTTTGCAGATAAATTTGCTCTTGTAGCAAAATCGTCAATTACTGGCTGACACGTTACCAATAATGGTTGCGCGTTCTTACATGATGCGGGGGTACAACAGTGAGCAACGAATTCGACACGCTCATCGTAAATGGCAGGATTCCAAATTTTGCTACTGACACCTTTATTTCAGCAGCACTTGCTCTTAACGATGGTTGTATCGAAGAGATAGTTGATACAACCAATGAGGATCGTATCGACTACCTTACTCATCATGCTTCTGAAGTTATAGACGCAAAGGGTCATGTAGTAGCACCTGGTTTTATTGATGTGCACATGCATGAAGAGAACCTTGCTGAAACTGATGAGTATGGCATTGGTCGACTTATGGCGCGTATGGGGGTTACCACCTGCGTTGCTGGTAACTGTGGTGAATCACCTCAAGATTTTCAAACGTTTTCTCAGTGGGTGAACTCTAAGGGCGGCGCCCCTGTGAACTACCTCATTCTTGCTGGTTACAACAGCTATCGCCAGTCGTTGGGTCTTGGCACTTACGATAAGGCAACGCCAGAGCAATATCGCAAAGCCGCAGCATTAGTGCGTGAACAAATTGAAGCTGGTTGCGCGGGGGTCTCGTTTGGTCTGGAATACGATCCAGGTATCACCGAAGAAGAAATGTATGAGGTTGTCTCTGCTGTGGCCGACCTTGATCCCTTTGTCTCCATCCATTTTCGTGCCGACTGTGCTGACGCGCGTGCCTCACTTGAAGAAATGGCGCGTTTGTCACGCAAGACACAGGTTCGTGTAGAAGCTTCTCATCTCTCAAGTCTTGCAGGTTATGGCTATATGGATGAAGCGCTTGCTTTTATCGAGCAAGAAATGGCAGAGAACCCTCAATTTGGTTATGACACCTATCCCTATACCGCATTTTCCACAGGCATAGGATCGGCGGTCTTTGATGTGGACTGGCGTGCAAAGTGGGGTTGCGACTACGACGCTATTCGCTTCTTATATCCACCGTATCGTGGACAGAGGGCTACACGTGAGACCTATGAAGAAGTGCGCAGCCAGCATCCCGAGCAAAACGTCGTCTGCTTTGCCATGCGTGAGCCTGAAATTGAGGCAGCGATAGTAAATCCGCTGGGTCTTGTTTGCTCAGACGGCGGCGTATATGCCGGTGAGGCACATCCACGAGCTGCGGGATCGTTCCCTCGAGTTATTGCTCGTTACGTGCGTGGAACAAAATCATTGACGCTCATGCAAGCATTGAAAAAAATGAGCCTTCAAGCTGCAAAACGTTTGGGGTTAAGTGCAACTAAGGGTTCAATTGAGCCTGGTAAAGATGCCGATATTGTCATTTTTGATCCTGAACTTATTGAAGACGGCTCTACCTTCGATGAACCGCTGAATGCCCCTACTGGTATTGATCGAGTGCTTGTGGGTGGAGTGACCGTAGTGAAAGATGGCGCTGACACCGGTGCTTTAAGCGGCTGCGTTTTGGCAGGTGCTGGCAGGCATGCAGAGAAGACTGAGGGCTAAGGAGACCAATGTTTGAAGAGAGGATTGCTGCTATTGCAGCTGCACATGGCGTAGGCGATAAAACACCGGGCTTTGCGCTTGCGGTTGAGAAGGCAGGCGAGCTGCTTTATGAAGGTGGCTTTGGTTGCGCTGACATAGCAGAGGGTAAGAAAATCTCTCCTTCTGATAACTTCATTATTGCTTCCAATACCAAGCAGATGTGCTGCACGGTCATCCTTATGCTTGCCGATCGTGGTCTTTTGGATTTGGATGCGCCCGTAGCTCCGTTTTTTGAACAGATGCCTGAGTATATGAAGCGGGTCACCCCTCGCCAGATGATGGCTCATACTTCCGGTATCCCTGATTATTTTGAAGAAGGTTTTGAGGGTGGATTTGCTCCGGAGGTAATGGCTCTGGCACAGGCTAACGCTGATGAGGTGCTCGACTACATCAAGACGCTTACAGGTCCTGACTTTGAGCCCGACACTTCGTGGGCCTACTCCAATTCAACCTATGTGATGCTTGGAGAAATTGTTCGAAAGCTGACAGGTGTGGGCTTCGGTCATTTTCTGGAACAGGAAGTTTTAAGGCCTTTAGGCATGGAGCGTTCATTTGCACCCGATGATCTTGTGAGCAGAGATCCATGGCTCGTGAATGGCTACTATCACAAAGATGATGGATCTTTCGGTGTGCGTCCCTATGACATGCTGATGGTTGGTTTTGCCGACGGCAATGTCTCATCGAACGTGCAGGATATGCTGAAATGGTATCACTGGCTGTTCGACAATCAGGGCCCAGAACTTATTAAGCCGGAGACAAAAGCTCTTCTTACTCGCGATTATCTCTTGCAGGATGGTACTCCTACGGGGTATGGTTTGGGTTTGTTTTTGGGACGAGACAATGCTCCCAGTGGGAGAGGACGTCATCTTCCCAACCATGCTGAGATTTGGCATACCGGAGGTGCAACAGGATTCATTTCTATTGCATCGAGGTTTACCGATGAGAAGCTTTCAGTAGTTCTTCTCACCAACGATGAGGACATTGATCGCGATGGCATCTTCCTCGATGTCGCCGAGCTGTTCCTCGACACGAAGGAGGTGGACTAAGGGTGTCCCCAACTGCTCGTTATATTCTCAACAGAGTACTTATTGGCATCCTTGTCGTATTCTGCGTGAGTGTTGCAATTTTTGCCATTATGCAGGCAATGCCAGGCGATCCTGTTGACCTGATGACATCTGAGCGTGTCTCGGCAGAACGCGTTGCTCAGATCAAGCAAAATTGGGGTCTTGATCAGCCGCCTGTCATTCAATATTTCTATTGGCTTGGCAATGTGTTGCGCGGAGACTTTGGTACATCAATTACCACCGGCCAAGAAGTAACAACGCTTATTCTGGAACGTCTTCCTTACACCCTCATGCTTACGGGTGCTGCTATCGTGCTTGAATATGTCGTTTCAATTCCTCTGGGCCTGTATGCAGCAGTGCATAAAGACGGTGCATTCGATCGTGTCATGAATGTTCTCATGGTTGTTCTCTGGTCGATGCCTGCATTCTGGCTGGGCGTATTGCTTATCCTGCTCTTTGCAATCAACTTGGGTATATTGCCTATTTCCGGCTGGTCTGGTCCTGCGTCGTTGATACTTCCAACGCTCGCTTTAGCACTTCCTAACTTTGCTCAGATATTTCGTCTTACGCGTTCAGAGGTACTTGATGTTCTCGACGCGCGCTATGTTAAAACGGCAACTGCAAAGGGTCTTCTGCGCAACAAGGTGCTCATTCGACATGTCCTGCGCAACGCTCTTATCCCTGTTACCGTTACGTTTTTCCTCTCGCTGCCCTGGTTGATTGGCGGCGCCGTGGTCGTAGAGAACGTTTTTGCCTGGCCTGGCATGGGACGCCTTCTCTGGACCGCTATTTCTCGTCAGGACTTTCCTATTGTGCAGGGAATCGTATTTGTAATCTCAGTTCTGACTGTTATCTGCAACCTCATTGGCGACGTGGTTTCTGGCCTGCTTGATCCGCGCGTTCGCCTTGCTCAGGACTAGGGGGTGAAACTATGGCACATGCTCAAACAGCAACTAAGGCTGCACAGAAACGATCTGTACGACCTTCAAAAATAGCGCTGCTATTAAAAAAGCCCATGTTTGTAGTGGGTCTTTTTATGCTTGTTGTGGTAGTTCTTGCGGCGATTTTTGCCAATCAGATTGCACCGCATCCCTATGATGAGCAGAACCTTGCCCAAAAACTTATGGCTCCCTGTGCTGAGTATCCTTTGGGAACCGATCAATATGGGCGCTGCGTATTTAGCCGCATTATCTACGGTAGCCGCATTGCTTTGCGCGTTGGTTTAATCGCGGTTGCCATCGAGTGTTTGATCGGTGTAACGCTCGGTGTTATTGCGGGCTATTACGGTGGCAAGGCCGATAAGATCATCTCGTTCTTTACCGATATGGTTTGGTCGATTCCTCCCATTATCTTTGCAATGGCTATCGTGCTTTTGGTGGGAGCTTCTGCTGAGAATGTGGCATTTGCTATTGCCGTTGTGACGTGGGCACAAATCACAAAAGTCGTTCGAGCAAAAACCCGAACTATCTGTGCCGAGTCGTTTATCGAGGCAGCAAGAACGTATGGCGAATCTGATATCTCCATTCTTGTCCGCTATGTCTTGCCCAACCTTGTTTCCACCATTGTGATTATGGCTTCACTTGCACTTCCATCTGCCATCCTTTCCACTACCTCCATGGGCTTCCTTGGCATGGGTGCTCAAGAGCCGCTGCCAGACTGGGGCATGATTTTGTCTGGAGGCATCCAGTACATCACACGTGCTCCCTGGATTTCTCTGTATCCCGGTGTTGCTATTGTTTGGACAGTGCTTGGATTTAATCTGGCATCCGAAGGCATTAAAGACCTTCTCGACCCCACGATTGAGGTGTAGCCATGGGTATTCAGACCAACGGCACTACCGACGTGGTGCTCGATATTCGCGATCTCGAAGTGGTATACGACACGCCACATGGAGAAGTTCAAGCAGTAAGCGATGTGAGCTTTAATGTGCGAAAGGGCGAAGCATTTGCTCTGGTGGGGGAGTCTGGTTGTGGTAAGTCCACCTGTGCTTCCGCAATAATGCGCATTGTCTCAAAGCCAGGCCGTATTAAAGGCGGTCAGGTTCTTTCTCACGGAGAAAATCTGCTTGCACTTTCTGAAGATGAGATGGCTCATGTGCGTGGTCATCGCATTGGCATGATTTTCCAGAATCCTCTTGATTCACTGAACCCGGTTTATACCCTCGGTGAACAGATTGCTGAAAGCCTTATGGTTGACGGGATGAGCAAAGCCGAAGCCATGAAGCGTGCAGAAGAAACCCTGCGTGATGTGCGCATTCCCGATGCTGCAGCTCGTATGAAGCAATATCCGCATGAAATTTCGGGTGGTATGCGTCAGCGTGTCATGATTGCTATGGCATTGGCCTGTAACCCTAAAATTCTGATTGCCGATGAACCGACAACGGCGCTGGACGTGACGATCCAGGCATGATGCTGTCCCGCGAGCCTGAAGTGCTTATTGCAGACGAGCCAACAACGGCACTTGATGTCACAACACAAGCTGGCATTCTCGACCTCATGAACGATTTGAGGCATGAGCATGGCATGGCGTTGTTGCTTATCACACATGACTTTGGCATTGTTGCCGATGTTGCTGATCGTGTTGGTGTTATGTATGCCGGTCAGATTGTTGAGGTCGGCGATGTGTTCGAGATCTTCGATCATCCAGCACATCCTTACACGCGTCTGCTTATGCGTGCACTGCCCACCATTTCACGAGGAGAAGGTCGGCTTCAGACCATCCCAGGCACCGTTCCTGATCTCGCTGCTCTTCCACATGGCTGTCGTTTTTATGACCGGTGTCCGCGTGCATGTGAGGTATGTCGGAACTACCAGCATGAGCTTGTAGAGATTACTCCGGGTCATCTGGTTGCTTGCAGTAGGGCGGAGGTGTAGTAATGAGCGCAGAACATCTTGTTGAGTTGCATGATGTGTACAAACTCTTCGCCATCAAAGGTGCCGGTAAGGGTAATGCAGTGCATGCTGTCGACGGCGTCTCTTTTAATATCAATCCAGGTGAAACCGTTGGTTTGGTAGGTGAGTCCGGTTCTGGCAAAACAACTCTTGCGAAGCTTTTGCTCGGTCTCACACCTATGACATCGGGCTCTATTTTGATAGATGGTGTGGAGGTAACTCCTCATAATCGTCGAGAGTACCAAGGAAAAATGGGTGCGGTGTTTCAGGATCCGGCATCCTCACTCAACCCTCGTTGGACGGTTCGACAAGTATTGCGTCGCCCCTTGGTGGTAAATCACATAGCCGATGCGGATGCCCTCATTGAAGAGACGTGTGAAAAAGTTGGTTTGGGTAAAGAGTTACTCGACCGCAGGCCTCAGGAACTTTCTGGCGGTCAGCAACAGCGCGTAAGTGTTGCTCGCGCTGTTATGCTCAAGCCTTCATTGCTTGTACTCGATGAGCCAACAAGTGCTTTGGATGTTTCAGTCCAGGCACAAACCTTAAACGTTCTGCTTGATCTTCAGGAATCCGAAGGTTTGGCATATCTCTTCATTACTCATAACCTCTCGGTGGTTCGTTATATGGCAGACAGGATCTGCGTTATGTATGGCGGAAAGGTTATGGAGGTAGGGGATACCGAGCAGATCGTTTCTGAAGGAGCTCATCCCTATACGCGCGGCCTCGTTTCGTCTGTTCCGCCTCTGCACCCTTCAGAGCGTTCTCGTGAGCGCCATACGATGAAGGGTGATGTTCCGAGTTTGGTAAATGTGGATGCGGGATGTCGCTTTGCTTCGCGTTGTCCTTACGCAGAAGAAGCATGCCGCGTTGCTAATCCTGAGGCGGTTGAGGTAGCACCTGGGCACCTGGTGTATTGTCGACGCGTTAAAGAGTTGCATTTGGCATAGCGTCTGTTGCAAATAATGTGTATGTTTGCTGCACGATGTGGAGAACTCTCACATCGTGCAGCTTATTTGTAACTGGCGTGTGCGAAGTTTGTTTGGATGCGGTACGCTTTTCTGTCGTACGTTATTGAACAAGGTTGGTATCAAAGAGAGTTAAAGGAGCGGTCGCTATGTCCGACCTCATTTCACAGCTGCTTACACCAGAGGTTCGCATGGTCCTCTACCTTATGCTTGCGTGTATCGTGATGCTCTATGTACTTTCTATTGTCTATGTCATACGCGATGCGCAACGCCGTGGAGCTGAACCATGGTGGCTCTGGGCAATTATTTCTGTGGTGCCCATTGTGGGATTGCTCGCCTATGTCATTTTGCGTCCAAGTTCCTATTTGGTAGACCGTGAAGAGCAGGATTTGGACATTGCTCTGCGTGAGCACCAGCTTTCTCACTATGGCATTTGCCCTAAGTGTGGCACCCCTATCGATCGCGATTTTATCGTTTGCCCCATTTGCAACACGCAAGTGCGTAATGTCTGTCCAACCTGCCACCGTCCGCTCAATGCAGACTGGAAGGTTTGTCCTTATTGCCGTACGCGCATTCAGTAAGGGAGATCAATGGGAGCCTTTTTCGGTGCTGTTTCGCATCGCGATGTATCTCTCGATGTGTTCTTTGGCGTAGATTATCATTCGCATCTGGGAACGCGTCGAGCAGGTATGGTTTCTGCAAAACCAGACGGTAGTTTTGGTCGCCAGATTCATTCGATAGAAAATACGCCTTTTCGCACGAAGTTTGAGCATGATCTGCCGGAGCTTTCGGGTACCTGTGTAATGGGATGTATCTCTGACGCCGATCCGCAACCGCTGTTAGTTCGTTCTCATCTTGGCATCTATGCCATTTCAACCGTTGGTGCTATTGCCAACACCGACGTCCTTGTGCAGCGCTTTGAAGATCGTGGCCATCAGTTTATGGCAACAAGCTCTGGCATGGTGAATTCCAATGAGCTTGTAGCGGCGCTTATCAATACGCAAGACACCATCGTTGATGGCATTCGTTATGCACAAGATCAGATAGAAGGCTCTCTGACCGTTCTTATCATGACGCAGTCCGGCGAGCTTATCGCTGCACGTGATTCCATGGGTCGCCTGCCAGTGCTTATTGGTAAAGATGACGATGGCTATTGTGTAACCTTCGAATCATTTGCCTATGGCAAGCTGGGCTACACGGATGCTTATGAGCTTGGGCCTGCTGAAATAGTGCGCATTACTGCTGATGGTTTTGAAGTCGTTGCTCCTGCGGGTAACACCATGAGAATTTGCGCATTTCTCTGGGTCTACTACGGCTATCCCAACTCGACCTATGAGGGTGTCAATGTTGAGGTAATGCGCTACCGCAACGGGGAGATTATGGCACGTCGTGAGCGTGAGCTTGGACTGCTCCCTGAGGTGGACTACGTTGCTGGTATGCCTGACTCCGGTCTTCCACATGGTATTGGGTATGCCAATGAGTCTCACTTACCGTTGGCTCGTCCCTTTGTTAAGTACACCCCAACGTGGCCTCGCTCTTTTATGCCTTCCAATCAAGAAGTGCGTAATCGTGTGGCAAAGATGAAGCAAGTGCCGGTTCCAGAGCTTATTCGCGATAAGCGTCTCTTGCTTGTGGACGATTCAATTGTTCGCGGCACACAAATGCGTGAGACAATCGATTTCTTGCGTGATACAGGAGCTTCTGAGGTACACATGCGTTCGGCATGCCCACCGATTATGTATGGCTGCAAGTACCTCTCGTTCTCTCGGAGTCGCTCTGAATATGAACTTGTTGCACGCAGAAAAGTGCGTGAACTCGAAGGCGAAGAAGGAGAGCGTCATCTCGACGAATATGCTGATGGGCGTACTGAGCGCGGCAGATGTTTGCTGAAGTCGCTCTGTGAAGAGATGGGTTTTGATTCCCTGGAGTATCAGACACTTGATGGCTTGCTTGACGCAATAGGTATCGATCCTTCTAAAGTTTGTACCTATTGCTGGAACGGTCGCGAATAAGCCCATTTGAGTTACATGAATAGTTATAGTTCGTGTTGAGGCATGCTAGTTTCTGGCATGCCTTTTCGCGTATGTAACGACGTGTTCTTTTGCCGCTCGGAAGCAATACAATAAAAACCTATGTGCAGTGTAGTAACACTTCTGCTACGCATACGAGAGGCAAGGTTTGTATAAGAGAGGTGGTCGTGCGTGAACGTTTGCACGAAGCGTAGGTTTGGGCTTGTTGCAATTGCCTTGATGGGCGTAGCTTTAGTGCTGTCGCTTATGAGGCTTCCGGGTACTGTTCTTGCTGATGAGAATTCAAATCCTGCAGATGTGACGTGGAACTTTAATCCCAATGTGTCTTCGGATTTGGCAGATATTGCTTTTGAGGGCGACGTAGGTAATTGGCAAGACATTCATATTGATGCTACCAATGGAAAGTTTAGTCCCCGTACCGACAATGGGGATACACAGGTCAACTCAGGTACAACACTGAGCTTATCTGCAGAGGAAAGCGAGTATGGGGCAACGCTCACGCTAACTGGAAATGGGGCAGTGCCGGGTGTTTCGTGTGCGTGCGATGGCAAGGATATACAAGGGAAGGTTTCTGGCAAGAGTATCTCCTTTGAGATTCCTGAATCAGGAGGAGACATTAACCTCACCTTTAATTCCAATTCATACCTCTTTTCTATGAGCCTTACGTATATCGTTCCGTTTCCTGGTGATCCTACAGACGTTGCTGTAAAAGACACCACATGGGATTTAAGTAATCTCAGTGAGACAGGCCAATCTTTCCAAGATATTGGAATCCAGCGCGGCGAAGTTGATGGCCTTAAGATTGATGCTTCTGGGAGCGAAGCCAAATTTGATCCTCGAGAGGGAGATACACAAGTAAATGCTAATACCGTAATTTATGTCCCTATTGCTCAGTCCGCGTATGGTGCAACTCTTACGATTTCAGGACAGGGTGGTTCGGTAACGGTAAAAGTTGACGATAAAGATGTCAGCTTCAATACACCTATTGACCTCTCAACCACCGAAAATGCTCACTACGTTGCAATTAGTTTCGGAGGTTCTGGCAGCAGCTTTATCACGGCTCTCTCTGTAGATTATGCAGAAGATACCAGCACGTACCCTGGTACGCCAGACGTCTCTGCAACTGATACCACCTGGGACCTTACCGGCACAGATGCCGATGCAATTCAAAATGCACGTGGTGACTATGAGAACCTTCGGATAGATGCACTATCCGGAAAATTTGACCCGCGTGAATCAAATACACAAGTAAATCCTGGAACGGTCATTTATGTTCCTATTGCAGCAGATGCTCAGGGTGCTATCTTGCGTATTGAGGGCAATAACAACGGCAATCTTGATATCACCCTCGATGATAGTTTGTTAGGTGGAAACATCGAGCATGAGTCGGTTTCGCTTGGTCGTGACATTGCTATAGATGCAACTAACACACACTACGTGGCCTTAACTTTCTCTGGTGGCAATGGTAATAGTCCAAGTTGCTACCTCTCGTCTATCTCGGTGGATTATGGTTCAGACAAAACTGAGTCCTACCATGTGGTCACTGTGGGCACGAATGGTGACTACCAAACCATTAATGAAGCACTGGCGGATAATGACTCTTCTTTGAAGGACCACCTTGTTCTTTCTATTGCACCAGGCTCATATAACGAGCGTGTGATTATCGATAAAGAGGGCGTTATCTTCCAAAATGCCGATGAAACAAACGAGCACCCTGTCATTATCCACGCTGCCTATTACTCGTCTAACACGTGGGATACTGATGGAACCTACCTCCCGCAAGACAAGTTTGACCTTGGCACCAACGAATGCGCTACCGTATTGGTAAGAGCATCGGGTAAGGGTTTCTCGGCTCGCGGTATTACCTTCCAGAATGACTACAACCTCGAAGGTTATGGGCACACAGGAGAAGATGATCAAACACCCGCGGTAGCCTTCTGCTCTAATGCCGATAAAATCGATTTTGTCGACTGCAGCTTTATTGGTCGTCAGGATACGCTCTACCTCATGGGGGGTGGGTAACCGTGCATCGCTTACCAACTGCTACATTGAGGGCACGGTAGACTTCATCTTTGGTGACGCCGACGCCTATTTCAATGGCTGCTCTATCCACATGGCTTCATTCCCTGGAC
>OGQD01001164.1_pt1 | contig 17862 bp, 18 predicted proteins | sample 1553091 | NCBI WGS metagenome assembly OGQD01 (sample SAMEA2580290, study PRJEB22360) | human gut metagenome | biome: human gut; feature: human-associated habitat; material: faeces | place: Denmark | collected 2008/2010
ATTTAATTTTTTTTTAATCTTAAAGTTCTCCGAATGGAAAAATTGTTATATTTGGATTCAATTAAAAATTTAGATCATGAAAAAAATAATTTCTGTTTTAGCCATCACTTTATTCACTTTCAACTTTGCACAGGAAACCCCGAAAGGTGCATGCTGCGCAGGAAAAGACAAGAAAGAATGTTCCACAAAAGGTAAAAAAGCCTGTGGAGATCATAAAAACTGTGATGCTAAACACAAAACAGCAGAAAACAGTTCTAAAACTACCGATAAAAAAGCTGCCAAAGTAAAGAAAACAGCTTAACAATAAAAAACTCCGAATTCATTTCGGAGTTTTTTATTTAGCTTTTATGAATGTATCTTGATAATTTTATCCCGAGATCCGTCCAGACAATTTTGGGATTTCCGTTTCGGGTTAAGTGCAGATCGGCGGTATTGATTTCTTCCAGAATGCTTTCAATATTGGCTCCGCTGATGAATTTTGAGAATCCCATCCAGTTGAAACCATTGGCATCAATCTTTCTATAGACTAAATTCTCCGACTGATAGTTCTGCAGCAAAGCGAGTCTGAAAATCTCGGAACAGTAATTTAAAAAGTTTTTCTGCTTTTCACGGTTCCAGCCTGCAATTTCTCTTGCCCAAAGAATGATGCTTCGCAGAAATTCAGGTTTCTTTTTCACCATAAATGCATCACGAACCCACTGAACAAAAAGCTTTTCGAACTCATCGGTTTTATTTCCGGACTGTAAAAGTTTCAAAGCTTCATTAAGGTCTCCCTGAGCCTGATGGATGATTTCCCCTGTCTTGTCTTCTGAAAGATTATAGTTTTTTTTCAGATAAATTTCCAGATCTTCATCGTTTATTCTTGGCACTTCTACAATCTGCGTTCTCGAAAGAATGGTGGGTAAAATATCGTTGGTAGATTCTGCGGTAAGCAAAATGATTGTTTTCGCAGGAGGTTCTTCTAAAAATTTCAGGAATTTGTTGGATGCCGCGACGTTCATTTTATCGGCTCTCCAGACAATTAAAATTTTCGTTCCGCCTTCAAAACTTTTCAGTGAAAATTTCTGGTTCTGTTCATCAATTTCATCTGCCGAAATAAAAAGCTGCTTGTTTTCGGATTCTAAAACCGCTGTCCATTCGTCATATCCTGCATACGGAGATTTAAGAACCATTTCCCTGAATTCATCAAATTTATTTTTACTTAATGAATTTTTATTGTCTGTAAAAACCGGAAAACTGAAATGCAGATCGAGATGATTGAGATGCTCTACTTTTGCTCCGGCGTGCGGATTTTCGCTGCTCAGAATTTCTTTGGCATATGCCAAAGCCATCGGCAATGTTCCGTACCCTTCTTTGCCGACGAAAAGCTGGGCATGACTTACCCTGTTTTCGGCAATACTGTCTCTAAGAAGTTTTTTCAGACTTTCCTGTCCGGCAATGTTCTCCCAATTCATGATTCAAAGATATGAAATTTGTAATTCGCAGAATGTGAATTTTTACTTTGCAGGTGAATTTTGCGTTGCAAATGAATTGTGAATTTTATCATGCAGTGTATTGATAATGTATAAAAATTCACAACCAAAGCGAATTTACAATTAAGAATTCATCATAATTATAGCTATTCATCCCCCTTAACAAACTTTAACCTCTTATAATTTTTACAATTCATTAATATTTAAGATATTTGCGCATTGTTTTAAAAATAAAGAATGAAAAAAATCTTTGTACTATCATTGATATCAGTTGGATATTTCCTTAACGCGCAGAACCTGAGTAATTCACCTTATGCAACTTACGGAATCGGAGATGTAAAATATGATAATACGATCGAAACTACCTCAATGGGAGGTATATCTACCGCTTTTATAAGTGATTTTACAAGTAATTTCAATTTTGCAAACCCTGCAAACAATGCTAATTTCGAGCTTACAAGTATTAAGCTGGAAGCTACCAACGAGAACAATTACTTTAAAACAAACTATAATAATACGAAGTCTACGAAGCACTCTACGTATTTATCCAATATTTCAATTGCTTTTCCTCTATCTCCAAAGCTGAAGATGGGGATTTCTTATCAGCCGTACAGCTCAAAAAGCTATGAAATTATCCACAGAGACACACTTTCTGCAGGTAATATCAGAGCCAACAGATTTAAAGGAAGCGGTACACTGAATACGGTACAGATGGCTTTAGGATATAAAGTGAACGATAAACTTGCTGTGGGAGCAAGAGCGAATTATTATTTCGGGAATCTTTATGACCTGAATGAACTGGCTTATTCTAACGCAGAGTTAATTAACGGATACGAAACGAGAAACAGCATCCACAATTTCAACTTTACTTTAGGAGCAAGCTACCAGAAACTGAATACAAGTACAGACAGAAAACTTACCATCGGAGCCACGACTACTTTCGGAAATACGAGTAATATGACAACCGATTATGTGAACAGTACGTATTTTTATTCTGATGCCGGTGCCACTATAAAAAGTAACGAAAGCATTATCGACCAGAAAAATACAAAATCTAAAAACCTTTTACCTTTACAGGCTTCTTTAGGGGTAGGTTATGGAGAAGAAAACAAATGGTTCCTTTCTCTTCAGGGAGATTATAAAAAGGGGGAAAACATTAATTATTTCGGAAACACGCTTGATCTTCAGGATTCTTACAGAATTTCAGCCGGAGGTTGGTATTTGCCGAATTATAACAATTTCAGAAGTTATTTTTCAAGAATCGTTTACAGATACGGAGCGTTTTATGAGAAAGGAAGTCTTCAGATTGCAGGACAGAACATCAATAAGGTCGGAGTTTCTGCAGGAGTTCTTCTACCGTTCAAAAACAGCAGTATAACGAGAATGAGCGGTCTTGAACTGGGTCTTGAAGTAGGAAAAAGAGGAACTACCAAAAATAATCTGATTAACCAGAATTTTGTGAACCTGAGAGTTGGTTTCAATTTTGCGGATAAGTGGTTCAGAAAGACTCTATACAACTAAAATGAAGTTTTTTAGAAATATATCATATAAAAAAAATATAGCATACCTTTTTAGTTGTGCTATATTTTTTGTAATAACTTCCTGTGAAGAGGATCTTACGAAAAATAAAGGCAAACAAAGCAAAAATTTCCCTTCACAGATTATTAATAATGCAAACATCATCCAGAGAGATTCCGGGTTTGTGACGATGAGGGCAAAAGCTCCGATCATTGAAAAATATGAGCTGATCGACAGTCCTTATACGGTTGCAAGAAAGGGAATTGACATTCAGTTTTTCGACAAGAAAAAGCCTAAAATTCCCGGAACAATTAAAGCAAAACATGCTAAATTCTACGATTATAAAAAGTTTTACGAAGCGAAAGGAAACGTAAGAATTACCACCAATGAAGGCGATAAATTTGCCATGCAGAGTATTTACTGGGATCAGGTAAAGAAAAATATTTACACCAAAGATACAGTCTATGTAACGAGAAAAGACGGAAGTACGCTGATCGGCGCACACGGAATGCGTGCAAAAGATGATTTTTCCGAATATGTTTTCTTCCAGAATTCCGGAGATTTTGCGGCGCCTGAAATTTCTCAAAACAAAAAATAATCAAATGGTTTTCCATGCGGTCGGATTGATGTCCGGAACAAGTTTAGACGGACTTGATATCTGTTTTGCCAGATTTGAAAAACAGGATCAATGGACATTCCAAATACTGAAAGCAGAAACCCTTCCCTACTCTAAAAACTGGGAAGAGAAGCTTAGAAATTCGATCCATCTTTCTGCGGAAGAACTGCTGGAACTGAATTCGGAATATGGGTTTTATTTAGGGAAATCTGTTAAAAACTTTCTCGAAAAGCATCAGATAAAAACAGTTGATCTGATTGCTTCTCACGGTCACACGGTTTTTCATCAGCCTCAGAAAAAATTTACTTTACAGATCGGCGACGGAAGAGCAATTAAGCTCGAAACAAATTTACCTGTGATTTACGATTTCAGAAGTCAGGATGTTTTGATGGGCGGAAACGGCGCTCCGCTTGTCCCGATTGGCGACGAATTATTGTTTTCGGAATACGATGCCTGTCTGAATCTGGGTGGTTTTTCTAATGTTTCAATGAAGATTCAAAACAGAAGAATTGCCTTCGATATTGCTCCGGTCAATATTATTCTGAATAAATTAGCTCAGAAATTCAATAAAAATTTCGATGAAAACGGTGATTTAGCGAGAATAGGAAAAATTAATGAAGACTTACTGTCTAAATTAAATTCGCTGGATTTTTACAGCCAATCTCATCCAAAATCATTGGGAATTGAATGGTGTAACGAAAATATATTTCCGCTTTTTGAAAATATTGAGAATGCGGATGTAATGGCAACGTTTACAGAGCACGCTGCAGAACAGATTTCAAAAGTTTTCAATAAGTACCAACTCAAACGCGTCCTTTTTACAGGTGGCGGAACTTATAATCAATATTTAACTGAAAAGTTAAAAGCCAAAACCAATGCTGAAATTATTATTCCTGAAAAAGAGATTATTGATTTCAAAGAGGCTTTAATCTTTGCATTTATGGGAGTTTTAAGATACAACAATGAAATTAATGTTCTTTCTTCTGCGACGGGAAGTTTCCGTGACCACAGTTCGGGAATCGTTGTTTAAAGCATAAAAAAACCTTCATTGCTGAAGGTTTTCGTTTATTTGTAAACTTCGATTTTATCGGTAAGTGTATTAATGAAATTCTGAAGAGGTTTTTCCACCATCATTTTGATAAACGGGTTGAATTTTCCTTCAAACAGCATCTGAACTTCGGTCTGGTTTTCGTTAAGAGGACTCAAAGCCGCTGTTAAAGAAAAATCTAAGCTTGAACTTGCAGACTTCAACACTGCTTTCTCATCTGTTACTTCATCAATTTTCAGAGCAATTTCCGGCATTCCCTGCAATCCGAATTTAAATCCATCTTCTCTCGTTTCAAATTTCTGAAGACCATCCGGCATGAAATCTTTGTAATTTTCTGGCGATTTCAGGATTTCTACCAAGTCTTTAGATGATTTATTAACAATAATCTTTCGTCCTTCTAAATTCATTTTTTATTTTTGTATTTAAATTCTTAATTCTTACAAATATATGTATAAAGTTTTTGTGAACGAAAAAAAATTATTGTTGTCTAAGCAATCTGAAAACTTAGAAAAAACGCTTGGATACGAAAACGTCACAAGCCTGGAAATCGCGTTGGATCTTCTGGAAAATACATCGGTGAAAGAATTGAATGTTTTCGGCGAGAATATCGATGAAATATGGGCAGAATTTCAAAAGCTTTTCAGAATTATCGAAGCAGCGGGAGGAATTGTAAATAATCCTGAAGGTGAAATTCTTTTCATTAAAAGACTGGGAAAATGGGATCTTCCGAAAGGCAAAATGGAAAAAGGAGAATCGCGTGAAGAGTCTGCAGTACGCGAAATTGAAGAGGAAACCGGACTTGCCCATGTGGAACTGGTACAGTTTATCAACACGACCTATCATATTTATGTCGAAAGAAACGGCGATAAAGTTTTGAAATGTACACATTGGTTTGAAATGAATTTCAACGGAGAAGATACTTCAAAACCTCAGATTGAAGAAGGAATTACGGAAGTTGCATGGAAAAATACTGCACAAATTGAAAGCGAAGTTTCCCCGAGTACATTTAAAAATATTAAGTTAATTATTAACGAGTTCTGGGAGAAAAAGGCATAAACCATTTTTTTTCAATATTGTGAGACCCATTAATTTTTAGTGGGTTATTAACGTTAGAATGCTTTCAGGTATTTTTTCAAGCCAGTTTCCAGCATCATTCGAAGATTTTTAATCATTACCTCTTCCCTTTTATCTTTTTATTTAATTTTTTTAATTTCTTTTCTTGACTAACAATTTCTTTTCTTATTGCATTATATGAATTTTTATGTTCATCTTTTTGTTCGTATTTTTTCTTGATGTCCTCATAGATAAATTTGTAATTAATAAAATTCTTATATTCAATTAAACTACGTAAGAATTTAATAGAATCTTCATTCATTTCTCTTTGATCTTTTTTAGTTTTTACATTGCATATATCTTTTAGAAACATTTTGCTATACACTTGTTTTATCTTATCTTCTTCATAGTCTTTTATATCTAATTTTCCTGTTAGAAATTTGTTTATTATTCTATATTTGTCCATATCCTTATAAGCAATAAGTTCTCTTTGATTCTTTTCGTATTTTTCGATTATCATCTGACTGCTAACGTTTGTCTGTTTTATTACAAAATCTTTTTTACTCTCAAAATATTTATCTATTTCCTTTTGATTCTTTAGATAAATATATCTGAAATTCAACTCTATATGAATAATTAAATCTGGACACTGCCAATAGACACTTTCAAATTTATTTTTTAAAGTGTCTGATGTGATATTATTTCTTTCTTCAAAAAAAGTCTTCATATAATCATTTACATATACGCTATAGTCAAAGTCTTTTTCTGTTAACTTTATTCCTACATTTTCAAACTCATTGATGCAGGCAAGAATTTCTTCATTTATACTTTCTAGGTTTTCTTTATAAAATTTTCCGAGTTTATAAATTCTTTTATCCAGCCCCATTTTTTCATAAGATGTCTGTGTAGTGTCTAGTATTTCCAAAAATTTCGAGAGTTCCTCAATTTCTGCACTCTTTTTATTTATCTTTGGATTTTCTTCTACACTAGTTATGTTTTTATAAACTTTTTTTATTTCTATAAATATTTTGTCTTCTGCCTCTTGATATTCATTTTTTAGCTCTTGTATTTTTTGAACATATTTTTGAATGTTTTTCTTATTGTTTCTTGGCATGGTAGACAAAACTTCTTTTTCCGCTTCTATCTTTTTAATTATCTCTTCCATTTTCTTCTCCCAGCTTTATATTATCCTTTTCTTCTTTATCTAAAAACTTTAAGAATTCTCCAATTTTTTCATATTGCTCAATTAAATTTTCCATCTTTGTTTGGTCTAAATCCATCATATGAATCCCCCAATCTTTTTCTTTATTATCTTAGTATAAATAATCATAAAAGTCAATTTAATGCTTCGATTTTTTGTAATTTATTATAGATTTTATTTTAGCAAATTTTATTTTTTAGTTTGCAACATTATTCTATCTTTTTTAACTCTTCAATTTTGATAATTTCTCCTGTTTGCATCTCTATCGTCTTTCTAAAATCATCTATCTTTTTTATTATTCCTTTTATCGTTTTATAACTTCCACCCTGTTTCTTTTTATCTTTTTCAAAATACGTTACAGAGACGATTATATTCTTATCAAGATGTTTCATTATATAATTTAGTTTCTCATTTACCTCTATTTTTGCTTCCTCATCAATATCAATCCTACTTTCAGTAATTCTTGCTTCTTCTGTTACCGCTTCCTCATAGCCTGTTAATGCAGAAAAAGGTGCAAATTGTGCAGATCTATTTTCTAAACTCATTCTTGAGTGTTTTGTTGAAACATGGTGTTCTAAATTAATAATATCATCATACTTGTGTTCATCATTCATAAAAATTCCTCTTCGTTTCATCTTTAATTTAAATTATTTTCCGTACGCCCAATATCAAACATTATATCAATCATCTAAGTTATGCTTTATATTATTAAAGTCGCACATAAAAATCGTTATCCCTTATGACCGCCTATCTGTCCGTTTCTTTCTATTGCAGTTGCGTCCTCTTCTAAATCCATAGCTTTTATTATAGCATTTTTTCCATATTTGTTCTTTATCTCTATAATAGCTTTTTGTATATTCTTTTCTTTTGCAAGTTTTTCATTTTCAATTCTTCTTTTTTCTTCAATTTCTTTATAATTAGTGAATAAATTTACTTGTTCATATTGGTTTTCTTTATTATTACCTTCCGCTTCATCGGCAAGATTTCCCACTGTTAAATATATCTTTCTAATGAGTAAATTCTTATTTATTATGCTGTCATATAATTTTATAAATCCATCACATATAAGCCTTGTAGACGATATTTTACTTTCTAGCCTGTATGTTCCATGTGCTGGTTTTGGAACTGTCCTGCCATATTTGTCTGTTTTTGTTCCTTCTATGCAAAATTTCTTATAATTAGAATTCTTTAAATTTTCCACATCATATTCAATTGTTAATACTAGCATATCTGTCACAAAGTGTTTTTCTATCATTTCCAAAACTAAATCGTTTGACATTTCTTTTATAATAAGTTTTGTCTGCTCATAGTTGTATGGACAATGGAGAACCTGTCCAGAGCATAAACTTCTATTAGCTGGTTTACATGCCTTAATACTTTCTATAGTTGCACATTCCCAGCCCCAGCTATGGTCTATCAGTAATTCTGCATTTATTCCAAAAATTTTATATAATAATTCTTCATTCTCAACAGAGCATCTTGCAACATCTCCCATAGTAAATATTCTATACTTTTCTAATCTTTTACTATAGCCTTTTCCTACTCTCCAAAAATCTGTAATTGGTCTGTGATTCCATAGTTTTCTTCTAAAACTCATTTCATCTAATTCTGCAATTCTTACTCCATAGCTGTTGGGTTCGGTATGTTTTGCCACGATATCCATAGCAACTTTGGCTAAAAATAAATTTGTACCAATCCCTGCAGTAGCAGTTATTCCTGTTGTTTCATATACATCTCTTATCATTCTCGTTACTAATTCTTTTGCCGTTAACTTGTAAGTATTAAGATAACTAGTTAAATCACAAAAAATTTCGTCAATCGAATAAACATATATATCATCCGCCGATATATACTTCAAATACGTATTATATATTCTTGTGCTATACTTCATGTATAAAGACATTCTGGGTGTAGCTGTTATATAGTCCAATTCTAAATCTTTATTATTTTTTAATTCTATGGCATCAAAAGATTTAGCTATAAATGTATTGTTTTTAGCAAACCTTCTCCTATAATTATTCGCATTTTTTACTTTTTGTATTACTTCAAACAATCTTGCTCTTCCAGGGATACCATAAGCCTTTAAACTTGGTGATACAGCTAAACATATTGTTTTTTCAGTTCTCGAATTATCGGCAACAACTAAGTTTGTTCTTAGCGGATTTAAATTTCTTTCCATACATTCTACAGAAGCATAAAATGATTTTAAATCTATTGCAGCATATATTCTGTTCATAAAAAATCACCCCGTAGTTATATAATATCATAACTAGAGGTGTTTGTAAACATTTGTTTGTAATTATGTTTTTATATTTTTTCTATATCAAACGAAAATGTAAAGAAGCTAACTTATAAATGTTAGCTTCTTAATATTTTATTCGTTTCTTCCACAACAGTTTTTGTACTTTTTGCCACTTCCACATGGCGATTTAATAAGCATATTATCAATACTATGCATATCTATTTATACTAATAATATCAAGCATTTTCTCCATTTGTATTTATTGTATTATTAGTATTATTTATATTATGCTTTCTAGTTTTTTGCAAACAAAATGCAAACAATGTTTACATTCGTTATTATGTTTTTAGTATATACTAACTAAAAAAAATATGCAACATTTAAAAAACAATTTTATTTTTTTATTATTATTTTTCTTTCATAAATTCTCCTTTCTTCCCATTTTTAGGCACAAAAAAAGCAGAGATTATATTTCAAATCCCTGCATATTTTTTTATATTATTGAATTATAGATTTTATTAAATCCACAAATTCATTCTCTGTTAATTTAGTAGATTCAATAAAGAATTTATATCCTTTATATTCAAAAAATGCTTGTTTTCCTAAATCATTATTACTTTTGAATAAATATATATCTTTTCCATTTATAGTTGAAATTGGAAGATTTTCTGTTTTAAGTGTATTACACGCAAGTATATAATCTTCCTTCGTAAATACAATGTTAATATTTTTTTCAATTTCACTATCGTTTGAATTACTTGCTAAATAATGCAATTCATATTGCCATAATTTTTTATATTCTGTATCATTTGTATTTTCTCCTTTGTATAATGATAATTGTTCTTTCAACTCATATTCTTTAGGAATACTTAAATTTTCAAGAAATTCAAAGTCTGATATTACATTCATCTTTACAGATTTTGCTTTTATAGCTACAGATGAACGCATATTATTATTGCTAAATGTTATATTATCTTCTTTTGCAATTTGTATTTGATTATCTTCAAATTTATTATCTTCATTTGATTCATTATTCATTGGTGTTTCTATTGTTTCATTATCTTTGGCTATTTCTAATCCTGTTTTATTGTCGTAATTATTTATCATTACAATACCTGTTAATACAATTGAGAAAGCAATAGCTGGAGTTAAAACATATTTTAATTTTACATTCCTCATCTCATTCATCCTTTCTTTAAAAGATATTCTATATCTTTTTTTTAAATTAGGCTGATATTCTTCTGTTAAAAACTTTTCGTCAATGTCATTAAGCATTTTTAGTAATTCAACATTTTTCATATTAAATCAACCCCTTTCAAATATTCTTTTAAGTCTTTTCTAGTTCTTGATAATATCATTTTGACATTACCTTTTTTTAACTGATATTTATTGCTTATATTTTCTATTGAATTCAAAGACCAATACCTATCTCTAAAAATAACTCTCTTTTCTTGTGATAAATTATCTAAAAATATATTTATATTTTTAAGTATTTCTGAATATTCAATTTCATTATCAATACTTACATTTGAAGTACATTCTGATAATTCATCTAAAATATCTTCCATTACAGATTTATGTTTATTTTTACGATATATATCAATGGCTAAATTTCTTGTAATCTTTGCTATAAATAGCTTAAATACTTTTGGTCTTTGTGGTGGAATTGAATTCCAAGTTTTCAAATATGTTTCATTAATACATTCTTTTGCATCTTCTGAATTTTGCAATATATTATAAGCAATATAATTGCAATACTTACCATATTTTTTATCAGTTTCTGAAATAGCTTTTTCATTTCTATTCCAGTAGAGCTCTATTATCTGATTATCTTCCATATTCAACTCCTTTCATATAATAAGACGAAATAATATTTAAAAGGTAACAATTTTTTTATATTATATCATTATTTTTTTACAAAGAAGCAGAGATTATGTTTCAAATCCCTGCAATTTCATTAAGATAAGTTTCCCTCTTTAATGCCAAGTCTTACACCTTCTTTAAATCTAATTTTATCTTCTTCATTCATAATTGCAAATATTGTTTCTTCTCTATATTTAATCCATTCTTTTAATAAATCATCTTTTACTTCTCTTAAATTATTCATATTACATTCCTCCTACACATATATTAATTCGTTAAACACTATCTCTTCAGCTTGATTCTTAATAGCATTCATTGTGCCAACCCAATAAAGAATATCTGTATCTTTCATTTCTTCAGTTAAATCGCTTTCTGCTTTTAGTTTGTTTATTATCTGTTCAACTCTATTTTGAGCTGTTTCTTGAATTTCTTTCAAATGTGCGTTTAATGTACCATCTAATAACATAATTGAGTATTCAGCTTTTTTATGTTCTTTCAAATAGTTTAATCTCATTCTTCCATATTTATTAAGAATAATTGTTTCTTGTTTTGGTAAAATTAGATTAGGAATATAATAATCTCCTTCTAATCTGTATTCAATTCCAGTTCTTTCGTCTATCTTTGTTTTTGGTAATTCATTTTTCATAATACTTTCCTCCTATAAAGTTCCACATATTTCTTCAAATTTATCAGCAGTTTCACTTTCCATTTTTTGCGTTACTCTTACATATATGTTATAAGTAAAATCGATATTTCTATGTCCTAATCTTTTAGAAACAGCTTTTATATCTGCTCCTGATTCAATTAATTTCGTTGCGTGAGTATCTCTAAAATCGTGAAATCTGCAAGGAATACCTAATTCATAGTGTATAACCTTAAATGGGTATTTACAGCTATCTGTCCCCTCATATACTCCGTTTTTCTTTACAAATACAAAATCTACTTCATCTAATGGTATTTGTAATTCTGCATAAGCATTTAATATTTTAATCTCTTGCTTATTATTGTATGGATTTATAACGCTTTTCTTATAATGTTTCATATAAGTATCTCCATAATTCTTTTTATTTTCTTCTTGTTCTTTCTTATACTCTTTAAGAGCATTTAATAATGTTTCTCCAATAGGAATAGTTCTATAACTTGTTTGAGTCTTGCAAGTTCCAAAATACCATACTGTTGTTGAGTTCCCACTTATGTGTCTTTTCTTTGTTCCACCTACTTGATTCTTTTTTAGTATGTTTTTATTTACACTAATTGTTTTATTCCTAAAATCTATATCATTCCAAGTAAGTGCAAATACTTCTGCAATTCGAAGTCCTGTGCAATAAGCAGTTAAAAATGCATAATATACACAATGATTATTCTTAAACCTATTAAGTATCATATTTATTTCTTCATTTGTAAAAATATGTGCTGGATCATCTGGAGGAATATCATATTTAGGTAATTTAATTCCAATGGACGGATTTACCTTTACAAAATCATTTTCATAAGCAAAAGTGAATGAGCCTTTTATAACTTTCTTTATATTATTAAGAAAATTCTTACTAAATGATTTATCTATGTAGATTTTATTTATAAAGTCTTGTAAGGTTGATCTTGTAATTTGAGAAATTAGAAAATGACCTATATTGGGCTTTATATGATTTTTTATAATACTGCTATATGCTTCTATTGTGTGATATTTTAGATTAATATAACAATGCTTTTCTAACCAATAATCTAATAAATCAGAATAACTCATATCACTTGGTGTAAAATCATGCCCAGTATTCATATATTCGTTATAGGCTTTTATCCCCTCCTTTTCTGCTTCAGCTTTAGTCCTAAATCCAGACTTGCTTGAAAATTTTCTTTTACCATCAATCTTTGCAGTTTCAAACTTATATTGATAGTACTTTCCTCTTTTTTGAATTGTTACATTCGACATTTCACATTTATACCTCCTTCCACGAAGGTAAACAAAAAAAGCGTTACCACGAATGATAACACTTTTTATATTTGTTTTTAGTTTGTTCGCAACCCGCAAAGTCTTTATTTTAGATAGTTTCAGAGTTTTTACTTACTTGTATGAAAACAATTTGCAAACAAAATGCAAACAATTTGGATTGTTTTCATATTTATGTAAATTGTTCTAATCTCTGAAAGTATTGATTTTATGCGTTTTTTCCACAGCAATTCTTATACTTTTTACCACTTCCACATGGGCATGGGTCGTTTCTACCTACTTTAGGTCCTTCATTTACGATAGTCTTGTTCATTCCACCCTCTTTTTCAGAGATGTTTCCATCAACTAAGTTTATTGCTGTATCCTCAAGTCCTGCTCCTGTAACTCTAGAAGTTTCCTTTCTTTCGATTGGTCCTTCTTTTTTACGAATATTTAATAGTATTTTTGCAACGTCCATTCTTATATCTTCTACCATTGCATCGAACATTTCTGTACCTTCTAGACGATATTGAACTACTGGATCTTTTTGACCATATCCTTGAAGTCCTATTCCCTTCTTTAATTCGTCCATATTGTCAATGTGGTCCATCCATTTTTGATCAACTATTTTAAGCATTACAACTCTTTCAAGTTCTCTTAAATTTTCTTCACCAAATTCTTGCTCTTTTGCTTCATATATTTGATGTGCTTTTTCTATTAATTCGTTTACAACATTGTTCTTGTCAAAGTTTCCAGCTTTTAAGCTGTTTACATCAGATATTCCAAGTGTTGTTTGAATATCTTGTGCTAGCGCCTCAATGTTTACATCTTCTCCTGGAACAATGTGTGAATCAACAACTATTTCTATAGCTGAATCAATCATTTTTAATATGTTTTCTTTTAAGTCTTTTCCATCAAGGACATCTCTTCTTTGAGCATATATAACAGTTCTTTGAACATTCATAACGTCGTCATATTGTAGGACATTCTTTCTAACACTGAAGTTTCTTCCTTCAACTTTCTTTTGAGCATTTTCAACAGCCTTAGATATTAATCTGCTTTCTATTGGCATATTTTCATCTGCTCCAAGTGTGTTGTAAACTTTTGTTACTAAGTCTCCACCAAAGATTTTCATTAAGTCGTCATCAAGTCCAATGTAGAATCTTGATTCTCCTGGGTCTCCTTGACGTCCACTACGTCCACGTAACTGGTTATCAATTCTTCTTGATTCATGTCTTTGTGTACCAATTATTTTTAGTCCACCGGCATCAATTACTTTTTGCTTTTCTTCTTTTATTTGTTCGTCATATTTCTTTTCAAGTTCTGCAAATTTTTCTCTAGCTGCAATTATTGTTTTATCATCTGTTGCATTGTGAGCAGATGCGTCTTCGATTTCTTCATCTGAATATTTTAGTTTTCTCATTTCTTCTTTTGCTAAATATTCACTGTTTCCTCCAAGCATAATATCGGTACCACGTCCAGCCATGTTTGTTGCTATTGTAACTGCTCCAAATTTACCAGCTTGTGCTATGATTTGTGCTTCTTTTTCATGATATTTAGCATTTAATACTTCGTGAGGTATTCCTGCTTTATCAAGCATTCTGCTTAATTTTTCAGATTTATCGATTGATACTGTACCAATTAAAACTGGTTGTCCTTTTGCATGTGATTGTTTAATGTCTTCTATTACAGCATTAAATTTAACATTTTCATTTTTATAAATTATGTCTGAATAATCTTTTCTTATCATTGGTTTGTTTGTTGGTATTTCTACAACATCAAGTTTGTAAATTTCTTGGAATTCGTCTTTTTCTGTCATAGCTGTACCAGTCATACCTGATAATTTTTCATACATTCTGAAGTAGTTTTGGAATGTAATTGTTGCAAGTGTTTTAGATTCATCATTTACTTTTACATGTTCTTTAGCTTCTATTGCTTGATGTAATCCATTGTTGTATCTTCTTCCATACATAATTCTTCCTGTAAACTCGTCTACGATAAGAACTTGTCCGTCTTTTACGATGTAGTCTTTATCTTTCTTCATTATTCCGTTTGCATGAAGAGCTTGATTTATTGCATGTACTAATTCGGAGTTATCTAAATCGTTTAAGTTCTCTAGGTTAAATTCTTTTTCAGCTTTTGCAATACCTTTTTGAGTAAGTGTTGCAGCTTTTGCTTTTAAGTCTATGATATAATCATATTTTTCATTATCTTCTTCTTGTTCTATATCTTTGTCGTCTTCTTCAATTATTTCTTTGGCTTCTAGTTTTTTTACAAAACGATCTGCTTTTTGATATAAGTCTGAAGATTCTGCTCCTCTACCAGATATAATAAGTGGTGTACGAGCCTCATCAATTAAAATACTATCAATCTCGTCTACGATTGCATATTTTAATTTTCTTTGTACTAATTGATTTTTATATATAACCATGTTGTCTCTTAAGTAATCAAATCCGAATTCGTTATTTGTTCCATAAGTTACATCACAAGCATAAGCATCTTGCTTTTGTTTTGGATTCATTCCTGCAATTACAAGTCCAACTGATAATCCTAAGAATCTGTAAAGGTTACCCATCCATTCGCTATCTCTTTTTGCTAGGTAATCATTTACTGTTACAACATGAACTCCTTCTCCTGTAAGCGCATTTAGATATACTGGAAGTGTTGCAACAAGTGTTTTTCCTTCACCAGTTTTCATTTCTGCAATTCTTCCTTGATGAAGTATAATTCCACCAATTAATTGCACATCAAAATGACGCATTCCAAGTACTCTTTTTGAAGCTTCTCTAACAACTGCAAAAGCTTCAGGTAATATATCATCTAAAGTTTTTCCATTTTTTAATTGTTCTTTAAAATATGGAGTTTTTGCTACAAGCTCACTATCTGAAAGTTTTTCCATTTCTGGCTCTAAACTATTGATTTTGTTTACTATTGGCATTACTCTTTTTACTGCTTTTTCGCTATCTGTTTTAAATAGTCCCATTTGAAATTCATCCTTCCTGCTTTTAGCTAGCAATATATGTTCTATTTATTTTACATACTTTGCCACTTTATCTTTAATTTTATTTATGGTGCAATTATATAACTAAATAGTGCAATTAGCAAGTAAATTTTGAAGAAATTTCAAATATTTTATATCAGTTTTTGTTATGTAAACTTTGTTAACATTTTATAGTCCTGCAGATGTTGGAACATAAGAAATATCAGGTGGATAAACATATTCCTCGTTCGGCGTATTTACCGTTTTTATCTTGTTTATCTCTACAACCGGTATTTCTCCATGATAATCCCCTCTTGTTATAGTTCCTTCAATTTCTATCCATGCTCCATCATTGTATTTTTCCGCTTCGTTCAGATGACATAGAAAACCAACTACAACAGCTTTCATATCTGATGAAACTATCATCTGCCTTGCAAGCACAAATTGACTATTATTAAAATCATCAAGTCTATACACGAATCCTGTAAATTTTATTTTCATTCCTACATAATCGTTTAAATTCTCATGAACAGTTTTAAGTACATTTGTATAGTTGCTCGCAGATATTACATTTATTTTTCCAATTGGTATACATTCTGAATTTGTGGTTTCTCTTCCCTTTTTGTTAAAAATTTTATATATTCCAATAGAACACATAACTAATATTAATATAAACAATATTATAAAAATAATCTTAAAAGCCTTTTTACCATTTAATTTAAAATTACAGACAAACATCATATCCTCCCTCTTATCACACAAAAACTTCTTGCATAGTCTTATTACATACTATGAAGAAGTTTTATAAATATGTTAAATTATTTTCTTTCGTTAAACTTTAAGTGTACTCTCTTGAAAATATTGATTTCATCATTCCTTTATCCAGCATATTGCTATATATGTTTTTTAGTATTATTAGTACAATCGGACCAATGAATAATCCTATAACCCCTGATACTTTATATCCGGTATACATTGCTATTAGTGTAAATATCGGATGTATGCCAATATGGATTCCAACTATTTTTGGTTCTACTAATTGTCTTACAATCGACATTATAATCCACAGTACTAAAATGCTGACTCCTAGCCTAATATCTCCGTTACATGCTGATATTATAGCCCATGGTACCATAACAGTTCCAGAACCAAATATTGGCAGAGCATCAACAAATCCTATTGCCAATGCATATAATAAAGGATATTTTACATCTAGTCCCGCTATCTTAAAAGCATATAGTCCTATTAGTGATATAACGAAAGAAATTAGTATTAGTGTTGCTTCTGCCTTCAGATATTTTCCTAATACTTTTACAAGTTCTTTTAAATGTTTATATATTTTTCTCACCCATGTTTCTGGCAGATGATGTTCTAATTGATCAATCATGTATATTTTATCTGTACAAATAAAATATAATGCCAAAAACATGACTACTACATAAATTCCGATACTTGGCAGTTGAGTAATTCCTGACAAAATTGATTTTAAGAATGAATTTATCCATGTTGTTACTGTTCTTAATAAATCATTAGCCGAGTTCGTTATTATTTTTGCAACATTATCAGGTATCTTTATTCTTTTTAATGTTTCACTATTAAGCAACCTCTGAATCAAATCACTTGCATTTGTAACATAAGTGCTGAAGTTTTCTAGAAGATTAGAACCTTCCGATATTAATGTAGTAATAATCCATGCTATTATTCCTAGTAATATTGCTGTTATAATAACTAATATTATAATACTACTTGTTTTTCTTTTCACCTTAAATTTTTTCATCATGAATTTTATTACCGGCTCTAGCAATAAAGAGATTATAAATGCGATTAGAAAGGGCATATAAAAACATGCTAGCTTAAAACTCAAATATATTCCAAGTAAGCTAAGCAAAAAAATAAATATTTTTCTTATTGTCAAGATCACAGTAGACATCATAAATATGCT
>OGQD01001167.1_pt1 | contig 17835 bp, 20 predicted proteins | sample 1553091 | NCBI WGS metagenome assembly OGQD01 (sample SAMEA2580290, study PRJEB22360) | human gut metagenome | biome: human gut; feature: human-associated habitat; material: faeces | place: Denmark | collected 2008/2010
ACCGCCGACATTCTGCTTGTAAGGCAGACGCTCTACCAACTGAGCTAAGCGCCCTTAACGTCTTTATCGTTTGTGAGGTGCATTATAGAGAATCTAAGCAGCGTGTCAAACGCTTTTGCTTTTCTTTTCTTAAAATCCAGTGTGAATGATTAAAAAATAAGTCATTCGATAGAAAAACCTGAAAATTCTGTGTCTTATTTAAACATTAACTTTCTTTTTTAACTTTAGAAATCATTCAATCCTAAATTGAAAATGTTTTTTCAGAGCTCAAATTTGCCAATACAGGATTAAATGATTCAATTTTTGTTTCAGATAAATAAACCAACGCGCCTTGTTGGATCAAATCGAATACCTCAACCATATCTTGATTACGCATCCGAATACAACCATGTGAAACAGGTATTCCCATTGGTTCAGTGTCAGGTGTTCCATGAATATAAATATAGCGTTGTTTACTATCGCAACCTTGCCCCTGATTGAAGCCTAATTCAAGACCATCTAACCAGAGGATTCTAGATAAAATCCAGTCTCGTTGCGGATTCTGTACTGCCAACGATGGGGAATAAATTTCACCTGTCGGCTGCCGCGCGATAAAAACGGTATTGATAGGCAAATGTTCACCAAACTTTTCAGCAATTCGGTGCCAGCCACGAGGTGTTTTGCCCGAATTTTCCTGTTCGCCAATTCCATTTTTACCAGAAGAAATCAAATATAACTTATTATGTTGAGGTAAATATAAAAGCTGTTGTTCTAAATCAATCAAGATATCGGCTTGTTCTAGCATATAAGACATTGTCTTTCTCTGATTTAATATTAAAAAATAAGGGAAATATTCGCAAATTCCCGTATCGTAAAAAATTCAAAGTAATGCTTTAAGTTTTTTTAACAGTTTCACTCAAAGGTAGTTCTCGTCTTGCGCACCTAAGAAATCCTTAAAGCGGTACTTTAAGTTTTTTTAACGGTGCTCAGGACGGAGCCATAACCATACTGCGACAATCAACATTATGCTATCAGTAAAAACCTTTACCCAAAATGGTGCATTGGTAAACAGCATTATGATGCCACTAGTCAGCATCATAATGCTGGCAATCCATTTCGCTCTACGTGGAACCGTACCATGTTCACGCCAATTACGTAAGGTCGAGCCATATTTAGGATGGTTGAGTAACCATGCATCCATCTGCGGCCAGCCTTTTGAAGCAGCCCACGCTGCCAGGATTAAAAAGACCGTTGTTGGCATACCAGGCAAAATTGCACCAATAATCCCAAGTGTGATAAATATCAGCACAAGGCTTCGCCAAAACAACGTTTTCATACCGAATCCTAAAATTGCTTACGCGCGCCTAGTATAAAAGTTTTATCACGTATTTGCTTATTCCGAGTTTAAATTATTGCATCAGGTGATTATGCCCTCATCTCTTTTCAAATCTGAATATTTTGAACCATGGCTACAATTCAAACAACCAAGTGTACGTCAGTTGGCTTTTTGTTTGGCGAGTCCGAATATTATTAAAAGCATTCCAGATGAACTAAGTATTCATTATCATTTTGATCTACACACTACGAATTTCTGGCAACAACAATTTAAAACTTATCAACCACGCTTACACAAACTCGATCAATCCCCGGCCCCCCTACTAGATTTTTTAAATCAACTGAAAAGTACCCGTTTAGGTTTACGCTTTGAATACCTATTCTGGTTCTGGCTACGAGATGCTGATTATCATCCGTACCAGCTTTTAGGTCATAGCATTCAACAAATACAAGGGGCGAAAACTTTAGGCGAACTGGATTTTTTAGTGTTAAATCAGGATACGAACGACATTGAGCATTGGGAAGTTGCTTTAAAATATTACTTGGGTGAAGCAGATCTCTCCTTAGGGTGTTGGTTTGGACTCAACCGTGACGATACATTATCCAAGAAAATGAATCATTTTACTCAACGACAATTTCAATTTGTACAAGTTGAGGAGCATCTTATCCAGAAACGTTATGCTGTGCTCAAAGGACAGCTTTATTTGCCCGAAGCCTCGTTTGATAACACAGGATCTTTAGATTGGATTCAACCACACAGAAGATTAGGTCAATGGGGAAATCAAACCAAAAAAAGTTATTATCGATTAACACGTCATGAATGGTTATGTCCCAACCTTAATCCATCCTCAAATGAGGCTATTTGGTGGACCAATGGCCTATATTTTAACCCCAAGTCTGATATCCAAAACTATATGTATCGACAACACTTACTGACCTATAAATAGTTTATTTACAAGAACAATTCTCTTTTGAAACACTTTTTAACACATTTACTATCAAACACTCATGTTTATTTTTATGATTAGTTTTTAATCTCTTAAGTACATCAGAATTAAATCTAAAGTGGAGATAGATGATGAAAAAAATCTTAGCTGCATCAATCATGGTTGCGTTTGTTTTAACGGGTTGTAATACATTTAAAGGTATGGGACAAGACGTGTCTAAAGCAGGCGATGCCGTGACCAATACTGCTGAAAAAACACAAAACAAAATGTAAGCCTAACATCTTACAATTCGTTTTAAAAACCTTATCTTTTGATAAGGTTTTTTCATTTATGCATATTCATAGCTGGCAGTTTCGCCTATTATAACCACCAGTTTTTCATTGCCAATATTGTTTCCTATGACCTCATCAGCCACCTTAGATCTTAGTTTAGAGCTTTTACGTCAACCTTCTGTTACTCCGATGGATCATAATTGTCAAAATATTATGGCGGAGCGCCTGATTCAGGCAGGTTTTCAAATCGAGCATATGCGTTTTGAGGATGTCGATAATTTATGGGCGCGTCGAGGTACGCAATCTCCCGTTTTTTGTTTTGCAGGGCATACTGACGTTGTACCAACAGGTAGCTTACAGGCTTGGGAAACAGACCCATTTCAACCCGAAATTAGAGATGGGAAACTATATGGTCGTGGCGCAGCAGATATGAAAACAGCCTTGGCAGCGATGGTTGTCGCCACTGAGCGTTTTGTAAAAAAACATCCTGACCATAAAGGCTCAATTGCATATCTCATTACCTCAGATGAAGAAGGCCCATCAATAAATGGCACGGTTAAAGTCATTGAGACGCTTGAAGCGCGTCAAGAGAAAATCACATGGTGTCTGGTGGGTGAGCCATCAAGTACAGCACAATTAGGCGATATTATTAAAAATGGACGTCGCGGTTCACTCAACGGTGTTTTGACCGTTCAGGGCAAGCAAGGTCATGTGGCTTATCCACATCTGGCACGTAATCCAATTCATTTGGCTGCCGCTGCTATTGATGAACTGTGTGAAACAGTCTGGGATGAAGGTAATCAATATTTTCCAGCGACCACTTTCCAAATCTCCAACATTCATTCTGGAACAGGAGCAACTAATGTTGTTCCGGGAACACTAGAAGTAACCTTTAATTTTAGATACTCAACCGAAGTTACAGCAGAGATTTTAAAACAGCGTGTTATAGATTTACTTAATCGACATGGGTTTGAGTATCATATCGACTGGACTCTGTCAGGATTACCTTTTTTAACTCCTGTTGGCGAACTCGTCAATGCAGCCAAACATGCGATTCAAAAAGTTACAGGCACTAAAAGTCAATTATCGACAACTGGCGGCACTTCAGATGGACGCTTTATCGCCCCTACTGGCGCACAAGTTTTAGAATTGGGCGTACTAAATGCATCTATCCATCAAATTAATGAGCATGTGAATGTTGCCGATCTAGAACCTTTAGCTGAAATCTATGAGGAAATGCTAACGAAGCTTCTTACCTAAGCTAAAATTGATCTCATAAATGCACTTTTGAGTGCATTTTTTATATTTAGAATAGCAATAAAAAAGAGCAGCTCTAAAGCTGCTCTTTTGCAATCAAAAACTCAGATTATTGAGCTTGTTGACCAGGTTGAACTACGACAGTACGGCTACCAGTAATTGTAGCGAATACACGACGGTTCATCGCACGACCTTCTTTAGTGCTGTTGTCAGCAATCGGTTGATCCCACGCGAAACCTTGTGTAGATAAACGTGATGCATCGATGTTGTATTCGTTTACAAGAGCTGATTTAACAGAGTTAGCACGAGCCAATGATAAACGTTCGTTCAACTTACGTGGACCAGTGTTATCTGTGTGACCATCGATACGTGCAGTTGCATTAGGATATTCAACTAACTTCTCAGCAACTTTCGCGATTTCAGGTTTATATTGATCTTTGATGTTTGATTTATTAGTATCAAAGAACACACGAAGTTCCATGTTAAGATCTTCAGTCAACTCTTGTGGTTGAGGTTGAACTGGAGTTGGCTCAACTGGAGCAACTTCTACAACTGGAGCAGCTGGTTTCAAATGACCACCAAGAACTACGTTTAAGCCTGCAAGCGCAGTATAGTTCCAGAATTTTTCGTCAAAGTTATAAGTACCACGAGCTTCAGTACGAAGTGACAATGCATCGTTTAAACGCCAGAATGCACCAATACCAGCATTACCTAAAGTACCTTCTTCATCGTTATGATAAGACATATCGTCAAGTTTGTATTTATAGTGACCTGCACCTAATAATACATATGGCTTAATTTTGCTGTCATAATTTTTTGTGATCAAATCAGAAGTTACATAGAAGTTACCATTGATTTGTTCTTGTTTGTATTCAGAACCACTAACGCCAGTGCCATCCAAATCACCTTTTACTTGATTATATTCAGCTTCAAAACCTAACCAAGGAGTTAATTCAACACCTAATGCCGCACCGACGAATAAATCGTCTTGTAGTTCTGGACCATTGGTTAATTCACCATCAGAACCACCGTTATTGTGCTGTGAATCCTGCCAAGTATAACCTAACAATAACGGAGTAACGGTTACGCCAGCATTTGCAGCAGCGAATGGTGCAGCAACAAGCATAGTAGCAAGTGCAATACGACTCAATTTCATGGATATCCTCCAGAGATAAACAAATTGTTTGTTGTTCAAGCTCAGCCTAAAATTTTTATGGCCCTGAGATAACTTTTTATATACCCCAGTATTATTTTTAAGCTACTCACGTTGAATCATACAAACACTTAAACTGATTTCCAAGTGCTTGATAACTTTAATCAAGTAAATTATTGACAAAATTACTTACAATTTCCGTTGTAATTCGGTAACTATTTACTCAATTTATTGTTGTGAATAGCTTATCTTCACGCTTTCTTTATTTTAACAGTATTCAAACGCTTAAGTAATAAATATTTCAATTCGATCTTTTTTTCAATGTTTTGTACTTAATCTACTGTTAAAAAACAAAAAAAATTACATAAGACGGACGTATTCTTAACATGAAAAATAAAAATTGTGGATTCTCGTTAATTGAAATTAGCGTGGTAATCATTGTAATTGCTGTAATTGCCTCTTTTGCCATACCCTCTTATCATCAATATATGGCTGCACAAGAAGCAAAAAAAGTCCCCAAAACACTCACACTTTACATACAAAAAGCCAAACATGAGTCTTTGTTATTTAGACAAAACATTATTTTGTGTGCCAGCACTAGCTTTAAAGAGTGTAATAACGATTGGAATAATGGTTATATGGTTTTTATCGATAAGAATAAAAATCGAGACTATGACTTAGATGAACCTATATTAGCCTTTGAGAACATGCAATTGAGATACGGCACTCTGTCATGGCGGGGGTTTGGTAATAGAAGAATCATTTTTGAAGGAAACTCAGGACTTCCTTTATCTTCAAATGGTACTTTTCAGTATTGTTCTGATCAATATCATAATCATCGTAAATTAACATTGAGTCGAATGGGACATCCTCGAGATGAACCTTTAGCAAATTGTTAAGAAAACTGTTCAGTCTAGGTTCTGGTCTTTTAAGTCAATTTTCTAGGTCTGCTTTTTTAATATACTTCTTAGAAGAAAATGTAAGCTTTAAATCATTGAGGGAGAAATCATTGTGACTGATATCGTAATTGTAAATGGCGCTCGTACCGCAATGGGTGGATTTCAGGGAGATTTATCTCCTTCGACAGCACCAGAACTAGGCGCAGTCACCATCCGTGAAGCTGTTCAACGCGCAGGCCTACAGCCTACAGATATTCAAGAAGTCATCATGGGGTGTGTATTACCCGCAGGTTTGAAGCAAGGCCCTGCACGCCAAGCGATGCGTCAAGCAGGTTTACCTGACTCAACGGGTGCCGTAACGATCAATAAGTTATGTGGCTCTGGTATGAAAGCAGTAATGCAAGCTACTGATATGATTAAAGCAGGTAGTGCCGAAATCGTAGTGGCGGGCGGTATGGAATCCATGACCAATGCACCTTATATTTTACCTAAAGCTCGAGCAGGTTATCGTATGGGGCATGGTGAAATTAAAGATCATATGTTTTTTGATGGTCTTGAAGATGCAGAAACTGGTCGCTTAATGGGGTCTTTTGCTCAGGATATGGCCAATACACGTGGATACACGCGCGAACAAATGGATGAATTTGCTATTCGCTCACTCAAACGTGCCCAAACTGCCATTACTGAAGGTTATTTTAAAGATGAAATTGTGCCTGTGACGATTTCGTCACGTAAAGGTGACGTTAAGATTGATCAAGATGAACAGCCTTTAAAGGCCAAAATTGACAAAATTCCTTCCTTAAAACCCGCATTTGCCAAAGACGGAACCATTACTGCTGCCAATGCAAGTTCAATTTCTGATGGTGCTTCTGCACTTGTGCTTACTTATAGTGAAATTGCCAAACAGCGTGGTTTACAACCATTAGCTAAAATTGTAGCCACCGCATCAAACTCTCAACATCCATCAGAGTTTACCATTGCTCCTGTAGGCGCAATCGCCAAAGTTCTTAAAAAAGCAGGTTGGGATGCTCAGGATGTAGATCTCTGGGAAATCAATGAAGCTTTTGCAATGGTCACCATGTGCGCTATTGATGATTTCAAACTTGATCCTGAAAAGGTCAATATTCATGGAGGCGCGTGTGCTTTAGGACACCCTGTCGGCTCAACAGGTTCACGGATTATTTTGACGTTGATTCATGCACTAAAACGTACAGGCGGAAAAAAGGGTGTTGCCGCACTATGTATCGGTGGTGGTGAAGCAACAGCAGTTGCTATTGAGTTACTATAATCTATTGTTATTGTATGATGTCACCAATCCCGCTAAGGCGGGATTTTTATAAATATACAAAATAAGACTGTTTTTTATTCAGTTTTAAAATTATAGTCACTCAAGTCACAATAAATAAAAATAACAGGGTTAAATCTTATGCAGTTCAATCATTATCTTAATTTCAACGGTAAAGCCGAAGCAGCATTTACCTTCTACCAATCGATTTTCGGTGGAGAGTTTTCAGTATTGACTCGATATGATGACCTTCCACCTCAGGAAGGAATTGTATTGTCAGATTCACAGAAAAGTCTAATATTGCATGTTTCGCTGCCTATCAACGAATTTACAGTACTCATGGGCTCTGATGTCAATGAGCAATTTTGTAGTCCAGCAAATGCCATCTTAAATAAAGGCAATAATCACTACATTTCCATTAATCTCGAAAATAATGATAACGAAGCCCGCCGCCTATTCAATCTACTTTCCATAGGTGGAGTTATTGAAATGCCGTTACAAAAAACCTTTTGGGGCGTACTGTATGGCGCTTTTAGCGACCAATTTGGAATTAAATGGATGGTTAACTGCCAGCTTCTGGATGAATGAAATCATATGCGTCTCACCTGACCTAAAGCGCAAGTTATAAAAGTTCCTTTTAAAATAAAGATTAGAGCTTTGTTATGAATATATTTTAGATAAAAATAAAAAATCAACATAAATCTTAAAAAATACTTAATAAAACCATCAAAAACCAATTCTTCATTGATAAATCTGGATGAACAAATCCGATTTCGATCAAATCACTCATAATCATCAAAATAAATCTTTGACTGTAGCGTCTAGTTATTTGTTAATTAGAGACAATTAAACATTTAAGACAAATAAATTAATTTATTGAATTATATCATTATTATTTTTAAGCTCTTTTTTAAAACTCAATAAAATTCTGTATCAAATTATTGCTAAAACAGTTTTTTTACTGACTATGCAACATAGAGCATTTACTCTTATTTTAATTGTGTTATTTTTGTTGCATGGAGTGAAGATTAATTCCCTGTATGGAACTTACTTCTCCAAAAATTAGAACTGTAATTGCTTGGAAATAAGCAATAAATTACTTTTGTTGTTCAAGGAAAGATTAGAATGAAATTAAAACATTTAACCACAGCCATTATCATGGCATCGCTGCCTGCAACAGGGGTTTTTGCAGCAGCTTTGGATCGTTCAGGTCAATCCATATCGGCATTTCTACAACCTGGTAACTATTTTGAAGCTGGTATCTCAATTCTAGATCCTGATGTTTCTGGCAAAACCAAAGACAATTATCCTAATGCAGCACTGCCATTACTCTCAAACACGAGTACTGGTGAAATGGCAGATGACTATCAATTTTATAATGCAGCATTAAAATTACAGCTTCATCCAAACTTTTCTTTTGGCTTACTTTATGATCAGCCATTTGGAGCTAAAGCCACTTATTCAACTACAACCGCAGCACTACCTACGGTACTGCCTGGAGCCGCGGCTGCTTTAGCTGGTCATGGAGCATTCCATAATGGTAGCGAAGGGACTGAAGTTGATGTAACTACTCAAAATTTGTCGTTTATTCTAGGTTTTCAACCTACTGTAAACTGGAATATTTATGGTGGTGCTGCCTATCAAACCGTTAAAGGTAGCGTCCAATTACGAGGTACAGCTTATGGTGGAAATGCAACATTTGGTGGTTACAATGCCAACATTAAAGAAACGGGTGATGTGGGCTGGCTAGCAGGTGTTGCATTCCAGCTGCCTGAGATTGCGTTAAAAACGTCTTTGACTTATCGTTCTGAAATCGAACACTCAGTCAATGCCAGAGAGACTTTCAATTCTGCGGGAAGCTTTGGTGCATTAAACTTCTTAACACCAAATAAAACCGACATTACCACACCTCAATCAGCAAACTTAGACTTCCAGACAGGAATCATGGCTGACACGGTTGCTTTTGCAAATGTGCGCTGGGTGAACTGGAAAGATTTTTCAATCCGTCCAGATAAATTTGGTAAAGCAAGCCTGATTGCTGGTCAAAGTCCGACAGTTAATAAACCAAATGGTTTTGATCTGGTCGCTTATACAGATGATCAATGGTCTGCAAATGTAGGGGTTGGCCGTAAACTAACAGAGCAATGGGCGGGCAATATTTCAGTAGGCTGGGACTCTGGCGCAGGTAATCCAGTGACAACACTTGGCCCAACAGAAGGTTATTGGAATGTTGGTCTAGGAGCGCAATTTAGTCCAGCGCCAAACTATTTTATTGCAGGTGGTGTAAAATATTTTTGGTTGGGTGATGCCAAAGCACAATCTGCAGCACAATTTGGTACTTCTGAGTATGTCGCTGATTTTACCGATAATCATGCCATCGCTTATGGTTTAAAAATTGGTTACCGCTTCTAAAACTTGATTTAAAATATAATAAAAAAAGCACCCGAGGGTGCTTTTTTTATGAATTGCCCTGCTCTAAAGGTAAACCTGCATCTTTGGCAGCGCGGGTTCCTCCCATCAGAATGACATATTCGCGTGCAGCATCAAAACCATCAAGTAATTCCGCCGCACGTGGTGCTTTACTACCGCCACCGCATAAAATATAAATCGGCTGATCCGCAGCCACCTGAGTCAGACTATCGGCCTTTAAATCATTAATAGGTTGATTTATTGCGCCTTTAACATGCCCTTCAGCATATGATTTTGCGTCACGGACATCCCAGATAATGGCATTTTCTGGGAACTCAAATGTCGTAATTTCTTGTTTACGGATCATTGCGCACTCCTTTGATGTAAACAACACTTGGCAAATGAAGAAAACATCCCTAGCATCTCAGATATTCTTTCACTTTGCAAAGGTCTAAGCTATGCCTTCTTTCGATATTGTTTCTGAATTAGAGTTATTTGAAGTTAATCACGCGGTTCAAAATACTCAAAAAGAAATCGCAACACGTTTCGATTTCCGTGGACAAGATGTTTCTATTGAACTGAATGAAAAATCCAAAGAAATTAAAATCAGTACAGAAAGTGATTTTCAGTGCGAACAAGTCTATAACATGCTGGAAAATCATTTCTATAAACGTAAAATTGATGTTCAAGCACTTGATCCGCAAAAAGCCACAGCTTCTGGAAAAAATGTAGTACAAGTAATCAAACTCAAAGATGGACTTGACTCAGATACCGCAAAAAAAATTAATAAAGCCATTAAAGAAAGTGGTATCAAAGTGCAATCTTCTATACAGGGAGACAAAATTCGCGTGACCGATAAAAAACGTGACACTTTACAACAGGTCATGGCTTTTCTAAAGGAACAACAGTTTGGTCTTCCCTTGCAGTTTAATAACTTTAAAGATTAACTTCAGCTCTGTTCTTTTTACACAGGATGCACTATGTCACAGGCCAATCGTTTATCAAAACTGGTGAAAACCACGTCAAAATTTCCGAAAAGTATTCGTAGTACACTCTGGAGTAAAGCCTTTGGTCGGATTGTACCCATGGTCGGAACCGCCAATATTCGTTATCTAGAAGTTGATCAAGACCATGTCGTGGTGCGTCTGGAAAATCAGCGCAATATGCAAAACCACATTAAAGGTGTACATGCTGCTGCGATGGCATTACTCGCTGAAACTGCGACAGGCTTTTTAACAGGGCTGCATGTCCCGGATAATCGAATTTTGCTCATTAAATCACTGCATGTCGATTATTTAAAAGTGGTACAAGGTGGATTAACGGCAACAGCAACTTTATCGCCTGAACAGCAAAAATTTATTGCAGATAATGAAAAAGGTGAATTATTGATTCCTGTGACGGTCATTGACGATGGTTCAAATGAACCGATTCATTGTGAAATGTTATGGGCATGGTTACCTAAACGTCCAAAATAATTTATATAATAACTAAAGCCCAAACATGTATTTGGGCTTTAGTTATTTTGATCTTTATTTTTGATCACTAAATAAAATGCTCTACGATTGCAACGATTTGTTTTAAATATTCAGCATCTACTTCATCAAAGCTATCCAATGTATCGCTATCAATATCCAATACTGCAACACATTTATTCTGCTTCATCACAGGTAAAACAATTTCAGATTTTGAATCAGAGCTACAAGCGATATGCCCTGGAAATTGCTCCACATCTGGCACGATCATAACGTTCTGCTGCTGCCATGCTGTACCGCAAACGCCCCGCCCTTTGGCGATCCGTGTACAGGCGATTGGTCCCTGAAATGGCCCCAAGACTAATTCATTATCCTTAACCAAATAAAATCCAATCCAAAACCAGTTAAATTGTTGCTTTAATGCCGCACAAATATTGGCAAGATTGGCGATCACATCACTTTCATCTGCAACAATGGCCTGAATTTGTGGAATCAGGCTTTGGTATTGTTCAGCTTTATTGCCCTGTTGTAGCGATAATTCTTCTGCCATATCATTGATCCAAATTAAAGTATTGTATCGGATGGAACCCTCCAAGCCTTATCTGTTTATGTGAAAAGTACATAGTTGAATATTTCTAAGTGTAAATAAAACTCATAAAAAAGCTCAGCATCATGCTGAACTTTTTGGAAACTTTAGTTTGTAAATTAAACTGCTAAAAATTTCTGCTTAACTTCTTCAGGAATTTGTCGTTTATTACCTTTTACATCCACCGCCACAAAGGTAAAAATTCCCTCCGTCACTTGTTTGGGTTGACGAGATTCATCGTGACTATCCCAAACTTCAATCTGGATCTGAATTGAAGTATTTCCCACTTTTAGAAGTTTGGTATAACAACTAATCACATCACCAACTTTAACAGGAACAAGGAAAGTCATCTGATTAATTGAAATGGTTGCACAACGTCCTTTACTAAAACGCTCTGCATGAATTGCGCCTGCCAAATCCATCTGCGAGACAATCCAACCGCCAAAAACATCACCACTCCAGTTGGTATCGGCAGGCATTGCAATGGTTTGAAGGGATAAAGTTCCTTCAGGCTTTTTGAGAGACTCTGACACATTAACTCCGAACTTGGGCTTGTAATTGCTGATCCAGCCACTGCTGTAACTCACTGGATCGAAGCGCGCCGCTTATTCTACCAATTTCGTCGGTTTTATTCATCAAAACCAGTGTCGGAATACTACGGACATGAAAAGCCTGACTTAAACGCGGTGAAGCTTCAGTATCAATTTTGGCGAAAATAACATGTGGATTCTGCGCTGCAACCTGAGCAAAATGAGGTGCCATCATCTTGCATGGCCCACACCAATCTGCCCATAAATCGATCAGAATGGGTAAATCACTATTGCTTACATAATGACTGAAGTTTTGCTCATTCAGCTCAATCGGTGCAAGTGGAATCAGTGCGGTATGGCATTGGCCACACTTGGGGTCTGCATTTAATTTTTCTTCGGCGACCCGATTTTTAGCACCGCAGCTTGGACAAACAATAATCATATTACGCCACTCCAGTATGTTGATGTAAAAATTCTAATTGGGTTGCCAGTGCTTTTTCAAACCATTTGCCATGATAAATATCAAAATGATACATATCCCATTCATGATAAGTCACAAATGGTGCAATATTGGTCGCAGCTTCACGACTCGAATCTATAGGAACCAGACTATCCAGTTTCGCGACAATGAATAAGACTGGAATACTAATATCGCGTACAGATTGAATCGGCCGATAACGAATCAGTTGAAATAATGCGCGGGCAGGAACTTCACCACTCCAATAGTAATCAGGATTTGCAATCGATAAGTAGCCCTGATAGCTATCACTGGTTGGAAAAAAGGAAAGCTGTTGTTGTGCCACGACGGGCAAGGTTCGTGGGTTTAATCCAACCTTTGCCCCCATATAATCCTGACTAGATAATTTAAGAGCTTTGGGTAATTGCTGGATCGGATAAATTTTGGCAGTTTCGGCACCATCCACAAAAGGCACCTGTACCATAATGGAAGAAATATTTTTTAATTCACTGGCTAGATTGAGGACATAACCACCACTGAGCCCAGTTCCCCAAAGTACAATACGTCGCTGATCTACCCACTTACAACTACTTATATATTGAATAACTGTTTTCCAGTCTTCGATCTGATCTTTGAGTGAAATAAGTTCTCTGGGCTTTCCTGTGCTTCCGCCCCAATAGCGATAATCAAATAGCACCACCGCATAGCCCGCCTGAGCAAATTTTTGTGCGTACTGAATCAATTTAAACTGGCGTAATGCGGCAAATTCATGTGCCATGATGATCACAGCAGGTTTCCGATCTGCTTTGGGACGATAGAAGTCAGCAGCTATGGTCTCTTGACCAATGGGTACATACAGCGGCTCAACTGTATAAGCAGGCATACGCGCTCCAATGCGTTATATTTTGGTTATCGGTCGTTATATATTTTAAAAGCACTGTTTAAAGTGACAGGGTGCTTAGTGCTATGATACAGCATAAACGTTTTTTTAAATTTTGGAGTGACGAAATGACGGATAATGTTGGTTTTGCAGGTCAAATTGGCCCAGAACATGTCGAGCAAGTGGTCGAAAAAGGCTTTAAATCCATCATTAATAACCGACCTGATATGGAAGGTGGTCCAGAACAACCGACCAGTGCTCAAATCGAAGAAGCTGCGCGTAATGTAGGACTTGACTATGTGTATCAGCCTGTCATTGCGGGTCAAATTACAGAGTTGGATGTGCGCAATTTTGCCAATCATTATCATGAATTACCAAAACCGATTTTAATGTTCTGTCGTACAGGTAATCGTTCGAATAATTTATATCAGTTGGCTAAACAAATGGACTTACTGGATGACTAAAGTTTTGTGTCTTAGCCTAATATTCTGCTGTATAACATTCACTGCTTGCAGTACTGTAAATGTACGCCCCACAGCCAGTGTGATGGTAGGAACTGGGATATAAAAAACAGCGCCGAAGCGCTGTTTTTTTATATAAATTTTATTATCGAGTAAATCTGAATGTTGTCGTTTTATTAGGCGCTGCTACTGCCACAAGAATATTATCACTCGCAGCACAACCCGTGAGTTGAACTTTATATTTAGTGATACTGCTGCTACTAAATGTTGATGGTGCCATCAAATCTAAAACGGTAGGTACAGGATTACTACCACTAATAATTTCAGCTGAACACGATAAATTATTACCGTCTGTATTATCTTTTGTAGTAACGCTGATTGAGGTTCCTGAAGGCATTGGTACAGTTAACATACTATTTCCAAATAATTGGAATTCAAAATTATCACTAACAGTAGCACCATTGATACCAGAATTTGCAACGAAAGTTGGGGTATCAGAGGCAAAAGAAAAGATCATTTGCTTACGTAAAGTTGTTGCCAATTGATCATCACAAGTATAAGCAATATTTGGTTGATCAACTGTCGAAACTGCACAAGTATTCGTACTGTATGATGAGGCAACGCGCTTATATAGGAATTCTCCAGTGCTGCTATCATAACTAGCATTTTCATTGTCATCGCGGAAAAAATTACCAATATTACTAACAAGCGTATCAGTACCACCTGCACTTACTGGAGTATAAACACCATCGCCATCTTTATCGAGATATGACTTATCCCCTTCAACATAAGCAAGTACAGTGACACGACCATTCGAAGGTCGAGGATTCTGCGTTCTCAAAGTAACACTACATTGACCATCAACTGTTTTACAACTTCCATCAACTTTGCCACCTTCTGCAACAAAGTTAACTACTGTTCCATCGGGAACACTATTTGAGTTTCTATCAGCTAACATCGCTGTAATTGTAGCTGTATCTCCGTCTTTATCGGTTTGTAAAGACTGTTTACTTGTTGATAAACTAAAACTATTTTGGGTCGCTCGTCCTGTGGTCACTGTTACATTTTTAGATAATGCACTTAAACCATTTGGTAGGCTCGCCTTAATCTCTACAGGCCCAGGAAGATTTCCAGGATAAAGAGTTACTGTTACTTTACCTGAGCTATCACTTTTTACGTTTTGTGTAGTGCGATTGCCTAAACTAATAAAACTCAAATCTGTAGGAGCTTTTTCAAGACTAAGTGTAATATTTTGATTTTTAAGAACTGTACCATTCGAATAAACAGTAAATTCAATTTGGCCAGATGATGAAGAGCCACTTGAATTAATACCTAATTGAACAGCATCTTTTGTAGTATAGACAACAGACGTTGCTATTGCTTGAGCAATGGATACAGACGTACTATTTGATGTGCCCGTTGATGTTGTTGCTATAATTTTCTGATTACCATCACAAAGATTGCCATTTGAATCAAAGGCATAGTATGTTGTAGCAACATTACCCTGATTAGATGAAGTGATACTACTGCTGCTAAAACTGCCACAATCAGCAGTAAAATTCACAGCAACATTATTCTGATAATCTCCTTTAGAGTCCTGAGTAACTAAACTAACTAATGTAGATCCGCCAGATTCTAGTGTAGAACTTGCAGCAAGTATGTTTGCAATTACAATATCTTGTTTTGAAAAAACGATATTTAAAGTTGATGCTGTGGAATTTGTGTTGTTATAACTAGCAGAGGCTGATAATGCATAAACGCCTGTTACAGTAGAATTCGTAGGTAAAACAGAAATTGTAGCTACACCTTCTGCATTTGTAAGCGTTGTAGCATTTGATGTACCAAAGGTCATATTTTCACCCGTAAAAGTGACCACCGCCCCACTAATAGCTTTTCCGCTTCCGTCTTTAACAGTTACTTGCGCAGTTGCACCCTGACTCGATATTGAAGTAACCGCATTACCGTTAGAATCTGTTAAAGAAATAGCACTAACATTGACTGTCGACACAGTCGTACTACCACCGTTAGAGCTATTACCAGAGGCGTTATCACCATAATAACCGCCACCTCCCCCACCACAACTCGCTAACAGAATTGATACAGCGATAGCGGACAACTTCATTGTAAGTTGTTTCTTATTCATAACACTTCCTTACTTCCCCAATCCATTCCAAAATGGAATAAGATATTTTGTATTTATTCAGAGTGAATGAAACCATATCCTTTCATTTATGTAAATATTAATTATCTTATGTAGTGTAATGTAATTATCATTTTTTTGGTTAAAAAGGAAAATATGTACGATCTCATCATTATCGGTGCGGGTACAGCAGGTATCAGTGCATATAAAGAAGCAGTTAAATATACCCAGAATATTTTAATCGTTAACGATGGCCCATGGGATACGACCTGTGCCCGCGTTGGTTGTATGCCAAGTAAAGTACTCATTTCATCAGCCAATCGAATGTATGATAGTCAACACATTAATCAGGTTGGTATTTCAGTTGAATCCTCATTTGACACTTCCCATGTCATGTCCCATGTTCGCGCATTAAGAGATCGTTTTACTACTGCGACTATAAAAGATGTACAAAGTTGGCCAAAAAACCATCGGCTATCAGGTAAAGCAACTTTTATGAATTCAGACACTATCGAAGTCAATGGAAAACACTATCAGGCAAAATCTTTCATACTTGCTGTAGGCTCAAGACCAGCCACTAATCAGGAATGGAAAGATCTTTTAAAAGAAAAATTTATAACATCAGATGAAATATTTGAGCTTAAAAAACTTCCATGCTCTTTAGCAGTCGTAGGTAGTGGCGTCATTGCGATCGAGTTAGCCCAAGCCTTTTCAAGACTCGGTGTTAAAACGACTATTTTTGCGCGTAGTAAACGCGTTGGTATTTTAACTAGTCCAAATTTACAACAATTGGCACAACAACAACTTTCTACAGAGTTAAATATCTACTTTGAAACATTGCCTAATTCTGTAAAGTTAACTGATCATCAAGTTGAGTTAAATTTCAAACACGATGGAACAGAACAAACAGAAAAGTTTGATTATTTACTTAACGCCACGGGGCGTTCCAGTTTATTAGATTCACTAAATTTGAATAAAATTGATCCACAATTTTCTGATGTGAAAAAACTTCCTATTCATCCAGAAACAAAGCAATTAGGAAAATTACCTATATTTATTGCTGGTGATGCTTATACAGATACCCCTCTTCAACATGAGGCAGCGCATGAAGGGCGGAAATTAGTACATAACTGTCTACACTATCCCAAAACCGAAAATGTCAAAAATTTAACGCCTTTAGGTATAGTTTTCTGCTCTCCTGAAATGGCTATTGCTGGGCAAAGCTATCGACAGTTACAAGATAAAAATATTGATTTTGTGACAGGTTACGTTTCTTATGAAAAACAAGGCCGTGCATTAGTATTAGGGAAAAATAGAGGTGGTGCCGAAGTCTATTTTGATAAAAAAACACAAAAACTACTTGGGGCAGAATTATTTGTACATTCAGCAGAACATTTGGCTCATTTACTTTGCTGGATGATTCAACAGGAAATCACATTAGATAAGATCTTAGAACAACCTTATTATCATCCAACGCTAGAAGAAGGCTTACGTACCGCATTTAAACATGCTCGTCGGCAAATTAAATCAAACTGAACCAATTTAAAGTATGATCTCTAGCCTGAAAATGCAGGTGCGAACTGGTTGGATGAAACTGTACATCGATGTAACACTGGAGGCTGGGTATTGATTAGCTCACGTAATCCCGATGATATTCCATACTTTAACGAAGCTATCGTTCAGGAATTAACAGCTAATTAAGTTTTTGATTTTCTATATATTGCATCTATTCTCTTTATAAAAGAAAGCACCCTCATCTGTATAAAGATGAGG
>OGQD01001168.1_pt1 | contig 17819 bp, 16 predicted proteins | sample 1553091 | NCBI WGS metagenome assembly OGQD01 (sample SAMEA2580290, study PRJEB22360) | human gut metagenome | biome: human gut; feature: human-associated habitat; material: faeces | place: Denmark | collected 2008/2010
TTCTTTTCGTAACTGTTGCCTGCGGTGCCGTTTCTGGTTTCCACAGCCTTGTATCGACAAACACCTCCTCCAAGCAGGTTTCCAACGAAACTGACATGCTTCCGGTTGGTTATGGCGCCATGGTTGCCGAGTCTTTCGTTGGTGTACTCGCTATTGTTGTTGCAGCCATTATGTATGGTTCGTTCTTCACCTTTGATGCAACGGGCGCTTCTTCTGCAACGCCATTCCAGATTTTCTCTACTGGTGTAGCTCAAGGCATGACCGCTTTTGGCGTGAACAACACCCTGGCAACTGTCTTTATGACCATGTGTGTTTCCGCTCTTGCACTCACCTCTGTTGACGCTGTCGCTCGTATTGGCCGTCTCTCCTTCCAGGAGTTCTTTACCAAGACTAACGACGCAGCTGAGCAAGCTGGCGACAATGCGACTGGTGTTGCCAAGGCTGCATCTAACACCTGGGTTGCTACCATCCTGACACTTCTTTTGGGCTTTGCTCTTGCCTTTGGTGGCTACAACAACATTTGGGCACTCTTTGGCGCTTCAAACCAGCTGCTCGGCGGCATGACTATGATCATGTTGGCAGTGTTCTGCAAGTGCACTGGCCGCAAGGGTTTCATGCTGTATGTGCCTGTTGCCTTCCTGCTGGTGTGCACCTTCACCTCACTTGTCCAGAGCATCATGGGCTGCATTAACGCTCTCTCGCTCAAGGGCGCTGCCGTCATCGCCACCTCCGGACTTCAGCTTGTCTTTGCAATTTTACTGGTCATTCTCGGCCTCATTGTTGCCTACAACTGCCTGAAGGAGCTCTTTACTAAAAAGGCTGGCTCTCTTCCCGACGAAGAACCTGAGTGGAGCGAGCTTGGCCGTGAGAAGTACGGCGCATAGTTTCGTCTCTCTTGCGTAAAGCGCCCGCACAGGCATGTCTTCAAACATGTCTGTGCGGGTTTTTCTATACCTCTTTGCTTTGCAGGCTGAAGAAGTTTTTGACAATGGCTTATTGGATTCCCGGAATGTGCGGAATGGTATTAAAGCCAATTTCCAACTCTTCATCGGAGGGAATATGATCTTCCATTTCACCGCGGTTATAGCGGTCGTAGGCCACCATATCGAAGTATCCCGTCCCTGTAAGTCCGAAAAGAATTGTCTTCTCCTCGCCCGTCTCTCGGCACTTCTCTGCTTCTTGCATTGCCACTAAAATGGCATGAGCACTTTCAGGTGCAGGCAAAATGGTTTCCAGCTTGGCAAACTGCTCAGCCGCTCCAAACACATCTGTCTGCTTTACCGCCACCGCATCGAGGTAGCCATCGTGCTTGAGCTTAGAAACAATAGGGCTCATGCCGTGGTAACGCAGGCCTCCCGCATGATCAGGACTGGGGATAAAGCCATTGCCGAGGGTATACATCTTGCACAGTGGGCAGGTTTGGCCGGTATCAGCAAAGTCATAGGCATACACGCCGCGTGTAAGAGAAGGACAGCTTGCCGGTTCAACTGCAATAAACTGCGTGTTGGGCTTTTCGCCTTTGAGCTTATCGCGCATGAAGGGTGCGATTAATCCACCGAGGTTTGATCCGCCTCCCGCACATCCAATGACGATATCGGGGTACTCACCAAGCTCACGCAGAGCCTCATAGCTCTCCAAACCAATAATCGATTGATGGAGCACTACCTGGTTAAGCACGCTTCCCAACTGATACCTGCCGCGATTTTCGGGTACATGAAGTGCTCGCTCTACTGCCTCAGAAATGGCCGTACCCAGCGAACCTGAGGAGTCCGGATGCTCCGCCAAAATACGACGGCCCACTTCAGTGGTATTAGAAGGCGAAGGAGTAACCGTTGCACCAAACGTCTCCATAATGTTGCGGCGAAACGGCTTTTGCTCATAGGAGCACTTAACCATAAATACGTCGAGATCAAGATGATAATGAGCGGCTGCCTCTGCCAGGGCAGTACCCCACTGACCTGCGCCTGTCTCTGTCGTAATGTTGGTCAGACCCTGTGCGTAGGCATAGTAGGCCTGTGCCAAAGCGGAGTTGAGCTTATGAGAACCGCTGGTATTGTTACCTTCAAACTTGTAATAAATCTTCGCAGGTGTGTTGAGCGCGCGCTCAAGATTGTAGGCACGACACAACGGGCTCGGTCGATACACCTTATACATCTCAAGCACCGGATCAGGAATATCAATCAATGCTGTGTTGTCATCAAGCTCCTGGTCGACAAGAGCATCGGCAAACACCGGTGCTAAGTCCTCATGTGTGGCAATTTTGCCATTGGGCAAGCGCATGGGTTCCGGCTTTTCAGGCATATCGGCACGCAGGTTATACCAAGCGGTAGGAATCTGATTTTCACGAAGAGGCGGTAAGGGTTGGTGTTTGTAGCTGTCATGGTAGGTGTCCTTTCTCGCGTGCTTTTTATTGCATCTGCCTGAGTGCGTCTTCTGTTTTGGATAAAACCTTGTTTCCAAACAAAAAGAGGACCCCCGGATACTTCCGAGGGCCCTCTATAAGCGTGCACGTATGGCCGACGTCAGTCCGGAAGAGAGTTAGTCCTTGTCCACCACCATGCACCGCACATAACTGTGCGCTCAGACACGCAAGTGTGAGTAAGACATGCTCTCTCCTATCGGTCTAACGTTGGGGTGAAGCCTAACAAAGAATGGACTGATGTCATCCTCTCAAAAGTAAATTAGAGAGCGACCTTGCCGCTTACGGCAGATTTGATACCGCTCAGAACCGTTTCAACATGATTTTTTACGAGCAAGCACGGAGGGATTCGCCCGCAATAAAGCACGGACATCTTTTTCATCGGGAACAACACGCCGGAGCAGTTCATGAAAACGCGCATTATGGCTCGGTTCTGCAAGGTGTGTGAGCTCATGCGCTACCACGTAAGCCAAACATTTGGGTGGATATGCTGCTAGACGAAGATTGATGCGTATGTTGCCGGTTTGCGGTGTGCACGATCCCCAACGGCTTGTCATAGCACGCAGTTGCCACCCCGCAGCATGGAGGCCTGTGGCGTACTCCATACGAGAAATAACAGCTGGCAAACGCTTTTCCATCTCTTGACGGTACAGCTCATCAACACCCAAGCCCTCGGGAAGCGGCACCAGCTCACCCCAAAGCGGCACCTTGCCTTCGTTGTTCAAAGACGCCTCTTGCTCCTGTGCAGCACGTTTTGTGCGCTCTACCGCATTTCTCAACCACTCGGCATGCGCATCGAGAAAAGCGTAGGCCTGACAAAAGTTTGCACGTCTAGGGATACTTAGATGCGCTGTTCCGTCTCTGCGAACACGCAGATTGAAGCGGCGAACCTTCTTGCGTTCTATCTCCACAGGGATGCCATTCACCACATACTTTTCAGACTGTTTGGACAAAACACTCCCTCGTTCTTTTGCGCAATTGAGCCATACGCTTTGGTGCATGCTTTCAGACTTGTCGTGTATTGTTGTACCTCTTCGCAGTATTTTGCAGTCCAATTGAAGCAGTCCTTGGTAGTACCCTAGAACGTAATAACTAAGGAAGGAACCATGATGGCACATATCTCCGCAGGTAATAGCATTTATCTCTATCGTCTCTTAAAGAATGAGCTCGGAGTTGGCCACCAGGCTTCGCTGACGCGAGTTGAAGAAGCGCTTGCATCAGACCAGATTGCTCCAGAAGATCTCGACTGCACAGACACAACAGAGCTGTTAGAAAATCTTTCGGAGTTTATCCGTATTACGCGCTTTAAAGGCGGCCGCATCTTTGCCACAGTTGTTGCAAATGCTGAATATGACACTGCTCTAGAAAAGAGCGAATCTTCCTCTGAGGATAAGGCTGCCAAAAAGGGCAAACCTTGGAAACGCGCTCGTGGGGCCAAAGCTCTTAAACCCGTACGACCACGCCATAAGGCTACCCACGCTACTAAAACCGAACCATCAGAAACCTCTCAAGAATCCAACACAGAAACAACAGCTCCTGCGCCTGAACAGCAGGAGTCTGATGAGCCGGAAATCGAACAGCCGTCCCACACTGCTCTCACACTAAAAGAGCTCCTTGCTGTTGATACAGACGACACGCAAGAAGAGCCTGCAGCACCTTCTGAAGAGCCAGAATCTTCCCCTGAAACTTCATTCACACCCTCAGAAGAACCGACTTCTGAAATATCAGCTGAAGAGACAATCATTTCTACAGAAGAACCTGTTTCTGAAGTGGTTTCCACTTCTGTAGAGCAGCCTGTCCCTGAAGTACCAACTGCTCCTGTAGAGGAACCAGCAAAGCCTGCCGTTTACCTTGATGTACATAGCTCTCCTGCGGGCACACCACCGGTACAGCTGCAATCAGATTTACCGCAGTTCTTCTCGACAGATGTGCACTGCAAAGACGCCACCCTTGCGCTTCTGTACCGCGTGCTGCCACTCAATGAGGATATCATGGCGCTTCTCGACGAAGATTGGCGTGTTGCACGATCCACCGGCATGCTTTCCGGCACGCGAAGCAAAGTTACCTTCCCCCTGCGCTACCTGCGCGAAGACGGATCGGCACCGGTTGAAGTTACCTTACGACGCACCGCTCGACCTGTTGCAGGCAAGCGCTGGAGTCTCGCCTACATAGATGGCGACGATGGCACAGGTGGAACCCACGAAGCCATTGGCCTCGAAGGACTTCCAAATTCCGACGATGGAGCCTGGACAGATTTTGCTCCTTTGCAACCGCTTGGCTCTCCTGCAGCGCCCAGTCCCGTACGTGAATTTGCTCAATTTGCCATTATCGGCTCGTGGGATGCCCTGCTTGGCCGGCTTGCTGCCATGGTTGCGCCAGAGCGCTGGAACTATCCAGGTCAAACAGCGAGCACTTCAGGACGTTACGGTATTTTGCGCGACTATCTGTGCGCGACTTTTCATCGAGCACAATTAAGTGGTGCTCTCGGGGTAGCCCCGGATAAGTCTTTAGCTGCATTTAATACCGGCTTACTAACTCCATTTGGCACCGATGTATACGCCTGCTTTGAGCCGCACGCTGGTGATATTGCATGGCAGTTTGCAGGGTTTGCCTGTGTTGGCTCGGGTGAGCTAGGCATGCGTCTCGCCGCATCCCTCGATCCAGTTCCTTTGCCGCCCACCTATCTTTCCACCCTCAGCGATGTCTGTCCTGAACAGGGCAAACTTGTTGTTATCGATTCAGAGCGCATCGTTAACGAACAGCTTGGACGTCTTCCTCGCGCATTCCTGAACGAACAGCTTGAAGGCAACAGTTCTCTCACAGAGCTTCTTATCAACACCGAAAAAGTAAGCTCTGAGCAGGAGCGCACCAAGGCACTTCATACGCTGTCTCACGCCATAAAGTCCGATCCGGGTACCTATCGCCGTCTCGTTCATGCGCTTGACGATGCCTGCAATGCAGCATTGCTCCGCTGTCGTGTGAGCTATCGAACAGCAGCACCAGCCTATGACCCCATCAGAAATGTCATCTGCCTGCTTTTGCCTATCTGTTTGATCGATGACAAAAACGCTGACTGTGCACTGGTACTTATCCGTCAACCATCTGGCAACTACCAGGGCGTTTCCGTAATCTCGCTTGCAAAGGCCTATGCTTGCGCTCGTGTGATAAGCGCCGAACAGCCCGCATGGCTCTCCCCAGAAAAGGTTCTCTAACCTTTCTAGTTTATTTCTGCCTTGCTCGACAGCCGAGCAAGGCAGCTACAATTGACGGTATTGGCGCAGCTTCCCCAAAGCATGCGTAAACACTTATCGAGCAAGGAGGCCCTCATGGCCAGAATCGCAATGACGACGCCGCTCGTAGAGATGGACGGCGACGAAATGACCCGCATTATCTGGCAAATGATCAAGGATGACTTGCTTTTGCCCTATATTGACCTCAAGACCGAATACTATGACTTAGGTCTTGAGAACCGCGATCGCACTGACGATGCCGTTACCGTCGAATCCGCAGAAGCAACCCGTCGTTTGGGCGTAGCGGTCAAATGCGCAACCATCACTCCCAATGCCGCACGCGTTGAAGAGTATGGGCTGAAGCAGATGTGGAAAAGCCCGAATGGCACCATTCGTGCCATGCTCGATGGTACGGTTTTTCGCACGCCCATCATAGTTCGCGGTATTGAGCCGGTGGTTACCTCTTGGAAGAAGCCTATTACCATCGCGCGCCATGCCTATGGCGACGTATATCGCAATACCGAGATGCGCATCGATCGTCCCGGTAAAGTTGAACTTGTTTACACAGCCGAAGATGGAACCGAGCAGCGTGAGCTCATCCACCAGTTCACCGAACCCGGCATTGTACAGGGTACTCACAACCTTGATTCTTCAATTGAAAGCTTTGCCCGAAGCTGCTTTGACTATGCCCTCTCCACAAAGCAAGATCTGTGGTTCGCCACGAAAGACACCATTTCAAAAACGTATGATCATCGCTTTAAGGACATCTTTGCCGACACCTATGAAAATGAATATCGCAGCCGTTTTGAAGAGGCTGGCATTGAATACTTCTACACCCTTATTGACGATGCTGTCGCACGTGTTGTTAAAGCTGAGGGTGGCTTTATTTGGGCATGCAAGAACTATGATGGCGACGTCATGAGCGACATGCTCTCATCGGCCTTCGGCAGCCTCGCCATGATGACATCTGTACTCGTAGCACCAGATGGCACGCGTGAATATGAGGCTGCTCACGGAACAGTACAGCGCCATTACTACAAACACCTCAAGGGTGAGTCCACTTCCACCAATTCAGTCGCAACTATTTTTGCTTGGACAGGTGCTTTGCGCAAGCGCGGTGAACTTGACCAGCTGCCCGACCTAGTAGACTTTGCCAATCGCCTGGAGCAAGCCACACGTAAGACCATTGAATCTGGGCGGATGACGGGAGATTTAGCGCGCATCACTACGCTGCCCAATCCCACCACGCTCGACACTGAAGGATTTATTCTTGCAATTCGCGACACGCTGGAGACAGGCGTCGAGTAATTCGCATGGGTATTTTTCTTATCCTCATTGGCATACTCTCGGTGGCATACGGCGCAACCGTTATGGCCATACATTCTGGTGTGCACTTCTTTGTCGTTTGGTATGGCATCGGTGCGGCATGTATCGCCTTGGGCTGCTCCATCTATCTGGGTTTTTGGGAGATGCTTCCAGCATGGATTGGCGGAGCTGTAGCTCTGGGTTTAGCGGTTATTTGCATCTTTTTCGTCGTGCTTGGTCTCAAAATTATGCACGCCGCCCATCAAGACGTGCCTGCTGGTCTGGACTTTCTCATCGTGCTTGGGGCACAAGTACGCGCCTCTGGCGAACCAAGTTATGCACTGCGCTATCGTTTGGATAGTGCAGTGCACTATCTCAAACAAAACCCATCTACACGCTGTGTTGTCTCCGGAGGACAAGGTGCAAACGAGCCTTGCAGTGAAGCCGCCTGCATGCACGTCTTCCTTACTCAGCAGGGCATAACCTCTTCGCGAATCTTAGATGAAAGCACCTCAACAACCACGGTTGAGAATCTTCGTTTCTCTATGCAGACGGTCCTGGAACAGACGTCTGACAAAGACCACGCTTGCCCTTATCGAGATTTCTCTTTTGGCATTGTGACAAATGATTTTCACGTCTATCGTGCACTCGCCATTGCACGCAAACAGGGCATTGAACATGCTTTCGGAATCGCAGCATATTCAACGCCCTGGTATTTGCCAAACAATGTTTTTCGTGAGTGCTTGGGCATTGTGAAAAACAAACTTACGGGCAATATTTAGCAAGCTCTTTGCAGTTCTTACCTAGCGCTCAAGCTCTATATGCTTAATATCTTTGCGCGAATTTTCACGATACAACACGAATTTACGGCCTATAACCTGTACAAGATCAGCTCCCAGGCGCTCGGCGAGAATCTCGCCTGCTTCACGGGCAGTAAGCCCGCTTCCATCCTGCACATCGCACTTTACGAGCTCATGTGCCTCAAGGCTTTCTGCCGCCAAATGCACGGTTCCCTCTACAACGCCGTTCTTGCCGATAAGTACCGCTGGGTCAAGATGGTGTGCAAGACTCCTGAGTTGTCTAACTTGTTTACCTGTGAGCGCCATAACTTCTCGCTTTCTTATTTCAGAGCTGAAAAAACGTTTCTCAAATGAACCTCTGGGTTGCAGAGTACACTTCGTCAACTATCGTCTGCATTCGAGCTGGCATTATACAATGTTGCTTTTCTACTCTGCCCTGCGAAAACACGTTGCTGTCATACGAGCAACAGGGGTACCCAACTCATCAGTTATATCCACGGTATAAAAACCGAGCGATCGGCCCGATTTGTCTACATCAGCGCGAGCAATAAGTTGCGTGCCTCGGCAACCAGACATAAATTCAATGGAGTTACTCACCGAAACTGTGGGCGTCTCCCCCATATTACAGGCCACGGCCAGTGCAAAATCCGCCAACGTAAAAATAGCTCCGCCCATAACACCTCCTGAGGCATTTTTATGAACGGGCGCTACCTCAAACGAACAAACAGCATGACCATATGATGCCTCTTCAATCTGACAGCCACATGCCTGCGTTGCAAAGAGGTCGTGCGCAAAGGTCTCTCGAACTTCATCCAATGAAGCATCTGCCGCAACAAGCCCTTTCTTTGTCATAACGATTCCTCTTTTCCTCAGTTCGCAACAATATCTTTCAAAGGCCAGACACAAAGCCAACACAAATTTACACCGACTATCAGGCGCTTGTCGAAATCTACCGGCTTTGCTCTCGACGAGAGCATCAGAGGATACCAAGATACGATAAAGTAAAACGAATAGCGCAGGGCATTTGGAAGGGAGCACAATGGTCGTCACACGAGACGAACGCTTCTGGCCACCAAATGACACATGTCAGATCCAGGTGTACTTGCCAAATGACTACTGGGATTCAAACGAGCGCTATCCGGTAACCTATGTGCTTGATGGCACAAATCTCTTTTCACCGGTACAAGAAGCATCTCTTCCTCAGACAGAAGGTGCGAACGAATCCGAAGAAGCTTTGCCTGCAAATAACGCACCTGTAGACGAAGAGAAATCAAAAAAGCGCGCTGGTACCAAACCTGCAAAAGCTCAGCAAAGTACCAAAGAACCCGAAAGCAAAACAAAGGTTCAACCGTTTAAAACACTTCCCAACTGGCGCCTTGAGCAGTTTTTGGATAACTGGAGCAAGCGCATGATTGTCGTTGCTCTTGAACGTCAGACAGGTACTCCTGCAACAACCGTCGACAATTCAGACCCGGTTGACCTCATCGAAAAAAGGATCAAGCCACATATCGACGCAAAACTGCGCACGTGGTCTCACCGTGAAGCTACGGCTATTGTGGGAGCGGGCAGCACAGGCATTCTTGCCCTCCATGCCGTTTTTGGCCATAACGAAGTCTTTTCAAAGGCAGGTTGTCTTTCTTGCGACCTGCGCGATAGCAACCACCTGCTAACCAAAGAGCTTTTGTCTCAAGAAATTAGCCCCGATACCCGCGTTTTTCTCTCTTGGGGCGAGCGTGATCTTGCTGCAACTGCCACAAGTTCTCACATTGTGCGCGATAGCCCCGAAACACGCGCTGCTACTAAAATCGCTCAGCTACTTTCTGCGCGAAATGCCAGCATCTATGTAACCATTCAAAAAAATGGTGGATCAGATGAAGAGAGCTGGGGCGCTCTTGCTCCAAGCCTTATGAATTTTCTCTGGCTCGATCAGCGTATGTAAGGAACAGCTATGTTGAGTTCCTCCGATTCTCAAGAGTTATATGCCGCTCTCACCTCAGAAGAAGGCTGGATAGGCACAGTCAGTTCCGAGTCGATTGCCTTGCAAACGCGCGCACGCCGTCTTTGTCAGCGTTACGATTCCACCGATTGCGCTGATATGGAGGGGCGCACAGCCATTCTTCAGGAGCTCTTTGCCCCAGGAGGTAAACCCATTATCCAGCCGCCTTTTCGCTGCGACTACGGCTTTAATATTCATTTCGAAGGGTTTGCCTTTCTCAATTATGGCGTCACCATTCTTGATTCATCCCCTGTAACCATTGGAGATCGCGTCATGATTGCGCCGGGCGTCGTTATTGCATCCGTATCCCATGCGCTCGACCCTGCTCAGAGAGAAGCAGGTGTTTCATGCGCCGCTCCCATTCACATAGGGCGCAATGTGTGGATTGGTGCAAATGCCACCATCTGCAAAGGTGTGAGCATTGGCGAGAACAGCGTCATTGGAGCAGGCAGCGTTGTCACTCATGACATACCAGCTAATGTAGTTGCTTTTGGAGCACCTTGTCGTGTTCATCGCTCAATTGATGAGAAGGACCGCGAAGAGCTTAATCTCTTTGTTTAATCCTCTAAATAGCGATCGCGCAGCGCCGATAACCGCTCTGCCGTAAGGCCATACTCCGATTCAAAGAAGCGTTCGAGCGTTCCATATGCGTGTACGATTTCGCGAATCATGCGATGGCCGCATTCTTCTATCACACCCTCATTAGCACACAGAATAAAGTTGCCAAGCGGCAGACGTGCAAGAAGCGGGTGCGATTGAAGTGCCCCCATAATATTTGAAGCTCGGTAAGCATTTGACAGTGCAAAATCGGATACAACATCTTTTGGCGATACACCAAGGGCAAGCAGGATAAGCATTGCTGCTACGCCAGACCGGTCTTTACCTGCCGAACAGTGAAAAAGAAGCGGCACGTCGTCATCTTCAAGCAGCGTAAACAGCTCACGGAAGGCAACATTATCGAAGGCAAGCGATGCGTACACGCCTGCCACCATCGACGCTTCCCAACTTGCCTCAGGATTGCGCGTTGTTGATGAGCATCGATGTCGCGGCTTCAGAATAAGACGCCACGCACGACCAGGAGAAAGATCGACTTCCTTACCATTGCGATCTAAATAGCCACTAATACGAACCGAAGTAACGCCGGGCAATCGGGGGTCGGGAGCTGCGGCGGCCTCCGCCTTGGTGCGCAGATCAACCACGTATTTCAAGCCTATACAGCTTATTACCAGCATTTCGTTGTGATCGGCACGAGCAAGCTCACCAGAGCGAAAAAGCAGCCCATGTTTTACACGCCGGCCATCAACCGTTGCATGGCCACCCAAATCGCGCATATTAAAGGAAACATCGAATCCGGAAACCCGGCCAGGGTCAGCTTCAACAAGTTCGCGGGCTCTTTGCAAAAAGACTTCTGGGGCTGTCTGGGCGCTCGCAGGCATGCACTCGCCTTACCCCTCAACCGTCATACTACGAAACGCTATGCCACAAGACTCAAAAATCCTTTTTGAGATTCGATTGTCATCGGTTCCTTCGTACTTATCATCCAGATAAACCACTTCGCCAATACCTGCCTGAGCAAGGATCTTGGCACACTCATGACAAGGGAACAGCGTAACGTACACCGTGGCCCCGCTTAAATCTTTGAGAGAACCACGGTAGTTGAGCACGGCATTTGCTTCTGCATGCACCACATAGCTGTGCTTATCATTAAGCGGATCATCCGAGACGCCCCAGGGGAAATCGTCGTCATTCAAAGCGGATGGCGTGCCGTTGTAGCCCACCGATAAAATACGATGATTTGTGTCTGCTATACAGGCGCCCACCTGCGTATTTGGATCTTTGCTCCGAAGCTGTGCTGCAATTGCAACACGCATAAAGAACTCATCCCAGGTGATTACATTTGTACGCTTATCGGGCATAGTTACTCCAGTCAGGCTCGGTATGCGCCTTTTTGGCGCTGGGAGCACAACGACCTATTATCCAACAATGGCGCAACCAGCAGCAACTCGCAAGCAAGGACTCCGAAAAGCTCGCGTAAGCAGTTTGTTATGAGCGCAATGACGCATACCCTGCACAAAGCTTAATTATTCCTGACGATAGTATGCAAAGAAATCGGCCAGATCATCCATTGCTTCATGCAAAACTTCCATACGCGGAAGATACACGATACGAAAATGATCAGGTGCACCCCAGTTAAATCCGCCACCACGAGTAATAAGAATGCGCTTGTCGTGGAGCAAATCGAGTGCAAACTGTTCGTCATCAGTAATGTTAAAGCGCTTAACATCCATCTTGGGGAAGATGTAAAACGCCGCCTTGGGCTTCACCGCACTAATGCCCGGAATGCTATTCAGCGCCTCGTACACATAGTTGCGCTGCTCATAAATCCTGCCATGAGGCTTTACATAGCGCTCTACGCTCTGATAGCCCCACAGGGCTGTTTGCACAATGGACTGTGCGGGAACATTCGAGCAAAGACGCATGTTAGAGAGCATGGTCACGCCATATTCAAAATCGCGCATGCTGCGCCTATTGCCCGAAAGCACCATCCAACCAATACGATAGCCAGCAATCATATGGCTCTTTGACAGGCCGGAGAATGTGACGCAAGGCAGGTCTGGTGCAAGCGACGCAATTGAGATGTGTTCTGCCTCATCCATACACAGACGATCGTAAATCTCGTCTGAGAAAATCATAAGCTGATGACGGCGAGCAAGCTCGACGATTTCCTCAAGAAGCTCGCGTGGATAGACCGCGCCCGTTGGATTGTTGGGATTAATGATGACAAGAGCCTTGGTACGCGGGGTAATTTTGGACTCCATGTCTGCAATATCCGGGTTCCACTCAGCCTCTTCATCACAGACATAATGAACTGGCGTACCACCTGCAAGGGTAGTGCATGCGGTCCAAAGCGGATAGTCAGGGCTAGGAATGAGCACTTCATCGCCTGTATCCAACAGGGCGTTCATGCAGAGCTGAATGAGTTCGGAAACGCCATTGCCGGTATAGATACCATCCATCGTCACATTGGGCAAATTCTTAATCTGCGCATACTGCATTATTGCTTTGCGCGCAGAAAAAAGACCTCGAGAGTCGGAGTAGCCCTCGCAGTCGGGCAACTGTTGGCGCATATCGGTAATAACCTCATCTGGTGTTCTAAAACCAAATGGCGCAGGATTGCCAATATTGAGTTTGAGAATACGCAGGCCTTCGCTCTCCATGCGAGCCGCCTCATCGGCCACAGGTCCACGAACGTCATAGAGCACATTGTCGAGCTTGGAAGACTTCTTAAAGGTACGCATAGCTGGCTTACTTTCTCTTGGGGTAGGAGTAGAAGGAATTGTTTGTGCGGTCTCAAGCCGCTCGTGTGCTCGTTCATCTTTAGCAGCGGTTTTCTCTCCGTTGAGAAGCCATTCTGGGCTTACCTCTAAAAGGCTTGCAAGCAACTTGAGTGAGTCTGGACGCGGCAGCACCTTTCCACTGAGATATTGACTCACCTGGCTTTTTCCCAGATGAGCATTTCGTTGTGATGCAATCCGAATGAGATCAGACTGTTTCAAATCTCGTTTGGTCATAGCCTGGCGCATGCGGTCAGCAAATGTCTTGTGCTTCTCTTGCTCCATAGACGCCTCAGTTCAAATTGAATTCTTCGTACCAAAGAGCCGGTTCAAATTGAACTTATCTCTATCAGTTCAATTTCTGGAAACTCTAGCACAGTTTTCTCATGATTTATTTTGAACTTCTGAACAAATTGAACTCTTCTGGTGAGCGGTCTTCTTGCGCTGACGTACATCCCTAGCTCAAAAAAAGAGGGAGCCAGAAGCCCCCTCCTCTCAGAAAAGCATTTCTAACGCGAGGTTACATATAAAGATCGAAGTCGACGAAGGTACCTCCAAGCTCATCTCCGCCCATAATGCTTATTGACCAGTCAGAGCCGGAGAGATAGAGCACATCTCCGACATAACTGCTTTCTATGTGGGCGTTTTCGGAGCTCAGCTTAAACTCATCTACCGCTTCATCAAGCAACTCATCATCACTTGCAGAAGCATACGAGGGCTTATCAAACGAGCATGTATCAATAATATCGCTCATGATAGAAACAAACTCATCTTTCGATACATCTGACTCATAGGCAAAAACCACGTTGCTTACCGTACATTTGTCAGAAAGCTCATCAAGTGAATCAACCGGATTGTCTGCAAGTCCATAGGAATCGTATGAAAACTGTTCGTCGTCAGTCAGATTTATTCCAACGGTAATTTCAATTTCATCGCCCTTAAGGCCTGGTAAATCCTCAGATGCTTCCCCTGTAAAGGTTGCAAAGAGTGTTCCAGGATTATCGTTACTACCATCAGAAGGTCCAACAGCAGAAACGTCGCTTAATTCGAAACCAAGGTCCTCAAACGAGCTCTGAAGTTCTTCGGGGTCACAATCATAAAAATCTGCCTCGAGGTAGGAGTCGGAAGAAGAACGCTTCTTGCTTGACTCCTTTTCTTCATCCTTCGACTTCTCGGATGCATCGTCAGATGTAGCCGACTCTTCTACGGCAGCCTCTTCTGTTGTGTTGTCACCAAAAGAAATAATGCCGGCCATAGTAAGGCCAACCACCGTAGCGATAAGCACGAGAACAACTATCACAATCGCTACGATAATCGCAGTCTTTTTTGATTTCTTTCCGTTTGAGTTTTGATGAGAATCGCCCTTGTCCGGCCACGACTGAGGTGGCTCTTGAGAACCAGAGGTTTGTGACGAACTAGCGGCGGCATTCGATGGCGAAGAGACATCATAGGAGATGGTTTGAACAGATGTCTTATCGCCCTCAATAGGAGGCTGCGATGCTTCAGTGCTAGGCTGAGGCGTTGCAGCAGTTTCAGAATTTCCAAGCGGTGCACCGCACGTTGTACAGAACTTTGCACCATCCGCATTTTGGGCGCCACATTTTGTACAGAACATCCAGCCTCCTTTATTCACTTAGTAAAAAATACTTACACGAGCACACCTGCACAGTGATCAATACCATGCTGAATAATCTCAGCGGTCCAACCCGTAAACTTGCGTGTCTGCGAAACCAACTTACCGTCAACAATGGTGTCATAGCTCACACGAATGAGCTGGAAACGCTTAACAGGTGTCTCTCGCTTCAAGCTGAGACAACCCTCCATAGCCATGTAAGGCTTCACCATCGCAACAAGCTTGGGATTGAGCATTACATGAGGATGTTTGTCGGTTTGATACACAATGACCGCCTTGGCAACACCAATCTGGTTGGCTGCAAGACAAGCGCAATCATCAAGGGATGCCATAGTATCAAGCAGGTCTTGTACAAGATCTGCATCTTCCACGCCTGCAGGCTCAGCAGGCTTGCTCAAAACTTCCTCATCGGAGATAAGCTCCTTGATCATTACTGACCTTTCTTTCGAACTCTCAAAAGAGAAAACGTACAAGGGATGGGACAAACGGTACCATAGCAAACGCTCCATTCAGCTTCGCAATAGCCCAAACGGAAAGCTATTTACCGTAGCGAGCTGCATTTTCAGGGTTGCATAATATCGTCAGGCTCCACAGCTTCATCTAAATCAGGGGCGACTTCTGAAGAAACGCTCTTTTGCTGCGCATCTCTCGCCTCATCAAATGCCGCTTTCATGGTTGGATTTCCCCATGTGAGCTTTCGGATAGTAAGTCCATCGGCCTTATCGTTTGCAAAGCGCAGCTGGCGATCAGATGCTAAAAGGTTCTCTTTTACCTTGTTGAGATGGTCAATCGTCTTGTCTATCTCAGAAATTGCCGTTTCAAAACGGCGGTGTGCCGCGTCATAGTTCTTCGCAAAACCCGTTTTGAACTCATTCATCTTTTCTTCGAAGTTGGTAACGTCAATGTTTTGACGACGCGCTTCTGCAAGCTCCTGTCGATAAGAAAGGGCATTCATAGCCGAATTTCTCAGAAGCGTAATCATAGGGATAAAGAACTGTGGACGAATCACATACATCTTGGGATAGCGGTAGCTCACATCCACAATACCGGTGTTGTACAGCTCACTCTCTGGCTCAAGCAAGGTAACGAGCACCGCATATTCGCATCCTTTTTGCTTACGATCATGGTCGAGCTTCTTAAAAAAGTCCTCGTTTTTATGCTTCGAAGCCGTAGTGTCGTTCTCGTTTTTCATTTCAAACATGATGGAGATAACTTCAGTGCCATCTTCAGTGGCTTCGCGGAAAATATAATCGCCTTTCGTTCCAGAAGATGCGTCGTTATCTTTCTCAAAATAAGCGCGCGGAAATGCCGTCATGCGGAGACGATTAAACTCTGTTTCGCAATGCTGCTCTAACGTTTCTCCCACCATCTTGGTTGAGAGACGTGCTTTCATATCGCGCAGGCGTTCAATCTCCTCGTCCTTATATCGAACAAGCGCTGCATTGTTTTTGCGCTCCTGTTCAATTTCTAATGCATGGGCGGTTTGAAGCTGCTTTCGCTCCGATTCGTGGACAGCACGCTCTTGAGCCAGCTGAGAGCGTGCCTCATCGCGCTCTTGTTCAATCTGATGCGTTGCTCGAACAACAGCTAGTTCAACTTCAGTGGATTGTTGTGAGGTAAGCGTCTCAATCTTGGCAGAGAGCTCAGCTATTTTTGCATCGCGCTCAGTGAGCTCTGTTTCATAAGTATGACGGGTTGTCTCTACGCTTGTTTGCAGCTCATGCGCAGCCCGCTCGTGCTCCAACTTCAACGCTGCTTCATGTTCACGCTTGAGCGCCTGCTCACGTTCATGCACTTCACGAACGAATTGCTCATCGCGCACTTGGCGAACAATTTCGGCGTAGCTCGTTTCATCAACTTTAAATACGGCTCCGCATTGGGGACAAGTAATTTCGCCCATAGCATGCCTCCAAACCCTTGACTTTGCATCCAAGGGTACTATCCTGCTTTGCAATTCGTCTACAGCAAGTCTTGACCTGTCAAAAGGACAAAGATATGAAATATGTCTTTATGGTCTTGGTGATGTTGTTCATTGTCGGTCTCGGCATATACATGCTGGTAACAGGCAATTATCACCTCTTACACTCCTACCATTACGCCACCACACCAGAGGCAGAGCGACCACAATTGGCAAAAGAAACCGGAGTATGCCTCATCGTATGCGGATTGAGCACAGGATTGCTTATTACCAACTACTCCGTTCTTACCATCCTGGGACTTATTTTCTTTATTGCCAGTATTGGCGCCATGCTTGCCTGCATCGTGCACCACAACGGAGCGCTTTTCTCCTTTGCAACAACACCCCCTATTCAGAACAAGAATCATTCCACCCGTTTTTCATTCCGCACAGCTTTAGTGGGCATCGTGCTCGTTGTTGTTTTTGTAGCGCTCTCGGCTCCAGCGGTGTACATGATGGCAACGGGAGATCCCCGCTTATTGCATTCCTACCACTACGAGCACGTATCTGCCCAGGCCATGCCGGCTTTTACTTTTTGGGAAGGCTTTTGCATGCTTGGTCTGAGTATCGGCGGGGCTATAACAGCTCTTGGAGGCATTGTTTTATATGCAGCTCCTCACAAGCATGCAGGAAAAATACTTTGCGGTCTTGGCGTGCTTATCTTTGTGGCGAGTCTTGCCGGTATGCTGCTGGTAATTCAATACTTCAATGGCTCAATCATGGGGTCCGCCTAAATCCCTATAGTAAGTAGCGTGCTGTCTTATGGATGTTCTAATCCCAAAAAACAGTTTGTGAGGTTTACTGCATGAAGATTCTCGTAACTGGTTTTGCGCCTTTTGGTGGCGAAGCGATAAACCCTTCTTATGAAGCTGTTCGGCAACTTCCCGATACGCTTGGTGATGCGCACATTATCAAGATGGAAATACCTGTTGCTTTCGGAAAAGACATCGATTGTATTGCTGCAGCGTTAGAAAAATACAACCCCGATGCTGTTGTATGTGTGGGCCAGGCCGGTGGCCGCACGCAAATCACACCAGAATTTGTGGGCATCAATTATATGAACGCTCGTATCCCCGATAATGACGGCAATCAGCCAACCGGACGCATCGTAGAAGATGGCCCCGATGCATATTTTTCTACGCTT
>OGQD01001170.1_pt1 | contig 17791 bp, 19 predicted proteins | sample 1553091 | NCBI WGS metagenome assembly OGQD01 (sample SAMEA2580290, study PRJEB22360) | human gut metagenome | biome: human gut; feature: human-associated habitat; material: faeces | place: Denmark | collected 2008/2010
CGCTTCCGCAGCCCCGGGGTGGGTCCCCCATAGCGGCGGGGAGCCGACGCCCGATTCGGCAGGCATTCCGCCTTTCCAGCTGCTGTGGCTCAATGCCGCCGGGGCCGCCGTGCTGGCCGACCCGAGCGAGCCGCCGCCCGTTTTCGATCAGAGCAGCCGCCTGTGTCTGCGCTATCAGGGTCAGACCTATCTGGTCAGCGCGCAATTGCCGGTTCTCAGCGCCGGGCGCGATCCGGGCTGCGGCATCCTGGTCGACGACCGTCGGGTGTCGCGCCAGCATGCCCGCATCGAGCGCCGCAGCGACGGGTTTTATCTGGTGGATACCAGCACCAATGGCAGTTTCGTCAGCATACAGGGGCGTCAGGAAGCCCTGGTGCGCAAGCACGACGTATTGCTCGAAGGCCGTGGCAGGATTTGCCTGGGCAGCACGATCAACGAGGGACGCTCGGAATGCCTGGAGTTCGAGCACCTCTGAGGGTGCTTCGGTGCCTGCCGCTCAGTTGAGTTGAATTCTGGCGCTGAGTTGGTGCCCTACGTGCCTGCCGCTCACTCCGTGCCTTCGTCCTGCATGCAGCGGGTTTGCCGGTCGATGAAATCCTGCATCGAATCGATGCCACGAAACTGCAGGATGGTGTTGCGCACCGCCGCTTCCAGCAGTACGGCCAGGTTGCGGCCCGCCGCTACCGGAATCACGACTTTGCGGATCGGCACGCCCAGCACATCCTGAGTTTGCGCGTCCAGCGGCAGTCGGGGTGCGTCTGCCGCGTTGTGCGGGCGTTGCAGATGGACGATGAGTTTCAGGCGCATTTTGAGGCGCGAGGCGGTTTCACCGAAAATGGTGCGGATGTTGAGCAATCCCAGGCCGCGCACCTCGAGAAAGTCGCGCAGCATGCCGGGGCAACGCCCTTCTATCGTGCTGGGCGTGACCCGCGCCATTTCTACGACGTCGTCGGCGACCAGGCCATGGCCCCGGGAGATCAGTTCCAGCGCGAGTTCGGATTTGCCGACGCCGGAGTCGCCCGTAATCAGCACGCCCATGCCCAGCACGTCCATGAACACGCCGTGCATGCTCACGGTGTCGGCCAGGGTTGCCGCAAGGTAAATGCGCAACTGGTCGATCACCGCCGAGCAATGCTTGGGGGAAAGAATCAGGGGCACGTTCGCGTCCAGGCAGGCTCTGACCATGAAATCGGGCGGCTTCAGGCCATCGGCAACGATCACCGCCGGCGTGCTGCCCGCCAGGAGTTCGTTGAACAACTGGGTGAAACGGCGCTCGCCGATGCGCATGGCCCACTCGTGCTCGGCCTGTCCTACGACCTGCAGGCGCTCGGGGTGAATGACGTTGATGTGGCCGATGACGTCTGCCCCGTAGGTGCTCACCGCCTTCAATTCGACATGGCGATCCGTGTGATGGCCGAAAAGCCAGTTCAATAACAGCGTTTCGCGGTTATCTTCGAACAGCCGGTGCAGTGAAAGCGTGCGCACGCGAGGTTTCAGTCCTGGCCAAACAGGGCGAGTACGGCGGGCACGTCGGCAGCGCCTTGCAGTTGTTCGCGGAAACCGCGGTCGGAAAAGCGCTGTGCCAGTTCGGAAAGAATCTGCAGGTGCTCTTCCGTGGCCTGTTCCGGCACCAGCAGCACGAACAGCAGGGTCACCGGTTTGCCGTCGGGCGAGTCGAAGGGAATCGGCGATTGCAGGCGGATCACCGCGCCTGCGGCCTGTTTGAGCCCCTTGATGCGGCCGTGAGGAATGGCGATGCCCTGCCCCAGGCCGGTGGAGCCCAGCTTTTCGCGGGCAAAGAGGCTATCGAAGATGGTGGCGCGCGGCATGCCGAGTTTTTGCTCGAAGAGCATGCCGGCATGTTCAAAGACGCGTTTTTTGCTGCTCGCTTCCAGATCCAGAAGAATCTGATCGGCAGACAGGATTTGGCTGATGGAATTCATGGTGCAGAAAGCAAAAAACCGCACCAGTCGGTGCGGTCAGTCACGAAAGAATTACTCGTCGATGTGCTGCGCAGGTTTGTCGCCACGGCGATGATCCTGCATTTTCTGCTTGTATTTCTGCACCTGGCGGTCCAGTTTGTCGAACAAGGCGTCGATGGCGGCATACAGGTCGTCACCGGCTTCTTCGGCGTGAATATCCTTGCCCGGCACGTGTACGGTGACCTCTGCCTTCTGTTTCAGCTTTTCCACGGCAAGCACCACGTTGACGCCGATGACTTTGTCAAAGTGGCGTACTACCGGATCCAGCTTGTTTTCCACATACTCGCGCAGGGCTGCCGTCACTTCGATGTGATGACCGCTGATTTGCAGATTCATGTTTTTCTCCTCGTTCTACAGGGTCTTGCGTAAATTGGTCGGCGGGATATTAAGCGATTCGCGGTATTTGGCAACCGTCCGCCGCGCCACCACGATTCCCTGTTGGCCTAGTATTTCGGATATTTTGCTGTCCGACAAGGGCTTCTTGCTGCTCTCGTTTGAAATCAACTGCTTGATGAGCGCCCGCGTCGCGGTGGACGAACAGGCGCCGCCTGCCTCGGTCGCCACGTGGCTGCCGAAAAAATATTTCAGCTCGAAGATGCCGCGCGGCGTCGCCATGTATTTCTGGTTGGTGACGCGCGAAATGGTGGATTCGTGCAGGTCAAGTTCTTCGGCGATTTCGCGCAGGATCAGCGGGCGCATGGCGATTTCGCCGTGCTCGAAGAACTGCCGCTGGCGCTCGACGATGGTCTGGCTGACGCGCAGGATCGTGTCGTAGCGTTGCTGCACGTTCTTGATCATCCAGCGCGCTTCCTGCAACTGCCCGCTCAGTTTGCCGTCGCCGCGCCGCTGCTTGCTCAGGATGTCGGCGTACATGCGGTTGATGCGCAGGCGGGGAAAGGCGTCGGGATTGGTGTAGGCCACCCACTGCCCCTTGAGTTTCTTCACCACCACGTCGGGCACGATGTAGCGGGTGTCGAGCGATGCGAATTCGGCGCCGGGGCGCGGATTGAGGCTGACGATCAGTTCCTGCGCGGCCTTGATCGCCTCGTCCTTCTGCCGGGTCAGGCGGCGCAGGCGCATGAAATCGCGCGCCGCCAGCACTTCCAGGTGCTGATCGGTGATTTCCCTCGCCAGGGCGCAGGCCGGATCGTCGGCGCGCTCGCGCAGTTGCAGGAGCAGGCATTCGCGTAGATCGCGGGCGCCGACGCCGGCAGGGTCGAAATTCTGGAGTTGGCGCAGGGCGATTTCCAGTTCCTGCAACTCGATTTCGTAGGTTTCGGGCAGGCTGGCCAGCAGTTCTTCCAGCGGCGCGGACAGGTAGCCGTCGTCGTTCAGGGCTTCAATCAGAAAACGCACCAGACCGCGGTCGCGCTCGGTCAACTGCGTCAGCCCCAGTTGCCAGCCCAGATGCTCGCGCAGGCTGACGCTGCCGGCGTGCGTGTCCTGCGCTTCGCGGTCGTCGTCCTCGTCGCGCCCGGCGCCGGTGAAGGTGCCGGCGTCCTGCAGCCAGCGGTCGTCGTCGATGTCGGCCGGGGTCTCCGGCACCTGGCTCCGCTCATCCGGGACGGCCGCCTCCTTCTCGTTGCCGGAAGTCTCCGCCGCGCCAAATTCCTGGCTGGCCGGGTAAGCCATTTCCACCTCGTCGGCGCGTTCCAGCAGCGGGTTTTCCAGCAGCACGCGCTCGATTTCCTGCTCCATTTCGAGCGTGGACATCTGCAAGAGCTTGATCGCCTGCTGCAATTGCGGCGTCAGCGTCAGGCTTTGCGAGAGTTTGAGTTGCAGAACCGGTTTCATGCTGCCATCCGCCGCCCTTTACAGGCGGAAATTCTCGCCCAGGTAAACCTTGCGCACGCTCTCGTTGGCGATGATTTCGGTCGGCGTGCCGGAGGCCAGCACGTGACCGGCGTTGATGATGACCGCGTGGTCGCAGATGCCGAGCGTCTCGCGCACGTTGTGGTCGGTAATCAGAACGCCGATGCCGCGCTCCTTCAGGAAACGGATGATTTTCTGGATTTCCAGTACGGCGATGGGGTCCACCCCGGCAAACGGCTCGTCGAGCAGGATGAAGCGCGGGCTGGTCGCTAGGGCGCGGGCGATTTCCACGCGGCGGCGCTCGCCGCCGGAAAGCGCCGCCGCATTGACGTGGCGGATGTGGCCGATGTGCAGTTCTTCCAGCAGGCTTTCCAGGCGCGACTGCTGCTCGGCCAGCGGCAGATCCTGCAATTCGAGCACCGCCAGGATGTTTTCCTCGACGTTGAGCTTGCGGAACACCGAGGCTTCCTGCGGCAGATACGACAGGCCCTGCCGGGCGCGCGCGTGCATGGCCTGATGCGAGAGGCGGGCGTCGTCGATGTAGACCTCACCGGCATCCGCCGTGACCAGCCCGACCACCATGTAGAAGCAGGTGGTCTTGCCCGCGCCGTTGGGGCCGAGCAGGCCGACCACCTCGCCGGAGCGCACGCTGAAGGAAACGTCCTCGACCACCGTGCGCGACTTGTAGCTTTTTTTCAGGTTGTGGGCGGCAAGCGTTGCCGTCGTTTGCGTCATGCTTCCTCTCCGTATTCTCCGCCATAGCGCAGGACTGCCTGTATGGCGGAACTCGAAAAGCCGCGATATTGCAGGAAACGCAACTGTTTGGCACGTTCCGCCGGGGTTTCGGGCAGGACGCCGAATTTTTTCTGCCACAAGGCGTGGCAGCGTCCGGTTTCATCGCCCGCAGCGGGCAGGGCGGCGGCGATGTCGGCATCGCTGATGCCGCGCTGGCGCAACTCCTGGCGCAGACGGCCATCGCCGTAGCGCGTCGCGCGCGCCGTCACGCGCTGGCTGGCGTAACGCTGGTCGGAGAGCAGGCGCTCACTTTCCAGACGGTCGAGAACGCCATCCACGGCTGCTTCGTTCTCGGCCAGCGGGCGCAGCTTGTCGCGCAACTCGGCCCGGCTGTACTCACGCCGGGCCAGACAAGCCAGTGCGCGCTGCTGCAACTCAGCCATCGCTTGCCGCGGCTCCGCCCTTGACGGGTTTTTCCATCTTGCTGCCGGCGGCCACGGCGGCGCGGATCTTCGCTTCCACTTCCTGCGCGACCTCCGGGCGCGACTTGAGAAATTCGCGCACGTTGTCCTTGCCCTGGCCGATCTTTTCGCCGTTGTAGGCGTACCACGCGCCGGATTTGTCGATCAGCTTGTGCGCCACGCCCAGTTCGACGATTTCCCCTTCGCGCGAAATGCCCTCGCCGTAGAGGATGTCGAAGATCGCCTCGCGGAACGGCGGCGACACCTTGTTCTTGACGACCTTCACCCGGGTTTCGTTGCCGATCACCTCGTCGCCCTTCTTGATGCCGCCGATGCGGCGGATGTCCATGCGCACCGAGGCGTAGAACTTGAGCGCGTTGCCGCCGGTGGTGGTTTCCGGCGAGCCGAACATGACGCCGATCTTCATGCGGATCTGGTTGATGAAGATGACCAGCGTGTTGGTTTTCTTGATGTTGGCGGTGAGCTTCCTGAGCGCCTGACTCATCAGGCGGGCGTGCAGGCCGACCATCTGGTCGCCCATGTCGCCTTCGATTTCGGCGCGCGGGGTGAGAGCGGCCACCGAGTCGATGACGATGATGTCCACCGAACCTGAGCGCACCAGCATGTCGGCGATTTCCAACGCCTGCTCGCCGGTGTCCGGTTGCGAAATGAGGAGTTCGTTCACATTGACGCCGAGTTTTTGCGCGTACTGCGGATCGAGCGCGTGCTCGGCGTCGATGAAGGCCGCCGTGCCGCCCAGTTTCTGCATTTCGGCCACCACTTGCAGGCACAGCGTGGTCTTACCGGACGATTCCGGGCCGTAGATTTCCACCACCCGGCCGCGCGGCAGGCCGCCGACGCCGAGCGCCAGATCCAGCCCGAGCGAGCCGGTGGACACCACCTGCAAGCCTTCGTCGATCTCGGCATCGCCCATCTTCATGATGGAGCCTTTGCCAAACTGTTTTTCGATCTGTTGCAGCGCCGCGGCGAGCGCCTTTGCCTTGTTGTCGTCCATGGTATGACCTCAGAAAGTTGAGCGGATTATGGCACAGGGGCCGAAAATGGAACAAAAATTGCTGGTGCGAAGGAGGCTGGCGGGCAGTTGCTTCTTATAATGACCGGCCCGACAGCAAAACACTGTACAACTATACAGTATTTCATTTGCGATACAAACGATGCGACTCACCTTCCGACCCGCCTTTCAAACCCTTGCCCTGCAAACCCTCTGCGTCCTGCTGTGCGCCGCTTTCTGTCAGACCGCCGCCGCCAAACCCGCTGCCTGGCACCTGTGGGCGAGCCGGGCCGACGGTCGCCTGATCTGCCGGCAGGTGTCGCCCGGCCCCGGCTGGCAACTGCTGCGCGGGCCTTACCGCGACGCCCGCTGCCAGCAGGCCGGGCAGCCGTGAGCCGCTACCAGCCGCCGCCCGACGCGTCGGAAGGTGTGCATGTGACCGACCCCACCGTGGTGGTGGAAAAGCCGGCCGGGCTGCTGTCCGTGCCGGGACGCGGGCCGGACAAGCAGGATTGCGCGATCCTGCGCCTGCAACGGGATTTCCCGGAAGCGCAGATCGCGCACCGCCTCGACATGTCCACCTCCGGCCTGCTCGTGGTGGCGCGCGGCGCGATCATGCAGCAGGCCATGTATCGGCTGTTCCGCGAGCGTGCCGTCAGCAAGCGCTACATCGCGGTGGTGGCCGGCCTGGTGGCGGACGAGCGGGGCGAAATCGACCTGCCGCTCATCTGCGACTGGCCCAACCGGCCGCGCCAGATGGTGTGCCACGAACGAGGCAAGCCCTCACTCACCCGCTATCGCGTGTTGCAGCGGGTGGAACCGGAGAATTCGCAGGAGAGTTATAGCGTCGTCGAACTGGAACCCATCACCGGCCGCTCGCACCAGTTGCGCGTGCATCTGGCCGCACTCGGCCATCCCATCCTGGGTGACGAACTCTACGCCGGCGCTGCTGCCGGCCGGGCAGCGCGCCTGCTGCTGCACGCCAGCGAAATCGCCTTCGCGCACCCGCAAAACGACAGCCCGCTACATTTTCATTGTCCGGCCCCATTTTTTCCCGTGGCGGGCGCGGCAATCCCCGTATAATCGCCCGCGTTTTCAACCCCTTGCCGCGAATTGCCCCGTGCCATGCTGATCTGGTTCGTCGTCATTTATCTGGTCATTTCGATCGGCATCGGCTTGCTGGCCGCCACGCGCGTCCACACCACCAAGGATTTCGCCGTGGCGGGCCGCCATCTGCCCCTGCCGGTGGTGACAGCGACGGTGTTCGCCACCTGGTTCGGGGCGGAGGCCATTTTCGGGGTGTCCTCCACCTTCGTTCAGGAAGGGCTGCGCGGCGTCGTCGCCGATCCTTTCGGCGCTTCGCTGTGCCTGATCCTGGGCGGTATCTTCTTTTCGCGCAAGCTCTACAAGCTCAACGTCCTGACCCTGGGCGACTACTTCCGCCTGCGCTACAACCGCACCGTCGAAGTGCTGGCCACGCTGTGCATTGTGCTCGCCTATCTGGGCTGGGTGGCGGCGCAGATCAAGGCGCTCGGCCTCATCTTCAACGTCGTCACCGACGGCGCGGTGAGCCAGACGACCGGCATGATCGTCGGCGCGCTGATCGTGCTCACCTACACCACGCTGGGCGGCATGTTGTCGGTGGCGATTCTCGATTTCGTGCAGATGGGCATCATCATCGGCGGCATGCTGTTCATCGCCTGGCTGATTTCCGGACAGACCGGCGGCGTCATGCCGGTGATCGAGCACGCGGCGGCGGCCGGCAAGCTGGAATTCTTCCCGGAACCGGATCTGTGGCAATGGGTCGGCTTCCTCGGGGCGGGCATGACCATGATGCTCGGCTCCATTCCGCAGCAGGACGTGTTCCAGCGCATCACTTCGGCGCGCACGGCAAAAATTGCCCTGTGGGGTTCGATCATTGGCGGCTCGATCTATTTCTGCTTCACCTTCGTGCCGATGTTCATCGCCTATTCGGCCACCCTGATCGACCCGGCGCTCTATAACAGCCTGATGGCGCAGGACACGCAACTGGTGCTGCCGACGCTGGTGCTGCAACAGACGCCGGTGTTCGCCCAGGCGATTTTCTTCGGCTCGGTGCTCGCCGCCATCATGAGCTGCTCTTCCGCCACCCTGCTGGCCCCGTCGGTGGCCTTTGCCGAAAACGTCGTGCGCGGCTTCTTTCCGGGCATGGGCGACAAGGAATTCCTGCGCCTGATGCGCATCACCATCGTCTGTTTCACCATTGGTGTCACGCTGTTCGCGCTCAATTCGGAATCGAGCATCTTCCACATGGTGGAAAACGCCTACCGGGTGACGCTGGCGGGCGCTTTCGTGCCGCTGGTGATGGGCGCCTTCTGGGCGCGCGGCACGACGCAGGGCGCGCTGGCGGCAAGCATCGGCGGCATCACCGCCTGGATACTGCTGGAAGTGCTGGTCGGCGACGACGGTCTGGTGCCGCCGCAGCTGCTCGGGCTGATCGTCAGCTTCATCGGCATGGTCGTCGGCTCCCTGCTGCCGCAGTGGGTCGGCCACGCCAGCAGCGAGCACGACGCGCACGCCGCGCTGCATCACCGCGCCGCCGCCGAAACGCACCACACGGCCCACCACGACGCCGCATCGCGCCGCCACTGACCGCAAGCCGGCTTTCCCCGTACAATCGGGCAATGCCTGTTTCCGGAAACCGCCCCATCGTGCTCGCCCGCTATCTGGCGCTCGCCTGGTGCGCGCTGATCGTCTATGGCAGCCTGCACCCCTTCAGCGGCTGGCGCAGCACGGGCATCAGCCCCTGGGCCTTTCTCGACGCGGCCTGGCCGCGCTACTGGACGGGCTTCGATCTGGCGGCCAACGTCGCCGTCTATCTGCCGCTCGGTTTCTTTCTCTGCCTGGGGCTGCGCACGTTGCGCGGGCGCGCCACGGCTTTCCTGATCGCCGCCTTGCTCGGCGTGCTGCTCAGCCTGTCCATGGAAACCCTGCAAAACTGGCTGCCCAGCCGCGTGCCGTCCAATCTCGATCTGGCCTGCAACGCCCTGGGCAGCGCCCTCGGCGCGCTGCTCGGGCAGATCGTCGCGCCGCGCAGCCTGATCCGCCTGGAAAATGCCGCGCAGCACCTGCTGTCGCCCATGCCGCACAGCGAACTGGGGCTGACCCTGCTCGGCCTGTGGATGATGGTGCCGCTGTCGCCGGAAATCCTCTTGTTCGGGGCCGGCGACGTGCGCCAATTGCTCGACGTGACGCCGCCGCTTCCCTTCACTGTGGAGCATTTTTCCGCCATCGAGGCCGGCGTCACCGCCTGCAATGCGCTGGCCGTCGGGCTGTTGCTGCGCTGTCTGCTGGCCCGCGGCTGGCTGGCCTATCTGCTGGTGCCGCTCTTTCTCGCCACCGGCCTTGCCGTGCGCACGCTGGCCGCCGCCGTCCTCATCGGCCCCGGTGAGGCCATGCTGTGGCTCACGCCCGGCGCGCAACTGGGCCTGCAGGTCAGCGGCGCGCTGCTCCTGCTGACGCTCTGGCTGCCCGCCCGCGGTGCTGCCGTGCTGGCGTTGCTCGCCCTGCTGGCCGGTACCGCGCTGGTGAACCTCGCGCCGCTCAATCCGTATTCGCAAGCCGCCCTGGCCGCCTGGCAGCAGGGGCATTTCCTCAACTTCAACGGCCTGACCCGCCTCGTCGCCAGCCTCTGGCCGCTTTTCGCGCTGCCTTTCCTGGCCCTCGTGCCGACGCGCAGCGGCTGGCGTTCCACGTGAAACAAGGAGAGCGCAATGAGCTATTTCAAGCACCACGTCTTCATCTGCACCAATCAGCGCGAAAACGGCGAACCCTGCTGCCACGCGCGCGGCGGCAGCGACGCCTTCGCCTATGCCAAGGATCGCATCGGCCAGATGCGGCTGCACGGCCCAGGCGGCGTGCGCATCAACAAGGCGGGCTGCCTGGGGCGCTGCGACGACGGGCCGGTGATGGTGATCTATCCGGAAGAAACTTGGTACGGTTTCGTCGATAACGAGGACGTCGAGGAAATCGTCCAGGAACATCTCGTTCATGGCCGCATCGTGGAGCGCCTGAAGATATGAGCACGAAAACGCACGAGGAAAAGCTCAACATCGCCGGCCCGGTCGGCAATATCGAAGTGCTGATGGAGCGCCCCGACGCGCCGCGCGGCATCGCCCTGGTGGCGCATCCGCACCCCTACGGCGGCGGCGCCAATACCAACAAGGTGGCGCATACGCTGGCCAAGACCTTCGTCGCCCTGGGCTATGCCGCCTTCCGCCCGAATTTCCGCGGCGTCGGCGGCACCGAAGGCGCGCACGACGAAGGCCGCGGCGAAACCGAGGATCTGCTTGCCGTGCTGCACAACGCCAAGCTGCGCTGCGGCGACATTCCGGTCGTGCTGGCCGGTTTTTCCTTCGGCGCCTACTGCCAGACCCGCGTCGCTCGCCGTCTGGCTGACGCCGGACACCCGGCGCAGCGGCTGGTGCTGGTCGGCACCGCCGCCGGTTTCGTCGAGGGACTGCGCCAGTACGACACGGAGGCCGTGCCGCACGACACCCTCGTCATCCACGGCTCGGCGGATACCACCGTGCCGCTCGCCAACGTGCTGGCCTGGGCGGAAACGAACGACCTGCCGGTCATCGTCGTGCCGGGCGCCGATCATTTCTTCCACCGCCGCCTGCACCAGATCCGCGACATCATCACCCGCGCCTGGCGGCACTGAAACGGTCACACACGGGCAAGCATCGCGGCGCGGGGTCGATAGTAGAATCCGCCGATGGACCATTGCCTCGTTCTCACCAACTGTCCGGATGCCGAAACGGCGCGCGGCATCGCCCGTGCCCTGCTGACGGAACGGCTGGCCGCCTGCGTCAACCTCCTCGCCCCGGCCGTTTCGCTCTACCGCTGGCAGGGCGCGCTGGAAGAAGCGACGGAAATCCCGCTGCTCATCAAGACCCGCGGCGCGCATTACCCGGCGGTGCAGGCGCGGATCGCGCAACTGCATCCCTACGACGTCCCGGAAATCATCGCCCTGCCCATCACCCACGGTTTGCCGGCCTATCTGGACTGGCTGACGGAAGAAACCTCGTCATGATCCTGCGTACCTTCTTGCTGCGAATTTTCCTGCTGTTCTCCCTGTTGCCCGGCGGCGCGGCGACCGCCCAGGAATTTCTCGATCCTCTCGTCGCCTTCAAACCGAGCCTGCGCGCGCTCGACGGGCAGACGGTGGAAGTGCGCTACGAAATCGCCAAGGGCTATTACCTCTACCGCGACAAGTTCCGCATCCACGCCGCCGACCCGGCGCAGGGACTGGGGCCGCTGCAACTACCGCCCGGCAAGGAAAAGGACGACGACACCTTCGGGCGCACCGAGGTCTACTACAAGGAAGCGGTGTTCCGCCTGCCGGTCGAGCGCAACAGCTCCGGCGCGCTCGACCTGACGCTCGACCTGATTTCGCAAGGCTGCGCCGACGCCGGCATCTGCTATCCGCCGCAAACGCAAACCCTCGACGTGCAGCTGCCCGACCCCGCCGCCACGCCGAGCGCGCCGCCCATGAACGCCGTCCCCGCCGGCAGCGGCGACGAAAGCGGACAGATTGCCGAAACCCTGAAAAACGCCGGTTTCTGGACCAGCCTCGCCCTCTTTTTCGCGGCCGGCCTGGGCCTGTCGCTGACCCCCTGCGTTTTTCCCATGATCCCCATCCTCTCCGGCATCATCGCCGGGCAGGGGCGGCACGCCACCAAGATGCGCGGCTTCGCGCTGTCGCTCGCCTACGTGCTCGGCATGGCGCTCACCTACGCCGCCGTCGGCATCGCCGCCGGCCTGAGCGGTACGCTGCTGTCCGCCGCCCTGCAAAACGCCTGGGTGCTCGGCGCTTTCTCGCTGATCTTCGTCGCGCTGTCGCTTTCCATGTTCGGCCTCTACGACCTGCAACTGCCGGTGGCCCTGCAAAGCAGGCTGTCGCAGGAATCCGGACAGCTCAAGGGCGGCAACGTGCTGGGGGTGTTCCTGATGGGCGCGCTGTCCTCCCTCATCGTCGGCCCCTGCGTCGCCGCGCCGCTGGCCGGGGCGCTCCTCTACATCGGCCAGACCGGGGACGCCGCGTTCGGCGGTATCGCCCTGTTCGTCATGGCGCTCGGCATGGGCGCGCCGCTGATCGCCGTCGGCATCGCCGGCGGTTCGCTGCTGCCGAAAGCCGGGGCGTGGATGGACAACGTCAAGAAAACCTTCGGCGTCCTGCTGCTCGCCACCGCCCTGTGGCTGGTGTCGCCGGTGATTTCCGATTTCGCCGCCATGCTCGGCTGGGCCATGCTGTTCACCATTTCCGCCATCTACCTGCACGCCATCGACCCGCTGCCGGTCAATGCCAAAGGCTGGCAGCGTTTCTGGAAGGGCATCGGCCTGCTCATGCTGCTGACCGGCGCGGCGCTCCTGATCGGTGCGCTGGCCGGCAATCGTGACCCGCTGCAACCGCTGGCGGGCCTGCGCGGCAGCGCCAACGCGGCGGAGAATCGGGTCTTGCCATTCGAGCCGGTGCGCTCCGTCGCCGAGCTGGAAGCCCGTCTCGCCAGCGCCGAACGCCCCGTCATGCTCGATTTCTATGCCGACTGGTGCGTCTCCTGCAAGGAAATGGAGAAATTCACCTTCAGCGACCCGGCCGTGCGCGCCGCGCTCGCCGGCTTCACCCTGCTGAAAGCCGACGTCACCGCCAACAGCGACGACGACAAGGCGCTGCTCGCCCGCTTCAAGCTGTTCGGCCCGCCCGGCATCATCTTCTTCGACGCCCGCGGCCAGGAAATCGGCGGGCAGCGGGTGGTCGGCTACCAGGACGCCGAGCGTTTCCTGGCGACCTTGCGCCGGGTGGGCTGATCCAGCCCCGTTCCCGGGCGGCCTGGGCAGGAAGATTTGCGGCGAATGCGCCGGAGCCTTTCTGTCGCCACCCGACGAGGCTGGCATAATGCCGGAAAAATTTATGAGCACGGCTGATTTGCATGTCCATACTGATCCACGAACTGGTCCGCCGCCACGCGCTATCGCCATCCCAGGCGCGGCGCCTCTGGCAATGTGCCAGCCAGCCGCCGGCAAACTGGCCGGTGTTGCTGCAGCGCGCGCTGATGCTCATCGCCGCGCTCCTGCTCGGGGCCGGGCTGATTTTCTGGGTTGCAGCGCACTGGCCGACGCAGACGCGCAGTTTCAAGCTCACGCTCCTGCAGGCTGCCGTTTTTCTCCCTGGAGCGCTTGCCCTGTTCCTACCGCGTGCCCGTAACGCCCTCTTGTTGCTGGCCTTGCTGGCATTGGGCGGTTTGCTGGCCTTCGTCGGGCAAACCTACCAGACCGGGGCCGATGCCTGGCAACTGTTTGCGGCATGGGTGGTTCTGGGGTTCGTCTGGGTGCTGCTGGCGCGTAGCGACGGCCTGTGGGCGGTGTGGTTGTCGATCGCCGGAACGGGCTTGGCTTTGTGGTCGGGAGATGCCCTGCTCAATCCGCTGGCGGACCTTTTCCGGCGCAGCCCACACCCTGTCGCCTTGCTGGCCTGCTGGCTGCCGATCTGGCTCTGGCCCTGGCTGTTGCCCTACCTGCCGGCCTGCGCAGTGGACAAGGCGCGCATCAGTCAGGTCCTCGCTGCCCTCATGGCCCTGGCGGCGTGGACCGGTGAAGGCCTCTGGGGCGTGTTCGGGTCGCAGGCACTCGATCTCTATGCTGCGGCCTGCGCCCTGGTGCTTCTCGCGCTCATCCTTGCCTGGCACAGGCGCGCCCTGGCCGTCCTCACCCTGGCCTTGCTGTCTGCCAACACCTTGTTCCTGGCGGGTTGCGGGCGGCTGTTCTTCAGCGTCAAGGGCATTGACCCCATCATGGCCTTCTACGGCATGGCTTTCTTGATTGCCACCAGCATCGGCCTCAGCGTGCGCTGGCTGCATCGCCTGCAAAAGGAGGCGCGATGAAGCCGCTACCGCGCTGGTGGCCGCAGGCGCTGGCCGAAAAACTGCTGCCGCCGCAGGCGCAGGATGCCCTGGACGACGACCATCCTTCCTGGCTGGTGCTGTTGCTCGGGTTTTTCGGCGCTTATCTGGTTCTGATCCCCATACTCGGTATCTTGCTGCTCGCATTCGGCGGCAAAATCCTGCAACAACCCGCCGCGCAGATTGCTGCTTTGGCTCTGGCGGCTGCGGCCATCCTCTTTTTGCGTGCAAAAAAGAGCCTGTTCGTCGCCCAGCTTGGCCTGAACATGGCGCTTGCCGCCCAGGCGCTATGGCTGATCGGCTGGGAAGCGCAATTGAATTGGCCGGCCCTGCTGGGTTTGCTGGCCCTGCAGATTGCCATTTCGCTCGGCTGCAAGCTGGTCTGGGTGCAGCGCATTCTGGGTGTGCTGGTGGCCTGGACGGCGTTGACGCTGCCGCTATCGACGGGAGAAGCCGGTCTGAACATCGACACCCTGCTCGTTACCTGGCCCAATAACGTGCTGCTCCTGAGCCTGTTGTGGATGGCCTGGGCGATGCAGGAAAAGCGTTTTCTCGGCCAGACCTGGGCGTTGCCGGTCAGCGCGCTGGCCGATGGCATCGGCGTCGGCATCCTGCTCGCGCTGGCGGGCAGAAGCACGGCCCTGGCCGTCATGCTCGGTGCCGGTGCCAGCGGTTCGGCTGAGGTGGCCGATGCCGGCCTGCAAACGCTGTGGACCTGGTCCTGGCCGGCGACAATACAGGCGGTGCTGGTGTTGCTCAGCGGTTTCGGCCTGTGGTGGCATTGGTGGCGCTGGCAGCCAGATGCGCGCAGCGGCGGTTTATTGCTGCTCGCTTACGGTGGTTTGCTGGCGTTTTGTCCGGTGGTGCCGCACCTCGGCGTGCTGACGCTGATTGGCACCCTGGCGGCGGCGCATGGCAAAAAACGCCTGCTCTGGCTGGCGCTGGCCATCTTGCTGGTGAGCCTGGGCAACTTCTATTACGCCCTGGCCTGGCCGCTGACGGACAAGGCCGTGCTGCTCGCCGTCATGGGGGCGCTGCTTGCGAGCGCGCTTTTCGTGCTGCGCCGACCTCGCTCCGGCGTAAGCGCGCCTGCAGCGCCCCAGGCGAAATGGCTGCTTGGCGCACTGGCGCTCGCAACCCTGCTGCCGCTATGGGTGGTGCGCGGCGATGTGGCACAAAAAGAGGAAATCATCGCGCACGGACAGAAAATCTACCTGCCCCTCGTTCCGCGCGACCCGCGCTCGCTTTTGCAAGGCGATTACATGGCCTTGCGCTTCGATCTGCCCGTTGCCCTGCGTGACGAACTGGAAAAACGCCAGCGCAATGCGCCGGGGTTGCGGCAGGCATTGGCCGTCGCCGCGCTCGATGCACGCGGTGTCGCCCGCCTGCTGCGCCTGGCGGTCCAGGGTGAAACTCCGGCAGGGCATGAATTGTTGCTGCCTCTGCAGCAACTGAAAGGGGAATGGGTACTGGTCACCGACGCCTATTTCTTCCCGGAAGGGCAAGGCCAAGCCTTGGCGCAGGCACGCTTCGGTGAATTCCGCGTACTGCCCGATGGCCGGGCTTTGCTGGTCGGTCTGGCCGACGATGGGCTGCACGCCATGCAACCGGCAACCGGTGCCCCTGAGCAATGAAAGCATGCGTAACATCGGCCATCTTTCTGTCTTGAACTTGTTATGCCGTTATAATTCCCGATCCCCTTCGCCGCCGATTGACACCAAACCGCCATGGAAAACGTCGTTCTTCTCGCTTTGCTTACCGCGCTCGTCGTTGGCGGTTTGCTCTCCATGCTGCGACGTCCGCCCAAAGAGGCCACGATGGATCGTTTTGTCGAACGCCGCGCGCATCCCCGCCCGGAAATGCCGCCGGTTGCGCATTCCGCGGCCAGCAAGGGGGATGCCCTCGATCCGCAAACCCGCTTTGTCGAGCCCGCCCAGCGCAAACCTTATCGTCTGCTGAACGATAGCGAACAGGAGCTTTACCAGCGCCTGTGCGAAGCCATGCCCAATATGCGGGTGTTTGCCCAGGTGGGCGTTGCCCAACTGGCGCTGGCGCGTGGCCGACAGGAGGCGCAGCGGCTGAATCGCATGGCCGGGCGCGGGGTGGATTTCGTGGTGTGCGACCCTGATTTTTCCATCGTTGCGGCCATTGAACTCGTCTGGCCGTCGGCGGTGCCGGGAAACGACAATGCCGAGGACGTGAAGCGCGTCGCCTTGCAGAGCCTGGGGATTCCGCTCATTGTATTTCACCCGAACAAACTGCCCGACGTGGATGGCATCGGCCGTGCCATTGCCGATGCCATCCTGCGGCGCAAGCGCCTGGAGGCCGAGCGTGGCTGAGGCCCCAAAGCATCCCCCGGCGCGGCTGACGACGCTGCCGCCATGGCCGAGCCGCTGAGCCGCAGCTTCCCCGCCATCCACCACGGCGGGCCGTGGGGGCTGGTGTTGCGCAGCCAGCGCCTGCTGTTGTTTTCCGCCCAGATTGCCCTGGCTATTCTGACGCCGCGTTTTCATCAGCCGCAGCTGCGCCAGCGCACGGCCCAGGTATTCTGTTGCAGCGCCTGGCAGACCTTGCCCAGCTATTTGCTCGCCTGCACGCTGATCAGCGCCGTGCTGACGCGGCTGGTGACGGTCAGCGCGGCAGGTTACGGGCTTTCGCACCTGGCGCTGGAGGGCATCCTGCGTGTTTTCGTCATCGAAATCCTGCCGCTGGCGGCGACTTTGTTCGTCGCCACCCGCGCCGTGCCGCTGAGTTTGCGGCATTTTGCCCAGGCCGATGTGCGCCGCCATGCGACGCTGGCCGACGTGCTGCCCTGTGTGCTGGGCAATGCCATGGCGGTGAGCGTGCTTGCCGTTTTTGCCGGCATCCTGTCGCTCGTCGTCGCCTATCTGGTGGTGCATGGCTTCAGTCCCTGGGCAATGCCTGCCTATACCCGGCTCATCGGGCAGGTTTTCGATCCCGTCCTGAGTCTCGTGCTGCTGACCAAGGTCGTCTGGTTTGGCGTTGCCATAGGTATTGCGCCCGCCACCGCCGTGCTCGAAACGCGGCAAACACCAGCCAACCTGGAAATGCGTATCATGGTGCGGCTTCTCTTCGCACTGCTTCTGGTCGAAGTGTTTTTCCTTGCCCTGCGGCTCTTCTGAACCCATGACCGATCCTTCACATACGCCGAACGCGCAGCCCGGTATCGCGCATGCCCAGACCAAGGCTGCGGCGCTCCTCGTGCTGGCTGCCGCCTTGTTCGTCCTGTTCGTGCTCTATGTGATGCAGGCGCGCGGCGTTTTTGCCGAAAACCAGAGCCTCTTGCTGGTTGCGGACAATGCCGAGGGCGTCAGCATCGGCAGCGATCTCACTTTTTCCGGTTTTCCCATCGGCCGCGTCAGCCGCATCGAGCTCGCCGAGGATGGCAAGGCGCACATTTACCTCGACGTTCCCGTGGCGCAGGCGCGTTGGTTGCGCGTATCGTCTATTTTCACGCTGGAGCGTAATGTCGTCGGCAGCGCCAGACTGCGCGCCTACAGCGGTATTCTCGATGACCCCGCGCTGCCCGACGGCGCGCGGCGTGAGGTGCTGATCGGTGATGCCGCTTCCGGCGTGCCGGAACTGGTCGCCACGGCCCACAAACTGATCCAGAATCTGGAACAGTTGAGCAGTGCCGATTCGGCCCTGAGCGGCACATTGGCCAATTTGCAGCAGTTTTCCGCCAGTCTGAACGGCAAGCATGGTGCCCTGGGTGCCTTGCTGGGCAATGAAAAAGACGTCGGCAAGGTGATTGCCAGCCTGGAGCAGACGCGCGCGCTGCTGGTGGATGGGCGCGGGAGGCGGCAAAAACCGGATAGTCCAGCCAGG
>OGQD01001174.1_pt1 | contig 17760 bp, 15 predicted proteins | sample 1553091 | NCBI WGS metagenome assembly OGQD01 (sample SAMEA2580290, study PRJEB22360) | human gut metagenome | biome: human gut; feature: human-associated habitat; material: faeces | place: Denmark | collected 2008/2010
ACCGCCCGGTGGTGCGGCCCGGCTGCTGGCGGGCCAGCAGCTTGAGCAGCGTGGACTTGCCCGAACCGTTGTGGCCGATCAGGCCGATCATGTTGCCGTCGGCCAGTTGCAGGCTCAGCGGTTGCAGAAGGGTGCGACCGGGGACGCTGAAACTGACATTTTCCAGTTCGAACATGGGGTCATCCATCAGGGCGGCAAGGCCGGAAAAAGCGGGAGCCCGACTCTAATCCAATCGCTAATGCTTATCAATTTTCCAAGGCCTTGCGGAACCGCCCGATCACTTGCCTGTCACTGTCCGAAAGCGCTTATGATTCAACGCTGTAATTGATCTGGTAGGGCCCATGGAGTCTGCTGTCGAACGCTACAAACGCCTGCTCGCCGAGGCCCTGGCGCGTTATTTCCCCCGCACCACCGAATACCTGCGCGCCGAACGCGAAGCGGCGCAGCCGCAACCCCGTGGACGTGGCAAGACCAAGGGCAAAGCCAAGGCACCTGCCAAGCGCGCGGCGAAAACCAAGAAGGATGGCGAGGGGCCCGCGCCCAGGCGCCCGCGAACTCCGGCCGCAGCCGGTATCTACGGCACCGCCAAGGTGCCCGATGAACAGCTCGCCCTGGACATGCGCCAGCGAGTGGCCCAGGCCGCCGCCCACGGCGTGATCAGCCAGCCTTCGGACGAACAGTGGGCGATGATCCTCGCGCCCGAACCGCTGACCCGCATCTTCGCCGGCGCCGGTTCCGGCAAGTCGACGACGCTGGTCCTGCGCGTCGTCTACATGCTGTGCCACCTGGGCATCGAGGCCGAGCGAGTGACGGTGATTTCCTTCACCAACGCCTCCTGCGCCCAGCTGCGCGAGCAACTGGTGAAAGTGCTCGGCTACTGGGGCCATCCCTTCGACGCTGCCCAGGCGCGTCAGTGTGTGCGTACCTTCCATTCGGCCATGGGCACGCTGGCGAAAGTCGCGCTGAAGAATCCTCGCTGGTTCGAGCAACTGGACGAGCGCACTCCAGCAGACGAACTGGACAACCCCTTGCTGGCGGGACGCCTGCGCCCGGCGCAACAGCGGCTGCTCAAGCAGGTCTACCAGCAGTGCTATGCCGACCAGCACGAATTCCGTGTCCTGGCGCATCAGCTGCTGGAGCTGCCGCCACCGCCTGAGGCCGGCGAGGACGGCAAGCCGCCGCGCATCGGCAAGGCGCCATTGGATGCCTTCAAGTTATCTGGAGAGTTCACCGCGCTGCCGCTGTTCGAAGCCTTCTATGCCCAGGCCGGGTTCATCGAGAGCATCGGCCTGCGCATCGCCCAGCTGCAGCCGAAGAAGCTCGGCTGTCCGGCGCGCGAACGGCAGTTCGTCGAGGCGCTGCAACGGTTCTGGGTGGCCTTCGAAAACGCGCTGCAGGAACAGGGCCTGCTGACCTTCAACCTGGCCTTCCAGCGCCTCACCGACCAGCTAGGCGACGGCAAGCTGCCGGCCGCAGCCCTGGCGCCGTTCCAGCACCTGCTGATCGACGAGTTCCAGGACGTCTCGCCGCAGATCGTGCAGTGGCTGCAGGCTCTGCATCGCGACCTCGCCAAGCGCGGCGAAGCCGTCAGCCTGATGGCCATCGGTGACGACTGGCAGTCCATCTACGCCTGGCGTGGCAGCTCGCCGGAGCTGTTCATGGACTTCGATCGCCACTTCCCCAGCAAGGGCCGGCGCAAGAGCCGCGTGCTGCTGCTGGAAACCAACTACCGCAGCATCGACCCGGTGATCCGCGACGGCGAGCGGGTGCTGGTGGGCGTGGCCAACAAGCAGGCCAAGACCTGCCGCGCGTTCAAGTCGGCGGAGGCGGGTGATCATGGGGTGAAGCTGGTGCAGCGCTTCGATGCGCGCAGCAGCTTGCCAATCCTGCTGGAGGAGATCCGCAAGCAGTGCGAGCACGTTGCCGCACGAGGATCGCGGGAGAAGACCGCCGTGCTGCTGCTCAGCCGGCGCAATGAAACCCTGCAAACGATCCTCGGCGAGCTGGACCGCAAGCTGCCGGTGAAGGGCATGACCATCCACCGTGCCAAGGGCCTGCAGGCGGAAGTGGCGATCATCGTCGACGACTGCGCGCCACCGGAAAAACATCCGCTGCGTAGCGCGCTGTACGCGGCTTCGGGCTTCTTCGCCAGCAGCTATGACCAGGCCCAGCAGGACGAGCAACTGCGCCTGGCCTACGTGGCGATCACCCGCGGCGTGAGCCGGGTGTTCTGGTTCACCCGCAAGGCGCAGGGACCGACGGCGATCCTGGCCATGCGGCGCAATGTAGAAGCCGCGCCCGCCTGAAGATCAATCGTCGCGGGTAAGGACTTCCAGCAGTTCGATCTCGAACAGCAGGTTGGAGTTGGGCTGGATGTGCGCGCCGACCTGCCGCTCGCCGTACGCCAGGTGCGCCGGGACGAAGAGCTTGCGCTTGCCGCCGACCTTCATGCCCATCAGGCCCTGGTCCCAGCCCTTGATCACCCGGCCGGTGCCGATCACGCACTGGAAGGGGCGGCCCTTGTCGTAGGACGAATCGAAGACGGTGCCATCTTCCAGGGTGCCCTTGTACTGGGTGGTGATCAGGGCGCCCTTGACCACAGCCTTGCCGTCGCCGACGACGATATCTTCGATCTGCAGTTCGTTGCTCATGGCGTTCTCCAGTGATGCGGTGCGGCGTCAGTGCCGCGAGGGCGAGCGTTTTCGCAGGAAAATCCGGCCTTGGCAAGCGGACCGCCAGGATCAGCCGCTGGCCATTTCCCCGAGAATCCATTCGCGGAAGGCTTTGACGCGCGGGTCGTCCGTGCTCGCCTGCGGATACACCAGGTTGTAGGCGTAATCCTCAGCGACGCGCACGCCCAGCTCGAACGGTTGCACCAGCAGGCCCTGCTCCAGTTCGCGGGCAACCATGGCCTGATCGGCCAGCCCGACCGCGCCGCCTTCCAGCACGGCCTGCACCACGTGGCTGGTGTCCTCGAAGGTCACGCAGTTGCCGGCGTCGAAGTCTTCCACGCCGGCTGCCGCCATCCAGCGCGACCAGTCCGGCCAGGCGGCGCCTTCGGTCTCGCACACCACATGGCACAGGGTATGGGCCTGCAGGTCGCGCGGCTCGCGCAAGGGTGGGCCTTCGCTGAGCAGGCTCGGGCAGCACACCGGCACTATCTGGGTATCGAACAGGCGCTCCGCGACCAGGCCGGGGTAGTGTCCGCTGCCGAAGCGGATGGCCAGATCGATGTCGTCGACGGCGAAATCCCGCAACTCGTCGCTGACGTCGAAACTGAGCTTCAACCCCGGATGCAGTGCGCGGAATTTCGGCAGACGCGGCAGCAGCCAGTGCGTGGCGAACCGGGCTGTCAACGAGACCCGTAGTTGTTCCGACGTCCGCGCCAGCCGTCGGGCACGCACGGTGGCGCGGTGCAGCAGACCGAGGGACTCGACTGCCGCTTCGAGCAGCAACGCGCCCGCCGGGGTCAGCTGGATGCTGCGACTGGTACGCACGAAGAGGCCGAGGCCGAGCTGGTCTTCCAGCTCCTTGATCTGGTGGCTGACCGCGGCCGGCGTCAGGCCGACTTCTTCCGCCGCGCGGGTGAAGTTGAGGTGACGGCCAGCCGCCTCGAAGGTGCGCAGGCTGCGGATACCGGGAAAGGGGCGACTCATCGATCTTCAAATCCTTCTTGATGATCCGTCGAGAAATACTCGTTTCTCCTGGCTTCGTCAAAGGTCGATAGTGATCTCACCTGATGTTTAATTTAAAGATAACCGAGCAGAGGAAGCCACGCCATGTCAGCCGCCATCCATCCCTACATCACCCAGCGCAATGCCCAGCCGGCCAGCGCCGACGACCTCGCGCCCCTGGCTTTCGCCGGCTATGCGCATTTCACCGCCATGCAGGTTCGTGGCGGCGGCATTCGCGGCCTGGACCTGCACCTGGAGCGCCTGCGCAACGCTTCGCAGCGGCTGTTCGGCCAGAGCCACTCCGATGAGGAGATACGTGCCGCCTTGCGTACCGCACTGGAGCAGGCGCCAGCAGACGTATCCCTGATGGCGACGGTCTACTCGCCCGCCGGGGAGTTCACCGTTGCCGGCCCTGAGCATCGCCCCGAGCTGCTGGTGCGCACCGCGCCGCCTTCGGATGGCCCGCAGGGACCGCTGGCGCTCGCTATTGCCGGGCACGAACGGGTGCTGCCGGAGATCAAGCACGTTGGCGAGATAGCCAAGACCTGGTATCTGCGCGAAGCGGTGGCCGCCGGCTTCGACGATGCGGTGTTCACCGACCATCGCGGGCGCTTCAGCGAAGCGACCATCTGGAACCTGGCGTTCTGGGACGGTGAAACCGTGGTCTGGCCGCGGGCGAAAATGCTTACCGGCACCACCATGGGCATTCTCCAGCGGCAACTGGAACGGCAGGGCGTGCGCCAGGTCACCCGCGCCATCGACCAGCAGGACCTGCCGCGCCTGACCGGTGCCGTGGTGATGAACTCCTGGACGCCGGCGGTACCGGTGAGCCGCATCAGTGATGTTGAGATCCCGCCGGCGCCGGAGTTCGTCGAGTTGCTGCGCAGCGCCTTCGAGGCAGAGCCGCGTGTTCAGCCATGAGGAGCCTCGTGGCGAAATTCGCTTCAGAGGGGCAGCGGGTCGCTGCGTTGGCGATGCCGTGCCGGCGCTGGCCGGTCGCAGCGCAGGAACCGGCCGCGTCCTGGTTCCAGGCGTGGCTCGCCGTCATAGACCACTTCGCCGCGCGAGAGTGTGAGTGCCGGCCAGGCCCTCAGGGGCATGCCTTCATAAGGCGTGTAGTCGACGTTGTGGTGCAGCATCCGATTGTCCAGGCGCAGGTCCAGGCCGTCGTTCCAGATCACCAGGTCGGCGTCGGCACCCACGGCGATAGTGCCCTTGCGTGGCGCAAGCCCATAGAGCTGCGCCGCATTGCTGGAGGTCAGGGCAACGAACTGCTGCGCAGTGATGCGACCTGTCAGGACACCTTCGGACCAGAGCAGCGGCATGCGCGTTTCCACGCCGGGAATGCCGTTGGCGATGCGTTCGAACGAGACGTCCTCGCCGTGGGCTCGCTTGCCGTCCGGGCCGTCGTAGCAGAAGGGCGCATGATCGGAGGAGAACACCTCGAAAGTGCCATTCTGCAAAGCTGTCCAGATCACCGACTGGTTCGCCGCATCGCGCGGTGGCGGGCTGCAGATGCATCTGGCCCCTTCGAAGCTGTCGTCGCAGCCCAGCGCTTTGGCTGTGAGGAACAGATACTGTGGGCAGGTCTCGGCATACACCCGCAGGCCCTGGCCCTGCGCCCAGCGAATCTGCTCGATGGCTTCGCGTCCGGAGACGTGGACGATGAGGATGGGAACGTCCACCAGTTCAGCCAGCGCGATGGCACGGTGCGTGGCTTCGCGCTCCACCAGCATCGGCCGCGAAGTCGCATGGTAGCGAGGCGCCGTGCGTCCGGCCGCAAGCAGGCGCTCGGTCAGCCAGCCGATGCAGTCGCTGTTTTCAGCATGCAGCATGACCATTGCGCCGTGCTCACGCGCGACGCTGAGGGTCTCGAGAATCTGTCGGTCGTCGAGCTTGAGCGCGTCATAGGTCATGTAGATCTTGAAAGAGCTGTAGCCTTCTTCGATCAGCGTGGGTAACTCATCGCGCAGCACCGTTGGCGTGGGATCGGTCACGATCAGGTGGAAGGCGTAGTCGATAACTGCCTTTCCGTTGGCGCGGTGGTGGTAGTCCTCCACCGCGGCTCGCAACGACTGGCCCTTCTGCTGGCAGGCGAAGGGGATCACGCAGGTGGTGCCGCCACAGGCTGCCGAACGCGTGCCACTGAGAAAGTCGTCGGCCATTCGCGAGCCGTCGCCGGTGGGCTGGTCGAAATGCACATGGCTGTCGATACCGCCGGGCGTCACGTAGCGCCCGGCGGCGTCGATCTCGGCTGTCCCTGCGGGCAGCTCCAGGCCGAGCGCGACGATGCTGCCGTCGCGCACGGCGATGTCGCAGAAGAACTCGTCGGCGGCGGTCACCGCCCGTGCGTTGCGGATGACCAGGTCGAATGCCATCGCGCTTCCAGCGCCGGAGCCGGGCATGTCAGGAACGCTCCAGCCAGGCGCGGGCGATCTGCTCGCGGGTGGTGAACCAGACGTCGCGGTGCTGTTGTGCGTACTCGATGAAACGCTTGATCGCCATTACCCGGCCCGGGCGGCCGACCATGCGTGGATGCAAGCCGATGGAGAGCATGCGCAGTCCCTGAGCCGATTCCTCGTAGAGCACATCGAAGCTTTCCTTCATGTATTCGAAGAAGTCGGAGGCCTGATTCAGTCCCGGCGTGTTCCAGTAACGGAAATCGTTGACGTCCGAGGTGTAGGGCACCACGAGGTGACGTTTTCCCTCGACTTCGACGAAGTACGGCACATCGTCGTTGTAGGCGTCCGAGTCATAGAGGAACCCGCCTTCTTCGGCGACCAGGCGACGGGTATGCACACTGGCGCCATAGCGGCAGTACCAACCCACTGGGCGCTTGCCGCAGGTACGCTCGAATGACTCGATGGCCAGGCGGATGTGTTCACGCTCCTGGGCTTCGCTCAGGCGGAAGACTTCTTCCCAGCGATACCCGTGGCTGCATATTTCGTGGCCGAGCTCGACGGCGGCGCGAGCGACGTCGGGGTTCTGCTCGAAGGCGAGGGCACAGGCGTGAAACGTGGCAGGTACGTCGGCCGCCTGCAGGATATCCAGGATGCGCCAGATGCCCACCCGCGAGCCGTATTCGTACATCGACTCCATGGCAAGGTTGCGCACGCCGGGCGGGCACTGATAGCTGCCCCATTCGGTCATCGACTCCTGGTCCGGGTCGCCCATGGCCAGGGAACGCTCGGAGCCCTCTTCGTAGTTGATCACCAGGCTGATCGCTAGGCGCGCGCCGTTCGGCCAGCGCCCGGTGGGGCGCTGGCGGCCATAGCCGACAAGATTGCGGGCAGGGTTGCTCATCCAGAGTTACTCCTGGCAGCGGCCACAGGGCCGCACCGTGAAAAGTGAGAAAAAGGGGGGGTCAGCAGTCGATGTCTTCGAGTACCTGATGATCGATACTGCCGTCCGGAGCCTGGCGGTCCCTGAAGGCCAGGCCCATCGCCAGTGTCTGCGCCACGCAGAACGACGCAGTCAGTGAGCGGAAGCCGAGCAGTTCGGCATCGCTGACTTCAATCAGCACGCAAGCTCCCTGGGCGATCGGGCTGAGCAGGCTGTCAGTGATTGCCAATACCCTGGCACCGGCGGCAAGGGCCTGCTGACAGGCCTCGACGGTGTCGCTGGCATAGGGTGGGAAGCTGACCGCCACCAGCACGTCGTCGCTGCGAATCGCGGCGACCTGCTCGCGCAGCGTTCCGCCGAAACCGCCGATATGCACCGATGGACGGCCACCGCGGCTGATCGCATAGCTCAGATAGCTGGCTACCGGAAGGGAGCGGCGCATCCCGATCACGAAGGCGGTGCGAGAGCTTTGCAGCAGCTCGATAGCCTCTTCGATGGCGGCTTGCTGCGTGCCTTCGGCCAGGTGTTCGAGCGAGACGATATTGGCGCGACTGAACTCGCGCAGGATGCCGCCGACATCGGTTGGATCCTCCAGCAACTGTTCGCCCTTGTGGTGGCGAATGCGCTCGCTGAAGCTGCCTTGGCCAGCTTGCTGCAAAGGCTCCTTGAAGAGCTTCTGCAGCTCGCTGAAGCCATTGAATCCCAGCGCCTTGGCCAGGCGGATGAAGGCCGTCGACGCAATCCCCGACTGCTCGCTGAGCGCCGCAACGGTATTGAGCGCAACGTCATGGGGATGGTCGGTCAGGTAGCGTGCGGCGTCGCGCATGCGCTGGGTGAGGTCGGCCTGCTGGGCGACGATGGCGGCACGCAGTTCCGTGAGATTCTTCGGGGCAGACATAAGAGGCTCGGTCAGGTGGAGGACGTCGATCAGCGCAGGCGATCGAGCGCGCAGTCGAGATGGTCGACCAGTCGGTCGATCTCCTCGACGGTGTTGTAGTGGGCAATGGAAACCCGCACCACTCCGCCATGCTGCGTCAGCCCGAGATGTTCAATCAGGCGACGGGCGTAGAAGTCGCCGAAGCGGATGCCGATGCGGTGCTCGTCGATGGCGCGCACGATGCTTTCCGAGGATAGGCCGTCGGCAACGAAACTGATGGTAGGTACGCGCCCGCGGTCTTTCACCTGCGCCTTGCCGATAATACGCACCCCAGGCTTTTCGCGGAGGAACTGCAGCAGGCGCTCGGCCAGCAGGTCCTCCTGCTGCTCGAACGCGTCGAAGGCCGCCTGCATGATCTGCCGGGGGCTGCCCTGGGTGCCGAGCCGAGCACCGATATCCAGCAGATAGTCGTTGATGCCGGCACAGCCGAACGACAGCTCGTAGTTGAGGTTGCCCGGTTGCAGCTTGTAGGGCAGCACCTCACGGCCGATGAAGAAGTGATTCAGGCTCGGCAACTCGAGCAATGCGTCCCGCTGGCCCCAGAGCACGGCGAAATGAGGGCCGAACACCTTGTAGAAGCTGAAGACGTAGTAGTCCGCCGCGCTGGCCTGGACATCCACCAGACGGTGCGGCGCATAGGCGACGGCGTCGACACACAGCTTTCCGCCGACCGCATGGACACGTCGCGCGACCTCGGCTACCGGATTGACGCTACCCAGGATATTCGACGCATGGGTCATGCTGACGTAGCGGGTACGCGGGCTGAGCAGGCGGTCCAGGTCGGCCAGTTCCAGCTCCTGGCTGGCGCTGTCCACGCTCCAGAACTTCAGTGTTGCGCCGCGCTCCTCGGCCAGTCGCACCCAGGGGCCGATGTTGGCTTCGTGGTCGCTGTTGGTGACGATGATTTCGTCGCCTGGCCCGATGCTCGGGGCCAGTGCGCGGCAGAGAATCTGCAGCAGATGGGTGGTCGAGCCACCCATGATCACTTCTTCGTGATGACGAGCGTTTATCAGTTGCGCGATGGCCCGGCGTGCTTCCAGGACCCGCTCGCCAGCCAGCGCCGAGCCACTGTAGGAGGCACCCAGTTGCACGCTGTTATTGAGCAGGTAGTCTCGCACCCGGTCGGCCACGCGGCCGAGCACGGCCGAACCACCGGCGTTGTCGAGATAGGCGAAACCATCGGCCAGCATGGGGAACTGGGCGCGCACGTAATCCATGTCGAGCGCGTTATGACGAGGGGCAGAAGGCAGATTCACATCGGTGCTCCATTGTTCGGTGATGCAAGCTTCAGTGGTGCAGAATGGCTTGCAGGAAGGCTTGGGTTCGCGGCTCACGGGGCTGGGTGAAGAACGCTTCGGGCTCGTTCTCTTCGACGATGCGCCCGCTTTCCATGAAGATCACCCGGTCGGCAACGCGCCGCGCAAAGCCCATCTCGTGGGTAACCACGATCATGGTTACACCCGTGCGGGCCAGCGCCTGCATGACATCCAGTACCTCGCCGACCATCTCGGGATCGAGTGCAGAGGTGGGCTCGTCGAACAGGATGACCTTCGGTTCCATCGCCATGGTCCGGGCGATTGCTACGCGCTGTTGCTGTCCGCCGGAAAGTTGCCCCGGCAATTTGTGAGCGTGGCTGGCCATGCCGACCTTCTCCAGCAGCACACGGGCGCGGGCGTGGGCGTCGCGGCGCGACATCCTCCGTACGCGGATCGGCGCCAATGCCACGTTGTCCAGTACGCTCAGGTGCGGGTAGAGATTGAACCCCTGGAACACCATGCCGACTTCGCTACGGATGTGCGTGAGGCGCGGGCCTGCCTCGACGCGTTCGCCGGCGACCAGGATGTCGCCCTGCTGATAGTTCTCCAGCAGGTTGATACAGCGGATCAGGGTGGACTTGCCGGAGCCGGAAGGCCCCAGGATCACCACCACTTCGCCTTCGACGACGTCGAGGTCGATGCCGCACAGCGCCTGGAACTCCCCATAGTGCTTGGACATGCGCTTGACCTGGATGATCGGCTTCATGCTGCTTTGCTCCCGCTGTGATTGCGCTGTTCGACCCAGCTAACCAGTTGCACCAGCGGCAACAGCAGCAGCAGGTACATGACGGCCGCACCGACCAGGGGTGTCGGGTTGGCTGCCAGCGCCTGTGCCTGGGTCGCCTGCTTGAGCAGGTCCGGCATCGCTACCACCGAGGCTAGCGCTGTGTCCTTCATCACGTTGATGCAGTTGCTGGTCATCGGTGGCATGACGATGCGCATTGCCTGCGGCAGGATCACGTCGCGCATGGTGTGGAAGAAGCCCATGCCCTGCGATGCAGCGGCCTCGAATTGGCCACGGGGGATGGCCTCGATGCCCGAGCGGAAGATTTCCGCGGCATAGGCGCAGGAAACCATGGACAAGGCTGCAGTGGCCGCGGCGAAGGACGACAGGCGAATCCCCATGAAGGGCAGTGCGTAGTAGATCAGCACCAGCAGCACCAGTAGCGGGATTGAACGCAGCACATCGATATAGACCCGCGCCAGTGCGCGCAGCGGTGTGAGCGCGTAGAGCCGGATCATCGCCAGGGCCAAGCCGCCGGCCAGGCCCAGCACAATGCTGAGGATACCCAGCATGACCGTCACGCCCAGCCCACGCAGCATCACCGGCAGGGCATCGACGAAGACGCCCCAGTTGAAGAAGGTATGTAGCAGTTCCATCGGGACTTCCTGAGCGAAGCGGCGCCGTTGGTTGCCGCCGCATGGCAGGGATGGTTTCAGCGAGGCGCGTCGACCACTTCCAGGGTGCTGGAGCCGGCAGTCGCATCGGCACCGAACCACTTCTTGTGCAGGTCGGCGATGAAACCGTCCTGCTTCATCGTGCTGATGATGTCGTTGAGCTGCGCGGAGGCCGGCCAGTTCTTCGCATGCATGATCGCGTAGCGCTCACCGGTAGGGATGTGCGCGACCACGGCATACTGCGGCTTGTCCTTGATGTAGTAGAGAACTGCGGGGATGTCGCTGATATAGCCGTCGATTCGACCAGAGGCGAGATCGAGCATGGCCGGTGACAGACCCTCGTAGCGCGATACATCGCCAAACTTGTACTGCGCGCTGTGCTGGCCGACCCACATGTCCCCCGTGGAACCTGTATCGACGCCGACGACTTTGCCGGGGAGGTCGTCCAGGCTCTTGATGGAGGAGGTCTTGAGCACCGACAGGGATTGGTCGCTGTCGTAGTACGGCTGGGCGAATCCAACCGACTCCAGGCGTTTGGGGGTGATGGTGATCGAGGAAATGGCCAGGTCCGCGCGTTGTGATTGAACGGCGCTGAAAAGGCCATTGAAGGGGATGTTGACGAACTCCACGGACTTGCCGGCGCGCTTCGCGGCTTCGCGTACGACGTCCACTTCGAAACCGACGATCTCACCCTTGGCATCCTGGAACTCCCAGGGCACGTTGCCGACGTTGGCGCCAACCGTCCAGTCAGCGGACCAGGCACAGGTGGCCCCGGTCGTGAAGGCTGCCGCCAGGGCGAAACTCGCTACACACTTTGCTTTCATTGCTGCTCCCCTCGTTCTTGTTTTGAAGAAGCCTGCGATCCCGTCTGAAGGAATCTGCAATCGAGGTTAAGCGTGTAAATCAAATAATTCAATAAGTAATTTTTCTGAATTAAATGGTTCCATGGTGGTGCGTTGTGCCTGTTTGCGGGGCAGCCGCCGCAAGCCTTCAGAGTCAGGCAGGACGTGCCCCGGAAGCCTCCCCCCATCGGGACTGCACTTGAATGCAGCAGGGTTCTGCAAGCAGTCCGTGTGCCCGTGCGCTCTCACTTCAGGTGCGCGTCGAAGCCGTTCGCCTGCGGGGCGATCTCATCGCGCAAGGTCAGCGCCGGGATTTCATAGTCGCCGCCATTCTGCCGGCGGAAGGGGATGGGAGCCGCGGTCTGGAGCGTGTCCAGGCGCTCGCCGAGCTCCTGTTCGATCTGTCTGTAGCGCTCGCCATCCACCCGGCTGGTGCGGTAGACCAGGTATGGCGGCAGCACGTCGAAGCCGGGGTAATACAGCATGCCGTGGTGGATCGGGAAGAGCAGGTCGTCGATCGGGCCGTTGATGCCGCGCGGGCTGTAGTGCGACTCCCAGCCGCCGGTAGTGACCACCAGCATGGCGCGTTTGCCGGCGAGGTTGCCTTCGCCATAGCGGTCGCCCCAGCGGGCGTCGGAGTGCTCGCCGACGCCGTAGGCGAAGCCATAGGCGTAGACCCGCTCGAACCAGCCCTTGAGGATTGCCGGCATGCTGAACCACCAGAGCGGGAACTGCAGGATCACGGTGTCGGCCCAGCGCAGCTTTTCCTGTTCGGCGGCGATATCGATGCTCTGCCGGCCAGCGGCGTAGGCGCGCTTGGAGTCCAGCGAGGGGTCGAAACGCGCTTCGGGATCGCGGTCGAGGTTGTCGCAAGCGTCGAGCGGGGCCTTCCAGTTCATCGCATACAGGTCCGAGACCTGCACGGCATGGCCGGCCGCCTGCAGGTGGCGCACGGCGAAGTCTTTCAGTGAGCCATTGAGCGAACGTGGTTCGGGGTGGGCGTAGACGATCAGTACGTTCATGAATGCCTTCCTGTGAGTCATCCGGTGAGAGGGGATGGGCGCAGGATGCGGATTGCCGGGGTATAGTTGAAATGAATATCCGGAATTCCAGGTATATCAATGAATAATCTGCGCAGGCTCGATCTGAATCTGCTGGTGACCCTCGACGTGCTGCTGCGCGAGCACAACGTCACGCGCGCCGCCGAGCAGCTGAATTTTTCCCAGCCCTCGGTCAGCGTGCACCTGGCCAAGCTGCGCGACATCTTCGACGACCCGCTGCTCCTGCCCGGCCCCCGCGGCATGCGCCCGACGGCGCGGGCAGAATCCCTGCGCGAGCCCCTGCGCATTGCCCTGGAGGCCCTGGAGCAGGCGGTGGCGCCATCAGCACCCTTTGATCCGGCCCTGGCGGACAACACCTGGCGCATCGCCGCGACGGACTACGGCGAATCCACCATCCTGTTGCCGGCCCTGAGCGCCATTCGCGGCAGCGCACCAGGCACTCGCCTGGCCCTGCTGGAGCTGTCGCCGCCGCGCATCGCCCGGCAGGCGGAGCAGGGCGAGATCGACCTGGCGTTCCACACTACCGAGGGCAGCCCGCCGAACATGCGCCGGCGCACATTGTTCAGCGAGCGCTACGTGCTGGCCGGGCGTGCCGGGCACCCGAAGTTGAAGCGCAAGCCGAGCCTGGCGCAGTTCTGCCAGCTGGAGCATGTGATGGTGTCGCCCGATGGCGGCGGCTTCAGCGGCGTGACCGACGAAGTGCTGGCGGCGGTCGGCCTGAGCCGGCGCGTGGCCTTGTCGGTGCCGCATTTCCTCTTCGTCATCTCTGCGCTGGCCAGCAGCGACCTGGTGGCCATGGTGCCGGCGCGGCTGGTGCGCAATAACCCGGCGCTGCGCGTGGTGGAAGCGCCGGTGGAGGTGCCAGGATACGAGATGTCGATGCTCTGGGACGAACGCTCGCACCGCGACCCGGCACACCGGTGGTTGCGGGAGCAGATTGCGGCAGCGCTGTAGCATGCCATGGCCATGGCACGCTCCTGTTGAATTACGGCACGGCTTGGCCTCCTTGTGCAGTTGGTTGAAGAGGAAGTCCGACCTGAACGGCAGCGCTGTCACAAGGAATGACGTTGAAATCGACGACATGGTTGAAAACACGCCAATCGCCGTCATTGAGCGAGCGAACGGATACTGCCTCCTGATGACAGCCTCCCGAGAATCTCGTTCTGTATGTCACAACGCGATAGGCCCCTTCTGGGAAACCGGGTGGGTTGAAGTAGGCGTTGGTTCCCATCGGGGGTGGTCTCGAAATGAGGCTTCCCAAAGAGGCCCGGCCATTCTGATAGGCGCTCTGGTAAAGCTGTTTATCGGACGCTACGGTTTCCTTCGCGCCGTCATCCAGGCTATCCCAGGCGGCATCCAACTGGTTGTCGTCAATTTTTTTCAGATATTCGGCAATAGCAAGAGTCGAATCTTTGGAGGAAATGATCTTCTTAGCCTGATCGATGATGTTCGGTTGGTTAGCCATGATCAGTACAAATACGGCTAATGCCCCGCCGGATTTTATATAGGGCGTCGTTATGTTGAGTATTCCTGGGATGACAGCGGCAAATCCCGCGCCAGCAAGCGCCATCAGAATCACGATAACCCAACGTGCCGTTCCATTGAGGTCTTTAACAAATACCACGAGGCCTAGAATGACGAGCAGAAAAATGACGCCAAAAATAAATGCCAGAAGCTTTTCAATGCTGATGTTTCCGACAATCCTTGATCTGGCCATTTGACATAGTCCTTTGCGCTGCTTTTCTGTTGAAAGGTCTTGAAGTCAATTCCTCATCAACATAGTTTTCGGAGGCCAAGGATGCAAACAACAGCGCGGTTGCTTGCCGGAGCGTGGCTCAGCGCAGCCTTGTTATCGACTTCAGCGCAAGCTTGTCAGGCGATGCATGGATTCAGCGGAGCTGTGGTTCCTGTACAACAAATGCCTGGACCCAGTGCGTTTTGGGCGCATGCGGCCTGGATGCCCAATGGCTGGCCGACCATCACCTATGGGCCGACATATTACAGTCTCCCGCCGATAATGCAGCGCTTTACCTACTTCCATGAGTGTGCACATCTGGTACTGCAGACTTCTAACGAATTCGTTGCCAACTGCCGCGCGCTACAACTGATGCAGGCTCAAGGGCTGACTTCGCAGGAAGAGAATTTCATAGCCAATTTTCACGCGAATGTCGGCCCTCTGTCTCCGCAGTACGGAGGTTCTGGGGCTGCATTCTGGGCCAATACACTAAATGTCTGCGCTAATGGAATAAACGGGACAGAAGTCGGAAACTATTAATCAGAGAAAACTTGATGATGTAATAACGAGAAGAACGGCGCTATTTCGATGAAAACAGCAGCCCACCCCTGTTTTTCCCGAAATACCCCGATGCTTGTCTCGGGATCGGGGTACCATCATTGAAGTCGCTGCAAATTCAGTCAATGAATCTCAACTTCAATAAATATTTCAGCGATGCCCCCAAGGTTTCACCATGACTCAGGCCATAAAAGGCATGGAACTGCGCCTGTACGCCCGGTACCTTGCCCAGTTCCTCCACCAGGCCCTGCGCTGCGCGGGGCGGGCTGGGCTTGACGTTGTCACGCGGGCGGGAGGGTTCTCCGGTGCCACGCATCAGCAGCAACTCCAACGAGTGCCCGGCAAGGCGTTGGGCAAAGCCTTCCTGCTCCTGGAGGATGGCGCCATCACCCCACCACAGCGAAGGACTGGCCGGTGCGTAGAAGCTGAACTGCTGCGGGCGCGTGAGCAGCGCGTGGAGTGTCAGCAGGCCGCCGTAGGAGTGGCCCCAGAGCGTCTGCTGCGAACGGTCGATGGGCGCCTGGGCGGCCACCGACGGGAGCATGCGGTCGCGCATCAGGTCGAGAAAGGCATCGGCGCCGCCGCTGGGGTCGCCGGTGAGCGGGTCCTTCTGCTCGGCCAGTTGCGGGCGCGGCGGGGTGTAGTCGCGGGTGCGGCCGGCGCGGTCGATGCGCAGGGGCGTCTGGTAACCCACGGCAACCAGCAATGGCGCCTTGCCGTTGTTCAGGTCGTTAAGCAGCTTTTCGTCCAGTGCGCCGACGGCGGCGTTGCCATCGAGCATCCACACCACTGGATAACCAGCGGCCGGAGCAGGGTGGTTCGGCCGGGCAATCCACAGCTGGTAGTGACGCTGGCCATCGGCGGAATCGAGCTTCAGCTCGCTGAAGCGGTAGGCCAGGTCGCTGCGTTGCAGCAGGGTCGTGTCCATTTTCTGGTCGGGGGCAGGCGCGGCGTGCGCTGCCAGCCCCGGCACGGCGAATGCCAGTGCCAGGGCCAGGAGGCGAAATCTCATCAGGCTTTTCTCTAATCAAAACGACGCGGTGAGGCTGGTGTACAGCGTGCGGCCCGGTTCGTTGTAGGTGGCCGCGCCGGCGCCCTCGATGCCATTCACGCCCTGGGCGTTGCCCTCGCGGAACAGGCGCTTGTCCAAGACGTTGTCCACCCCGGCGGTGAAGCTCAGGTTCTTGGTGAACACGTAGGTGCCGCTCAGCCCAGCAATGGCGTAGGGCGAGAGCTGGTTGTTGGCGCTGCCGGTGACGCGGTCGCCGTGGTAGTCGTACTTCTTCGGCTTCTGCTTGCCGTACCAGGCGACGCTGGCTTGCAGCGACAGGGCGTCGGTGGCTTGCCAGTCGAGCATGGAGTTCAGGGTGTACTTCGGCGTCACCGAGAGCATGTCACCGGTTTCCTTGTTCTTCGACTGCAACATGTAGGTGAAGTTGTTGCTCCACTTCAGCTGCTCCATCAGCGGGATGGTCAGGGTGCCTTCCAGGCCTTCGACCAGCGCCTTGGGCACGTTTTCCCACTGGTAAATCGCCGCGTTGGCGTAGCTGCCGGTGCCGCCGCTGGCCTGATCGATGGGCGACAGGCCCGACTCGATCTTGTTCTTGTAGTCGTTACGGAAGTAGGTCAGGCCGGCGATCAGGCCGTCCTGGTTGAACTCGATGCCCAGCTCCTTGTTGACGCTGGTTTCCGCCTTGAGGTCCTCGTTGCCCTGCAGGTAGCAGCTGGTGCTCTGGCCGTAGCAGCCCTGGCCGCGGCTGTAGAGCAGGTAGTCGGAGTTGAGCTGGTACAGGTTCGGCGCCTTGTAGGCGCGGGCGATGCCGGCCTTCAGGGTGACGCTGTCGGTGAGCGCGTGGGACAGGTTCAGCGACGGGCTGAAGTTGTCGCCGACGATGTTGTGGTGGTCCCAGCGCAGGCCCGGAGTCAGCATGGTGCCGGGCAACAGTTCGATGTTGTCCTCGGCGAACAGCGAGAAGATCTGTGCCTGCGAGGTGGTGTCACGGTTGCTGCTGGCCAGGCCCGGCACCGAGCCGCCTTCGCTGGTGGTCTGGGTGTTGGCGCTGGGGTCGTCGAGCTTCTGCTGCACCCATTCGCTGCCCAGGGTCAGGGTCTGGTCGCGCCAGGCGTGCAGCGGCAGGTTCACTTCGCCGTGAGCGGTGAGGTCGCGCAGGGTGGCGGTGTAGAAATCGGTGTTGCTGAAGATACCCTCGGTGCCGCCGGCCAGGCCTTCGTTGATCCGGCTGTTGCGGGTCTTCTCGTACTGCAGGTAGGCCATGGAGCTGCCGAAGTCCCACTCGCCGCGATGGGTGATCGAGTAGTTCTCGCGGTACATGCGGTTGGTCTCGTGACCGAGCATGGACTTCACGTTGGCGTTGCTGTTGGTGTTCTGGGTATCGCCGGTGTAGATGTTGCCCTGGCGGCTGAAACCGGCCTCGAAGTCGAGGGTCTGCTCGGGCGTCAGGTGCCAGCTGAGCAGGCCGTTGACGTCCTTGTTGCGCACGCCTTCGCGGCCGGCCGGCAGGGTGCCGGCCTGGTTGCCGGTGCGGTTGGATTCGTGGCCGGCGTTGATGTCCCAGTCGTCCGAGTCGGTCTTGGCGACGTTGCCGTAGACGCGGTAGCTCAGGGTGTCGGTCAGCGGGCCGTTGAGGCCGAAGGTCATGCGCTGGGTGGCGCCTTCGTCCTTGTGCTGCGGGAAATTGCTGTAGACGGTGACGTCGCCGTGGGTTTCCTTGCCGGCCTGCTTGGTGATGATGTTCACCACGCCGCCCGCCGCGCCATTGCCGTAGCGCGCTGCCGCCGGACCGCGCAGCACTTCGATGCGCTCCACCTGGTCGGCCGGCACCCAGTTGGTGTCACCGCGCGAGTCGCGCTCGCCGCGCCAGCCGTACGCCGCGGAG
>OGQD01001177.1_pt1 | contig 17740 bp, 16 predicted proteins | sample 1553091 | NCBI WGS metagenome assembly OGQD01 (sample SAMEA2580290, study PRJEB22360) | human gut metagenome | biome: human gut; feature: human-associated habitat; material: faeces | place: Denmark | collected 2008/2010
GCCATCGCCCCGCCGCAGTCGCGCATCGGGCCGCTGAGCGAGGCGGAGCGGGCGGCACTGTTGCGCAGTTCGCCGCAGGCCGGCCGCTACGACAAGCCGGTGGACCGCGAGTCGGCCTACGAGATTCTCATGGCTCGTGCCGCCACCCAGGCGCCCGCGGAAGCGCCGGCGGCGAAGGGCAAGGCCGCCAAGAACGCCGATCAGGGCCTGGGCGACATGGCGGGCGAGCTGCTGGGCGGCCTGGCCAGCCAGGTGATGAAGACGGCCGTACGCCAGGCCGCCAACCAGATCGGTCGGCAGCTGGTTCGCGGCCTGATGGGGTCATTGCTGGGCGGCAGTCGCCGCCGCTGAGCGGCGCTGGAAGGGCCGGGCGTCCGGCCTATTCCGTCTCGCGGGCCTTTTCGATCTTCTGCAGTTCCTGCTGGAACGCCTGGTCCAGCAGACTGGGCCTCTTTTTCCAGGGCTTGCGCTCCGGATCGGGCTGGGCGGCGTAGGTCACTACTTCGCCGCCATAGACATCCTTGTAACGTTGCGCCTGGCGATCCAATTCCGCGCGCAATTCGTCTTTCGTCACATGTTCACCATTCGGGCTGCGGGAATCGCCTGCAGCCATGAGTATTGCCAGAAGTTCTGGAAAGTATGAGAGCGGCGCGATTATAGCGACAGCCTCGGATATTGTCAGAGGCGGTCTTGATGCGCGGCCGTACTTTCTGAGAGGCGCTTTCGCGAGGGGAGTTCATGGATTATTGCTGCCGTACAGTGCGTTCCTGTGCGCGCTGGATACCGTCGAAGGCCTGATGATTCGTGGCGTAGAGCCATATTGCCCATATGGGCGAGTTGTCTCTTTTGCATTGTCAGGACGCGTTATCGAACATCGCCCTGACAATGCACATTTATATAGTCAGCCGAGCAGACCGAGTTCGCGAAGTTGTCCGACGATGAGATCGGCGGCTTCCTCGGCGCTGTGTTTCAGTGTTTCGATGCGGATTTCGGGACTTTCCGGTGCCTCGTAGGGCGAGTCGATGCCGGTGAAGTTCTTCAGTTCGCCTCGCCGCGCCTTCTTGTAGAGTCCCTTGGGGTCGCGCTTCTCCACTTCATCCAGAGGCGTGTCGACGAACACTTCGACGAATTCCCCTTCCGTCACCAGGTCCCGGGCCAGCTGGCGCTCGGAGCGGAACGGCGAGATGAAGGCGGTTACCACCATCAGGCCGGCATCCACCATCAGTCTGGCGACTTCGCCGATGCGGCGGATGTTCTCCACCCGGTCGGCAGCGGTGAAGCCCAGGTCCTTGTTCAGGCCGTGGCGCACGTTGTCGCCGTCCAGCAGGTAGGTATGCACGCCCAGGGCGTGCAGGCGCCGTTCCAGCAGGTTGGCGATGGTCGATTTGCCGGCGCCGGACAGACCGGTGAGCCAGATTACGCAGGGCTTGTGGCCGTTGAGCCGGGTGCGCGCCGCCTTGTCCACCTCCAGGGCCTGCCAGTGGATGTTCTGTGATCGGCGCAGGGCGAAGTGCAGCATGCCTGCGCCCACGGTCTGGTGGGTGAAGCGGTCGATGACGATGAAGCTGCCCATGTCGCGGTTTTCCGCGTAGGGATCGAAGGGCGCGGCACGGTCCAGGCTCAGGGTGCAGACGCCGATCTCGTTGAGGCCGAGGGTGCGGCACGGCAGCTGGTCGAGGCTGTTGACGTCGATCTGGTACTTCGGCTGGCCGAGCGCGCCGCCGATGCTGTTGGTGCCCAGCTTGATCAGGTACGGCCGCCCCGGCAGCATGGCTTCCTCGCTCATCCACACCACGGTCGCCTCGAACTGGTCCGCCACCGCCGGTGGTGCGTCGGCGGCGGCGATCACGTCGCCCCGGCTGATGTCGATCTCGTCTTCCAGGGTCAGGGTCACCGACTGGCCGGCGATGGCCCGTTCGAGGTCGCCGCCGAGGGTGACGATGCGCCGTACCCGGCTGGTCTTGCCCGAGGGCAGCACGCGGATGGCGTCGCCCGGACATACGCTGCCGCCGAGGATGCGCCCGGAGAAACCGCGGAAATCCAGGTCCGGGCGGTTGACCCACTGTACCGGCATACGCAGCGGCGCGTCCTCGCGGGCCTGTTCCAGCTCCACCGTCTCGAGGAACTGCATCAGGCTCGGGCCGCGATACCAAGGGGTGTTCGGGCTGGGCTCGGTGATGTTGTCGCCGCGCAGGGCGGACAGCGGGATGCTCTGGATGTGCTCGATGCCGAGCTTGCTGGCGAAGGCCCGGTAGTCGGCGTCGATCTGCTCGAACACTTCCTGGGAGTAATCGACCATGTCCAGCTTGTTGATCGCCAGCACCACGCGGCGGATGCCGATCAGCGACACCAGGTAGCTGTGCCGGCGGGTCTGGGTCAGCATGCCCTTGCGCGCGTCGATCAGGATCACCGCCACGTCGGCGGTGGAGGCGCCGGTGATCATGTTGCGGGTGTACTGCTCGTGGCCGGGAGTGTCGGCGACGATGAACTTGCGTTTCTCGGTGGCGAAGAAGCGGTAGGCCACGTCGATGGTGATGCCCTGTTCGCGCTCGGCGGAAAGGCCGTCCACCAGCAGGGCGAAGTCCAGTTCGCCGCCCTGGGTGCCGTGTTTCTTCGAGTCGCTCTCCAGGGCGCTGAGCTGGTCTTCCAGCAGGGCCTTGGCCTCGTACAGCAGGCGGCCGATCAGCGTGCTCTTGCCGTCGTCGACACTGCCGCAGGTGATGAAGCGCAGCAGGGTCTTGTCCTGGTGCGCCCGGAGGTACTGCTCGATGTCCTCTTCGATGAGCTGGGTCTGCGCGTTCATCAGAAGTACCCCTCGACTTTCTTCTTTTCCATGGAGCCGGCGCTGTCGTGGTCGATCACCCGGCCCTGGCGTTCGCTGGTGGTGGCCAGCAGCATCTCGCGGATGATCGCCGGCAGGCTGTCCGCCTGCGACTCTACCGCACCTGTCAGCGGGTAGCAGCCCAGTGTACGGAAGCGCACGCTCCTCAGCTCGGGTTGTTCGCCGCCGCGCAGCGGCATGCGCTCGTCGTCGACCATGATCAGCACGCCGTCGCGCTCCACCACGGGGCGCCGTTGGGCGAAGTACAGCGGGACGATCGGAATCCGCTCCAGGTAGATGTACTGCCAGATGTCCAGTTCGGTCCAGTTCGACAGGGGAAAGGCGCGGATGCTCTCGCCCTTGTGCTTGCGAGCGTTGTACAGGCGCCAGAGTTCCGGCCGCTGGGCCTTGGGCTCCCAGCGGTGCTGGGAGCTGCGGAACGAGAACACCCGTTCCTTGGCCCGGGACTTCTCCTCGTCGCGGCGGGCGCCGCCGAACGCCAGGTCGAAGCCGTACTTGTCCAGGGCCTGCTTCAGGCCCTCGGTCTTCCACAGGTCGGTGTGCAGGGCCGAGCCATGGGTGAAGGGGTTGATGCCGCGGGACAGGGCCTCCTGGTTATGGTGGACCAGCAGCTCCATGCCCGATTCGCGGGCCATCCGTTCGCGCATCTCGTACATGGCGCGGAATTTCCAGGTGGTGTCCACGTGCAGCAGCGGGAAGGGCGGGCGCGAGGGGAAGAAGGCCTTGCGCGCCAGGTGCAGCATCACCGCGCTGTCCTTACCGATGGAGTAGAGCATCACGGGGTTTTCCGCCTCGGAAACCGCTTCGCGGAAGATGTCGATGCTCTCCGCCTCCAGGCGTTCAAGATGGGTCAGGGGCATGTCGGGTGCCTCATGGTGGCCGGTACTGCTGTTCATGGAGTACCGCCCGTCCCTTCGTCCTGAAGAGGCGGGAGCGGCGTTGGGCAGGAAAAGGGCGCGGCGGTCATGGCCGCCGCGCGGGGGCTCAGTCGTTCTTCTTGAACTGCCGGGCGAATTCCCAGGCGGCCTGGCTGGCGGAGAAGTTGCCGCCGTACAGCTTGCGGTTGCGCCGGCTGTCGCCGCCCGGCCAGACATGCTCGCCGTTGGGGATCAGGCGCAGCTGCAGCGCGGCCTTGCCCCTGCAGTTCCAGGTGGTCAGCTCGGAGCCGTCCGGCAGATCCTTCTCGCTGGCGTCCGCATTGCAGCCGTGGGCGCTGGCGATCATCCGCAGCGAGTCCGGCACCGAGCGGTGGTCGACTCCGGCGATGGCGTTCTCGCCCTGGCCGCCCTTGAAGGGCACGTTGCTGTCCTTGCCGCCGTGGATGTGCAGCACCGGGATGTTCTTCGCCCCGGGACAGCTGTTCAGCGCCAGGGTGCCGGACACCGGCACGATGGCGGCGATGTCGTCGGGCAGTTCGCAGGCCAGGCGGTAGGCCATCATCGCGCCGTTGGAGATGCCGGTGGCGTAGACACGCGAGCGGTCGAAGCTGTGGTGGCTGGCGATATCGGCCAGCATGGCGTGGATGAAGGCGACGTCGTCGACCTTGCGTTCCACCGCCTGGCCACAGCAGCGCCCGGCGTTCCAGGTGCGCCGGTTGGGCAGCAGGCGGGCGCCCGTGCCGTTGGGGTAGACCACCAGGAACCCGCTGGCCTGGGCCACCTTGTTCATGCCGGTGGTGCGTTCGGTCTCGTCGGCGTTGCCCAGGCCGCCGTGCATCACGATCATCAACGGCATCGCTTCCTGGCCCGAGCCCTTGGGCACGAACAGCTTGTAGCTGCGTTCCGCGCCGGCGATCTGCATGCGGTACAGCTCGCCCTCGGCGGCCGTGGCCCGGCCGGCGCACAGCGCCAGGCCGAGGATGAACAGGGGAATCAGGCGCATGGCGCTCTCCTCAGTAGTCTTCTTCGGCCCGCTGGACGCTGGCCACGTCCATGGCCGCGTCTTCCAGTTCGAGCACCACGCCGAGGTCGCTGCGCAGCTCGACCAGCACCGCCTCTAGCCACTGGATGTCCGTCTCGATCTTCTGGCGGAACTTGACGATTTCCTTGAGGCTGAGGTTTTCCGACGGCCGCCCCTGGCCGTCGAACAGCAGGCGCACGCTGGCGGCGATTTCGCGGTTGCCGCTGAGGTGGGACAGCTCGCGGTCCAGGTAGTGGCGCACGCGGCTGGCCTGCACGCGTTTCTGCAGGTCGTCGCGCAGCACCTGCAGGTGCGCTGGCAGTTCGGGGAGCAGGTCGCTCGGGGTGCTGATGTTGCCCAGCCGGGTACGGGTTGGCATGGCTCGTCTCGCTCAGTGGGAGTAACCGAACTCGAGCGCGAGGCGCTGAACTTCCGGTTTCAGGCAGGCGCCGTCCATGCGCCAGGGCAGGGGCGCGCGCAGCGGTGGTTGTTTCGGCCGGTGCGGTTCGAACACCGGGTTGCGCAGGTAGTTCGGGTCGTTGCCGAACAGCGCGTTGATCGGGCCGACGGTGGCGAAGGGCGACAGCTCCGGGTGGAGCATGTCCTCCAGCGCCTCGAAGTCGTCGCGCAGGCCGAGCCAGCGGCAGATGCGCGGCAGGCACTGCAGCGGGTCGGCCATGACGTCCTCGCCGCGCACGTGCATCTTCTGCCGGGGCGGGACCTTCTCCAGCAGCTCCATGATGTTCAGGTTGATGTCGTGCCAGGCGATCTGCGGGTCGATCAGTGCCTGTCCGTCGCAGTAGTCGATGGAGTTCACCGACAGCGCGTAGCCGCCATCCTGGATCTTCATCACCGAGTTGCCCTGGTTGGTCGGGTGACGGGTCAGGTGCAGGTAGAAGGCGTCCGGGTAGTTCTCGTAGATGCGTTGCAGGTACACCGGGCTGACCACGTGGGCGGGGCTCTTGTCGATGGCCATCAGCGGCGACACCGCGTCGACGATCTCGCGGAACACCTGGATGCCGCTGCGGTTCTGCCGCGCCGCCACCCAGTGGTTGGCCATCACCACGGCGGCGCTGCTCTGCTCGCCGGCGTAGATCTCCGCCACCGCGCGCAGGATGCCGTGGCGCTGGAAGCGCGACATGCCGGTCTTGTCCTGGCCGTCCTGCCACATCTCGATGAGCCGGTCGACGGTGAACAGGTTCAGCTCCGGCAGGCCGTAGGCCTGCGGATGCTGGCCGAGCATGCCGGCGATCAGCGAGGTATAGGACCTCGGCAGCGCCAGGATGAACAGCGGCTGGCGCATCAGGCCTTGCCCGCGAAACCTTCGACGAAGGGAACCTCGAAGCACTTCTCGTGCATGATCGGGCCGTGGCCGAAGTAGCCGTCCTCGCCGAACAGCTCGCCGTGGTCGGCGGTGATGATGAACCAGGTGTTCTCCGGCGCCTTCTCCATCAGCTTGCCGATCAGGCCGTCGACGTACTCCACGCAGCGCACCTGCTGCTGGCGCAGCATCTCCATCTGCTCCTGATCGAAGAACGCGTCGCTGTCCGCGGCGTTGTGCTGGGCCTCACCGCCCAGGGTCTTGAACACCCCGTGCACGCCGGAAATGCGTGGCAGGTTCTCGTCCTTGAGCATGTAGGGATAGTGGGTCTCGCCCAGGTTGAGGAAGTAGTAGTGCGGCTCGTCCTCGGGGAAAGTCATCTCCTCGACCATGCCGGCGAAGTCGTTGTGGTTGCTCATCAGCTTGTAGTCGTCGAAGTGCTGGTTGATCGCGGTCTGCTGGTTGAGCACCGGCATCGACACCCGGGCCACGGTGCGGTAGCCCAGCTGGCCGAGCACCTTGGGCAGCGACAGCTCCGGGATGAAGTCGCGGAACGACACGTCGGCGATGCCGGTGCGCTCCACCCACTGCACGAACTCCTCCTTGTACACCTCCGAGGCGTAGACCTCGCGCGGCGTGCTGTGCGGCAGCATGCCCATGGTGAAGGCGTAGTGCGACGGCGCCGTCCAAGAGGCATAGGAATAGCGCTTCTCCACCTGGCCGACGCGCTCGATGTTCGGGGTGCGGGCCGCCATGCAGGAGTCGTAGCGGCAGCTGTCCATGATGATGAAGACGATGTGGTTGATGGGCGCGCTCATGGGGTTGTCCTCTCTGGGCTGATTCAACGGGGGTGGGTCAGCGCGGGGCGCTGCGGCGGGCGGGGGGGGGGGGCCAGTTCCTGGCGCAGGTCGAGGATCTGCTCCATCACCGGGCCGTTGTCGTTCTGCCCGGCGTTCGGGCCCTGGTCGGAGGCGCGGGTGCAGTAGGCGGTGTAGACCTCTTCACGCAGGACGCGGTCGTCGGCGTAGGTCATCACCGCGTAGTAGCTGGGGAATTCAAGGGTGATCAGCCAGCCGTCCAGCTCCCTGGCCTGCGCCGCCTGGGCCATCTGCGCCTTGGCCGAGTCGGTGAGGCCGGCCAGTTGCGCCTCGTCGGTGATGTGCCGGGTCCAGGCCTGGGTGGCGTCGAGCAACTGGTTGGAGAACCTGCTGCCCAGCTCGGACAGCTTCATCTGGATCTCGCCGTAGCGCTTCTGCTGCTCGGCCGGCAGGTCGATCCCGCTCAGGCGGAAGTCGCGCAGGGCGTGTTCGAGGATGGTCTTCTGCGCCACGTCGAAGCCTGCGGCGGCCGGGCTCTTGGCCAGCGCGTCGTAGGCCTCGAACAGCGGCTTGTTCTGGCCCATCTCGGTCCAGTATTCGGACAGCTTGGGCAGGCAGGCCTCGTAGGCGTTGCGCAGCTCGGCGTTGTTGCATACCGCATTGAGGTGGCTGACCGGGCTCCAGGCGCGGCCGAGGCGGGCGTTCAGCTCGTCCAGGGCGAGCACCAGGCCGTCCCAACTCGGGGCGCTCTGCTGGGTTTTCAGCAGTTCGGTGATGGCCGCGCGGCTGTCGGCGAGAATCTGGTCGACAGCCGGCTCGACGTGCTCGGGCTTGATCAGCGAGTAGGGCGGCAGGTCGAAGTCCTGCAGGAGGGGGTTGGCTGCGGTCACGGCAAGGCACCTTTGGACGCGGATTCGAAGAGAGGTTATGGGGCCGCGAGCGACCTTTCACAACCGGAATGATCCGAATGTTAATTACAATCCCGGCAAACCGCAGCCTGAAGGAGGCTATCGTGGCGATTCGCAGTTACCAGGGCAAAGTCCCGCAACTGGGCGCACGGGCGTTCGTCGACGCCAGCGCCGTGGTCCTCGGCGACGTGGAACTGGGTGAGGATGCCTCGGTCTGGCCAATGGCCGTGGTGCGCGGCGACATGCACCGCATCCGCATCGGCGCCCGCACCAGCGTGCAGGACGGCAGCGTGCTGCACATCACCCACGCCGGCCCGTTCAATCCGGACGGCTACCCGCTGATCATCGGCGAAGACGTGACCGTCGGTCACAACGTCATCCTGCACGGCTGCACGCTCGGCAGCCGCATCCTGGTCGGCATGGGCAGCATCGTGATGGACGGCGCGGTGGTCGAGGACGAGGTGGTGATCGGCGCCGGCAGCCTGGTGCCGCCGGGCAAGGTGCTGGAGAGCGGCTATCTGTACGTCGGCAGCCCGGTGAAACAGGCCCGACCGCTGACCGACAAGGAGCGTGCCTTCTTCGCCTACAGCGCGGCGAACTACGTGAAACTCAAGGAGTTGCACAGGGCCGAGGTCGGTGACGCGCTCCAGACAGGCATCCGTTTGTGACTGACCGGGAAGTCACTCGCCATTGTCGTGCCGCGCAGCTTGCAACGATTGGCAAATGCTGCTGCTATGCACGCCGACATCGCAGGCGAATCTCCATTTCCTGAGGCCGATGCCTCCGCCCCGCAGTCGGCTGCCAACGAAGATTACAATGTGCGTCTTGCTAGCGGCGCTGCGGCCTTACAAGCGAAATCCATGATCATTCTCGTCAGTTCGAAAATCACCCAGTCCAGCATCGAGGCATCCCTGGGCAAGCCGGAATACAGCTACTTCTTCCTGCTCAAGGAATTTCTCCCGGCCCTGGAGCGTATCGCCAGCGTCATCCCGGTCGAGTCGGTCGACCAAGTCGACGAGCTGTACCGCCAGCACAGCGCCGACGGCGAAGCCGTCATCTTTCTCAGCGTCAGCCCGCCGCAGCAGACGCCGGTGGGGCTGCTGTGCCCGACGGTATGCCTGTTCGCCTGGGAGTTCGAAAACGTGCCGGATCAGCCCTGGGAGGGCGAGCCGCGCAACGACTGGCGCTACGTGCTGCAACGCATCGCCGGCGCCATCGCCTGCAGCCGCGAATCGGCCGAGGCCGTGCGCAAGCTCATGGGGCCGGATTACCCGGTGGTAGCCATTCCGGCGCCGGTATGGACGCGCTTTCAGGACCTGATGCCCGAAGAAGGCTGGCGATCCTGCCGGGAAGGGCGTGTGTTCGAATTCACCGGCTACGCCATCGACAGTCCCATCCTGGGGCTTTCCGCCGACGGGTTGGTACAGCACATGGCGCGCCCCGACGCCTTCCAGCCGGCAACTGCGGAGAAGAAGCCGGTGGTGGGGCGCCTGGAGCGTACGCGCATCCTCTATCGCTCCTGGCGCGATGAGCTGCGCAAGCGTCATGAGGCCCGCAAGGCAGCGCTGCCGGTGGGCGAGCAGCCGCCACCCAGCGAAGTTGGCGTGCTACCGGTGCAAGCGTGCCGTTTCGAGCTGTCCGGCGTGGTGTTCTGCACCGTGCTCAACCCCCGGGACGGCCGCAAGAACTGGATCGACATCGTCACCGCGTTCTGCTGGGCGTTCCGCGATACGCCGGACGCCACGCTGATCCTGAAGATGACCCACCACGATCTGGAGTACTACCGGATCATTCTCCTCACTCTGCTGTCGCGCCTGGCGCCGTTCCAGTGCCGCGTGCTGGTCCTGCACGGCTTTCTCGACGACCGCCAGTATCGCGAGCTGGTGTCCGTCAGCGACTTCTATGTCAATGCCTCGACGGGCGAAGGGCTGTGCCTGCCGCTGATGGAGTTCATGGCCAGCGGCAAGCCGGCCCTGGCGCCGCGGCACACCGCGATGCTCGATTACGTGGATGATGACGTGGCCCGCGTAGTGCAGACCTCCGTCGAACTGGCCTGCTGGGCGCACGACCCCTGCGGAATCATGCGTACCCGGCGCCACCGGCTGAACTGGCAGTCACTGATGGAAGGCTACCGTGCCTGCTACCGCCTGGCCCGCGAGGATGCCGAGGGTTACCGGCACATGTCGCTGCGAGCCTGGCAGCGCCTACGCGACTTCTCCGACGTGCCGGTGGTGGCGGATCAGCTCCAGGCGTTCCTGACGCCGCTGGCTGGTGTCTCGGCTGCCGAAGAGCGGCTGGGAGCGAGCGCATGAAGTTTCTGGTGTATTCGGCGATGAACGCCGAGACGGTGGTACACAACTTCGGCGAGCCGGAGTACAGCTACTACTTCGTGCTGCGCGAGTTCATGCCCCTGCTGCACAGCCTGGGCGAGGTGGTGGTGGTCGCCGATCCGGCGCGAGAAGTCGACGCGCTCTATCACGCGGCGGTCGAGCGGGGGGAGGATTGCGTCTTCCTCAGCTTCTCTCCGCCTCATCTGACCCATCGCGATCTCGCCTGCCCGACCATTCCGGTGTTCGCCTGGGAATTCAGCAGCATGCCCGGCGAGACCTGGTGGGAAGACCGTCCCGAGAACGACTGGCGCCTGAGCCTGCAGCATTGCGGCGCGGCCATCGTCCACTCGCAGCAGAGCGTGCGGGTGGTGCGCGAGCTGATGGGCGAGGACTTCCCGGTGGTCTCGATCCCCGCGCCGTTGTGGGATCGTCTGGACGCGATGCGTGCGCAGCTCTCGGACGCGCCTGGCAAGGCCCGCACGCGTATCTGCATCGAGCGGGGCGTGGTGTTCGATACCCATGATTCCAGGCTGTCCCGCTGGCTGCCGAGCGAGGAGGACATGATCCGCGCCGTGGCGGAGTCCCGCGGGCTGATTCCCATCGACGAGGGCAGGGGTTATCGCCGCAAGCACCAGAGCGTGAAGGCGATCAACCAGCGCCATCTGGTAGCCTGGTGCCGGCAGGTGCTGACACCGAGCCTGCCTTCGCCGCTGCGGCCGCTTGTCGACTGGCTGATCGGCGATCCCTGGCACGCCGGCAAGCGCAAGATCGAGCTGGGCGGCGTGGTGTTCACTAGCCTGTTCAACCCCCACGACGGGCGCAAGAACTGGGTCGACATGCTCACGGCGTTCTGCACCGTGTTCAAGGACGAGCCGAACGCGACGCTGGTGTTCAAGCTGGGCCATCATCGCTACGAAGACGCCATCCAGGGCATCCTGATGGTGCTGCCGCGCCTGGAGACGTTCCGTTGCCGGGTCGTGATCATGCACGGCTACCTAAGCGACGAGGCCTACGCCGACCTGCTGCGCGCCACCCATTTCGTGGTCAATGCCTCCTACGGCGAGGGCCAGTGCCTGCCGTTGATGGAGTACCTGTCCTGCGGCAAGCCGGCGGTGGCCCCTCGCCATTCGGCCCTGGCCGACTATATGGACGAAAGCGTGGGCTTCCTCGTCGACAGCTGGGCCGATGCGACCGCCTGGCCGCACGACCCCCGGGTGGCCTACCGGACCCTGCGCCAGCAGGTGGACTGGTCGTCGCTCTGCGAGGCCTTCGAGGCTGCGTATCGCTGCTACCGGGATGATCCCGAGCGGTATCGTCGACTGTCCCGGAACGCCATCGAAAGAATGCAGGAGCATTGTTCGCTGGCGACGGCACGTCCACAGCTGACGAATCTACTGGAACAGATGATGACCAAGGAGCCAGCATGATCCCCGAATGGCTGCGCATGCCCACGCTGGAACAGTGGGAACAGAAGAAGCTGGAGCCTGATTTCCTGGATTCCCGCAACGTCGGGTTGATCGATGCGGTCAACGCCGGCTGGTATCAGAACGATAGCGACGAGCTGTTCCGCGGCTTTCCGATCGCTGCCGACGACATCGTCGTGGATGTGGGGTGCGGCGCCGGCGGCGCCACGCTGTTCTGCGCCAGGCGAGGCGCCCACGTGATCTACTGCGACGTCAACGAGCGCAATATCGAGCAGCTCTCCGAGCGTGTCCGCGAAACGCCGGCGCGGGCCAGCCAGGGCATCGTCACCGACTGCTCACCGCTGCCGCTGGAAAGCAACTACGCCTCGCGCGTGGTTTCCATGGAAATGCTCGAGCACGTCGACGATCCCGCGGCGGTGCTCGGCGAGCTGGCGCGCATCGGCCGGCCGGGGGCGCTGTACCTGATTTCGGTGCCCGATGCCGTGACCGAAAGGATGCAGATCCCCTTCGCCCCGCCGGAGTATTTCCAGAAGCCGAACCACATCCACATCTTCGAGCGCGACGAACTCGCGCGGCTGGTCACCGAGGCCGGTCTGGAAGTGGTGGAGCGCTCCAGCTACGGCTTTTTCTGGAACCTGTGGCTGTGCATGTACTGGATCTGCAAGAAGGCGGTGGACGGCACGCCGGAGCAGGTGTCCCACGATGCCGCCCAGCCGCCCTACTTCCCGCTGCTGGATGCCTGGACCTCGGTATGGGGGCGCCTGATCAGCCTTCCCGAGGCCGCGCCCATGCGCAAGGCGCTGGACGAGGCGCTGCCGAGAAGCCAGATCATCATCGCGCGCAAGCCCATCGCCTGAAGTCGACGCCAAATGAGCAGGGAACGCATCCTCGACATCGAAATCCTGCGCGCCGTGGCCGTGATGGTCGTGGTGGTGCATCACACCAGGGACAATCTGCTGCCCTGGAGCTCGCCAGGTCTGGAACGGCTGACGGTCTACTTCGGCGGCTGGGTGGGCGTCGATCTGTTCTTCGCCATTTCCGGCTTCGTGATCGCGCGCAGTCTGCTGCCGCAATTGCAGGCCAGCCGCGGCGGCATCGACGCCTTCCGCATCACCCTGGCGTTCTGGTTGCGTCGCGCCTGGCGCCTCCTGCCATCGGCCTGGTTGTGGCTGGCCCTGATCCTGGTCGCCGCCGTGGTGTTCCAGGAGTCGGGATTGTTCGGCAGCGTCCGGGCCAACATAGAGGCGACGGTAGCCGGGGTGCTGCAGGTCGCCAACCTGCGTTTTCTGGAGACGTTCGGCCGCAGCGAGTACGGTGCGAGCTTCGTCTACTGGACCCTGTCGCTGGAGGAGCAGTTCTACCTGCTGCTGCCCCTGGTGGTCTTGCTGCTGCGCCGCTGGCTGGTGCCGGTCCTGTTGCTGATCGTGGCCTGGCAACTGGTGACCGAGCGTACCCTGACCATGATGGTGTTCCGCTGCGATGGCCTGCTGCTCGGCGTGCTGCTGGCGATCTGGAGCCGCCATTCGACCTATGCCCTGGCGCGGCCCGTCTTCCTCCAGCGGTTACCTGCGAAAGGAACCCTGCTCCTGCTGGTCGTCGTCCTGTTCATGGGCCTGCTGGGCTCGGACGTGCTGAAGATCGCGTCGCACCGCATGAGCCTGGTGGCCTTGCTCAGCATATTGCTGGTCTGGGTGGCGTCTTATAACGACGACCTGTTCCTGTTCTCGCCGCTGCGGGAGATATTCGCCTGGTTGGGCTCGCGCTCCTATGCGATCTATCTGATCCACATTCCGGCCTTCTCCCTGACCCGGCAAATCTGGAGATGGCTGGCGCCGGGGCAGACGGTGGACGAGACCTTCTTCTATCCCTACGTCCTGACGGCCGGTCTGTTGATCCTGCTGCTCAGTGAGCTGAACTATCGCCTGGTGGAAACGCCGTTGCGTCGGCGCGGCGCGCGAATCGCTGCCCGATTCGCCCGGCAGGAACCGAGCGACGCCGATACCGATGCGGACAGGCGCCGGCGCGAGCTGTCCGTCTGAGGGCTCCATCACATGCAAGGAGAATGACATGCTGGCTGGCTTGAAGCGGCTTTTTCGAGGCGATGATCCTGTGCCAACCTCCGTGCCTGCTCCCGAGCAGGAGCCAGCCCCTGCCGCCGAACCGGTCGCCGTGGCGGAAACGGTCGAGCGGGACGACTCCACGCTGACGGATACCTACCTGAGTGGGTGGTTCCGCCACGAGACCGGCGAGCTGTTCGAGGGCTTTCGCATCGACCCCGAGGACTCGATCCTCGATATCGGCTGTGGCGACGGGCCGTTCGCCCATTTCTGCGCGACGCGCGGCGCCGAAGTGATATTCGCCGATATCGATGCGGGCAAGGTGGAGGCGGTCAGCGCCATGCTCAAGGACTCCAATGCGCGCGCGGTGATGCCCCTGGTGACCGATGCCAAGCCGATCCCCCTGGAGGATGGCCGGGTCAACAAGGTCATCGCCATGGAGGTGCTCGAACACGTCGAGGACCCACAGGCCTTCATGCGCGAGATCGTGCGCGTGGCCAAGCCGGGCAGCCAGTTCCTGCTGACGGTGCCGGACCCGGTGGGCGAGGGCGTTCAGCGTGAGCTGGCGCCGCCCAGCTACTTCGAGGCGCCCAACCATATCCGGGTCTTCGACCGCGATCAGTTCGAGCGTCTGGTGGTGGAGTCGGGCCTGATCATCGAGCGGCGCACCAGCTACGGCTTCTACTGGTCGATCTGGTGGTTCTTCTTCTGGGCCTGCAAGCAGGACCTGAGTCCGCCCTGGCACCCGTTGCTGCAGAGCTGGACGCAGACCTGGAACATGCTGCTGTCCATGCCCGACGGCCCGCGTATCAAGCAGGCGCTGGACAAGGCGATGCCCAAGAGCCAGGCCATCATCGCCCGCAAGCCGGAGTGAACGGCCGGATGGCGCTGTCGGCTGCCATTGCCGCCGTGCGTCGTGCGGGACCGTTCTGGCTGGCCTTCGTCGTGCTGCTGCTGGCCGCGCTGGTCGTGCGGCTGGGCATGGCCTTCGAGTTCCCGGTGCCCTGGAGCGACGAGACGGCCTTCATTGCCCAGGCCTATGCGCTGAGCACCGATGGCACCTTCTTCGTCGATGCGCTGAATGCCGAACGGGTGGTGATGTGGATGCCGCCCGGCTACATGTTGCTGCTGGCGGGTGTGTTCGAGGTGTTCGGCTACAGCTTCGATACCGCGCGCTGGGTGTCGACCCTGTGCTACCTGGCCAGCGCCGCGCTGGCCCTGGTGCTGCTTCGGCAGCTGGTGCTGCCTGGCAGATACCTGTGGCTGGCGCTGGCGGCCACCCTGCTGGCCTTCCTGTCGCCCTATACCCTGGCGGCCGGCAATATCGCCCGGATGGAAGCGCTGTATACGGCGCTGTTCCTGGCATCCCTGCTGGCCCTGATCAAGGGCCGCCCCGGTCTCGGCCTGGCGCTGGTGCTGTTCAGCGCCGTGGTGCATTTCAATGCGGTGTACATGCTGCTGCCCTATGCAGTGCTGGTGCTCTGGACCATCTTGCGGCGGCAGACACTGACCCTGCACGCCACGGACCTGCTGGCGCTGTTGCTGGCCGCTGTGGCCCTGGTTGGCTACGGCCTGATGGTGGCCGACAATCTGGCCGGCTTCATCGAGGACATGAAGTTCCAGTTCGCCTTCAAGAGCCTCGGCGAGCCCATGGGAGGAGGTTCCGGTTGGCTGAAGCTGGGTCTGGCGCTGTCGCTCGCGGGCGTGCAGCTCCTGCACTCCCGCCGCTTCGGTGCGGATGTGGCGCTGTCGCTCTACGGCGCCGCCTTCATGGCGCTGGCGCTGCATGGCCAGAGCATGTGGTACGACTTCGCCTTCGTCCTGGCGGATTGGCTGCTGCTGCTGAGCGTTCTGGTCACCCTCGCGGGCACCGAGCGGCGGTGGTTGCGGCTGTCTGGTCTTTTATTGGCTGCCGGCCTGTCGCTAGCTCTGCTGGGACACGGCTATGGCAAACGTGAGCACTTCGCCGCGCTCTGGCCGCGTGCCGAGTTGCTGACCCGTTCCTTTCTGGCGCCTGCCGAAATCGAGCGTGTTCGGCACTGGATAGGGACGCTGCCCGAGGGAACCCGCGTTTCCTTCGGTTATTCCGGGGTCGAGCCGTTCTTTCTCGACGAGCTGCACCGGGCCGGTGTGACATGGAGCGGCACCCGGCACAGCGTGACCCAGGTGTTGCCGATGCGGAAGGACGACTTCCGGGTAGCCTGCGACAGTTCCCTGTACCCGACCTACCTCTTCATCTTCGATTGGGACATAACCCCTCCCCGGGAGGGGGGCGATACGGGGTGCCGCATCATAAAACTGACGAATTAGTCTCGGCGGCGAACCGCCGCTGCGGATATTTTCTGGCGTCACCTGGCCGGATGGCCGGTACATGAAATGGCGACAAGGATAAAAACCAATGAGCCAGCATGTCTTGAACAGGGCGAAGGCCGCCTATTATCCGGCGCTGGATGGCGCGCGCGGGTGGGTGGCCATCGGAGTTCTGATTGCACATGTGAACATGGCCTGGTTTCCCGGCGCCATGATCCTGATGGAACTGTTCTTCGTCATTTCCGGGTTCCTGATTACCTCCATCCTGTGGCGAAGCATCAGGAAGAAAGGACGCGTGAGTCTCGCTCGTTTCTGGAAGCGCCGCCTGATGCGCCTCTATCCGGCGCTGCTGCTGGTGGTTGCCAGTTGTACGTTGGTGGCCTGTGTGCTGGTCGAGGACCCTGTGCCTTCGCTGAAGGATGCGCTGGCGGCACTGCTCTATTACTTGAACTGGACCAAGCTATATGGTCCTGCCTATCCGACCCTGTTCGGCCAGACATGGTCCTTGGGGATCGAGGAGCAGTTCTACCTGTTGTGGCCGCTGATCTTCCTTGCTGCGCTCAAATTGCGCCTGACCGTGCCGCAGACGGTGGCCGTTCTGGTATCGCTGGCGCTGGCATGCATGGCCTGGCGCTACTACCTGATAGCCCAGGGAGTCCCCTGGTCGCGCCTCTACTACGCCCTGGATACCCGCATGGATGCGTTCGCCATCGGCGGCATACTCGCGGTGATCTACCCTTCCTTGCGCGATTGGAGCCGTGGCGCGGTGGCCCATGCGCTGCTGACCCTTGGCGCGCTGACCCTGGGAGTGCTGCTGTATGTCGGTACACCGCGGGAGATCGCTTACTTCTACTGGCAGCAAAGTGCGGCGGTGGTACTGTCGGCCGTCATGGTGATCCTGCTGGTGTCGCCTCGCAGCGGTTTCGTCCAGCGAGCGTTCAGCTGGAAGCTGAGCGTATTCCTGGGACAGCGCTGCTACAGCATCTATCTGTGGCACTGGCCGATCATCTGGCTGTTGATGGTGAATACCGATTTCAGGGGAGGCAGCCTTCTGCTGATCGTGCTGCCTTTCGTTCTCCTGCTGTCCAGCCTGACCTACTCCTGGGTCGAGCTGCCTTTCATGTCCCGCCGCTTCGTACCGTTGGAGATACCTGCTGCTCCCACGGAGGCGCCTCTCACCGATGCCGTCGAGCCTCAGTCCGCCATTTCTCCACAAAGATCATGAGCGAACAGCCGCTCGACCTCTGATCGGGACAGGCCGGCGCCGAGCAGGCTGAACAGCTTGCCCAGCGCGGCCTCACGGGTCATGCCGCCGCCGCTGACCAGGCCGGCCTCGGCGAGGGCGCTGCCGGCGGCGTAGACCTCGAAGTCCACGTGGCCCAGCGGGCACTGGCTGATGGCGGCCAGCACCACGCCTCGTTCGCGGGCCTCGCGCAGGGCGGCGAGTATCGCCGGGTCGTCCGAGGGACCGGTGCCGCTTCCGTAGCATTCCAGCAGCAGGGCTTCGACGCCGCTCGCCAGGGTGGCTTGCAACTGGGTGGCGGTGAGCCCGGGGAACAGTGGTTGCACGGCCAGCGTCACTTCGCGGCGCGGCTGGCGGTAGTGCAGGGCGGCGGGAAGCGTCTCTTCGTGCACGCCGTGGCGTGGCCTGGCCATGGTGACGAAGGCGTCGAAGGCCTCGCTTTTCATCTTGCTGGCGCGGGCGCCGTGCAGCAGGTGGCCGTCGAAATACAGGTGCACGCCCGGCAGGCAGCCCTGGTCGAGCGCGGCCAGGGCGCCGAACAGGTTGGGCCAGGCGTCGCTGCCGGCGGGGCCCGCCCGGCCCTGCACC
>OGQD01001178.1_pt1 | contig 17724 bp, 14 predicted proteins | sample 1553091 | NCBI WGS metagenome assembly OGQD01 (sample SAMEA2580290, study PRJEB22360) | human gut metagenome | biome: human gut; feature: human-associated habitat; material: faeces | place: Denmark | collected 2008/2010
GGGCGGACTGGCCGGTGTGCTGATGTGGGTCGTGCCGGGCGTGTTGCTTGTGCATTTCGGCACTGGCGGCCCCGGCGGCGTGGGCGGTGCCGCTGCCCAGCAGCGCCAGCGCGGCGCACAGCGGCAGGGCGCGGGAAAGGAGATGGGACATGGTTTTTCCGTAGTTCATGTGGTGGTTGAATTGGGCGATGGTTTCGGGTGTCTGTGACGTAACAAAAGCAGCATGATTGCAGCCAGGCCGATTTGCAGTGAAAGCAGTTGGATCAACACCCACCAGCTGCCGGCATCGTCGGGAAATAGCCTGCGCACCGCCAGGACGTTGACGAGGGTCAGGATAAAAAATGACAGCCAGCGCCAATCCGTTCGCCTCTCGCCGAACCAGAGCATGCAGGCACCGACGATTGCAAAGCCATAGACGGTCAGGGACGGGCGCGTGACAGGCAGGGTCGATGCGAACAGGGCGGTACAACCGGCCAGCCAGTGGAGCGGGTGTGTCGAGAGCGGCGATTTACGGTTCACCACTTCCCTTCCAGCGACAAGAGCAGCGTGCGCTGGCCGCGTTCGTTGCTGGCCAGACGCCAGTCGTCGATACCGGCGGTGTAGGTGGACAGACGCCGGGTGTCGGCGCGCAGGAGGTTCTGGGCGTCCAGGCGCAGGTTGAGTTGCGGTGTCAGGCGGCGGGTGAGGTAGAGGTCGAGCAGTTCCCGGCGTTTTTGCGTGCTGGCGGTTTCGCCCGGAATGTCGGTGCGGTTGCGCCCGTGCAGGGTGAGGTGGAAACCGGCGCTCATCTGCCAGGCGGGCAGCGCCTGATCGACGCCCAGCGTCCATTGGTAGCGCGGCAGTTCGCGGGCGTCGCGCTCGCGGTTCAGGCGCTTGTCGTCGACGCGGGCGTGCGGCAGGGTGAGGTGGCTGCGTAGTGCCGCGCCTTTCCAGCCGAGCGAATCGGTTTTTAGCTTGGCGTCGAGTTCCAGCCCCCAGTGGCGGGCTGTGCCTTCGTTGTAGGGGCGTTCCACCCAGCGCGTGCCTTCGAGTTGCGTGCGCCGTTCGATGAAATGCTCGGTGCGCCGCAGATAGACGTTGGCGCTGATGATGCCGATTTCATTGGGCAGGCGTTTCTCCAGCGAGGCTTCCCAATTGACGTTGCGCTCGGCCTTGAGGTTGCCGTTGCCGGCACGGTCGGGTTCGAGCGGGCTGTTTGCCGTGGTGGCATGCACGGTGAGGCCGGAAATCTCGTCGAGTTTGGGTGCCTTGATGCCGGCCCCGATGGAGGAGCGCAGGACGAGATCGGACGCCAGTTCATAGCGGGCGGCGAGCGAGGGGGCGACCTGGCTGGCGTTCTTCGAGCGACCATCGGCTTCGAGCGCGATGTGCTCGCCGCGCAGGCCGCCGGTCAGGGTCAGCTTGTCGCTTATCGGCGCTTCGTGTTGCAGCCAGGCTGTCCACTGTTTCGCGGTGGCTTCGTGGTCGCCGCGCCAGGCGGTGCTGCCGGTGATGCGCTGTTTTTCCTCGCGCCGGTGCCAGCTCTGTTCCAGGCCGAGGGAGAGCATGCCCATGCCGATGCCGCGATCCAGGCGCACGGCGGACGAGACTTCGTTCTCGTCGCGGCGCACGCGCTCGTTGTTGGCGGCGGTCGTGGCACCGGCGGCATCGTGCCAGCGGCGGTCGGTGTCGGTGTGGCGCTGGCCGTCGAGCACGGCGACGCGGCCCGAGAGCTTGCCAATGTCGAGCTTTCTTTCACCCTCGGCGCGCAGGCGCAGGAGCGTGATGCGGCTGTCCTCGTCCTCGCGCCGCCCGCCGTCGGCGGCCAACCCGGTGCCAGCGGCGGGGTTGGCGTAGGCGAGGCGCCGGGCGCGCGTCGTGCGCTCGCCCTGGTTGTGGTAGAGGCTCGGCCACAGGGTGAAGCTGCCGGCGGCATCGCGCCAGGTGAGGCGCGGCGCGAGGATGAATTCGTTGAGCGTGTAGGCGCCGCGCTCGCGTTCGCTTTCCCATTGGTCGCGGATGCCGGCGCTGGCGTGCTGACGGTCGAGCTTCTTGTCGGTGGGCAGGCCGTGGTGGTTGATGGAGATCGGCAGACTCCAGGAAAAATCCTTGTCGCCGCCCCCCAGGCTGGCCGAGAACTGGCCGTTGGCCTCGTCGCCGCGCGTGCCGGCGGCTAGGCGCAGGGTGGTGGACGGAGCGTTCGCTGTGTTCGGGCGCGCCTTCTTCATGATGAGGTTCACCGTGACCGCTGCCGCGCCGCCGTGTTCGGCGGAAGCGCCGCGCAGGATCTCGATGCGTTCGAGTTCGCCGGAGGGCATGCGGCCCACCGTGGTCAGCGCGTAGCGGGCATTGGCGCTGGGGCGCTCGCCGTCGACCAGGAACTGCACCGCGTCGCGGCTCATGCCGCGGGCGTTGCCGGACGGTCCGCCGTCGCTGCTGTGGCTGCTGGCGTCGATGCCGGGCAGCTTGCGGATCACTTCATTGACGGTCAGCCCGCCCAGCGCCTCGATTTCGGCGCGGTCGATCACGGTTTTCTGGGTGACGGAAGCCTGCTGTTCTTCCAGCGCGTCGCTGGTGGCGGTGACGGTGACTTCCTTGAGCGTGCGGGTTTCCTCGGCGATGGCGGGGAAGGCGGAAAGGGCAAGGGCGATGAAGGTCAGGCGCGGGTTCATGCGCTTTTTCATATTTGTCTCCGGTAAGCCGAGATGCCGCCGCCGAAGCCGGCGAAGAGGAGCAGCGAGGCACCAAAGAGAGCCAGCGGCGGAACGGGCGGTTCATTGTTATCCACTTTTTTCAGCACCATGCCTTCAATCGGCGGCGGGGCTGGCGGCGCGGGCGGCGTCATGACCAGGTCCTCGGCGCTTTGCGGGCGGGTCGGGGCGGGTGCAGCGGGCAGCACGGCGGCCAGACCGAAGCCGGGGGCGACAAATTTCTCGAATACGGCGTTGTCGGTCTGCACGTCGAAGCGGCGGGCGAGGTCGTTGTAGCGATCCTTCAGTTCGGCCACCGTCTTGGCGTCCGCCTGCCAGTAGCCGTGGCGGGCCATTTCCAGCATCTTCTCGATGGTCTGCGCCAGCGCGTGCGGGTTGTTCTGCTCGAACCAGTTCTTCAGGCCGAGTTGGTGCTTGTCGCGCACATAGACGTCGACGAACTCCTGCCACTGGTCGTCGCGCACGATTTCGCGGGCCACCGTGGTCCAGCCGGTGAAGTTGTTCATCGAATCGAGCACTTGCAGCGTGCCGGAATAACCCTCGGCCATCAGCCCCTTGATGTAGCCGGGGTGGAAGTTGCGGGTGGCGAGTTCCTTGGCGAGGAACTTGTCGGCTCCTTCGACCTTGCCGGAACCGCTGCCGCGCAGGTTGGAGATGTAGAGTTCCGGCGCCTTGCCGTCGAGGTAGCGCACCGCAGTGCCGATGCCGCCCAGGTACTGGAAGGGGTCGTCGGTGGTGAGCATGCCGTAGAGGTTGGAAGTGCGCGACAGCACCGCGCCCTCGGTGCCTTTCAGGTGCTCGGCGTAGAGGTTGAGGTCGGCCACCTGACCGTCGGCCCCGGCGATGCCCTTGGTGTTCCAGGCGGTTTCGTCGGCCCCGAAGGCGTACTGCATGTTCTTCAGGTAAAGCTGCGCCATCTTGCGGTCGGCTTCGGCCTTGTTCTTCCAGGTGTCGGTGGCGAGCGCCGCGTCGTCCAGGCCGGTGCCGTAGCGGCCCGATTCGTTGGAGAAGATGCGGGTTTCCGCCGCCCGTTGCGCCGCCGCTTCCGGCACGCCGCGCGCCTTGAGGCTGGCGGCGATGCGCTGGCTGTTGGCGTGCACCGGGTTGTCGGCTTCTTTGGCGCGGGCAGCGAGTTCGACCGCCTTTGCCAGTTGCTTCATGGCGTTCGGGAAATGGTCGCGGTACAGGCCGGTGGCGGAGAGCACGACGTCGACGCGGGGCCGTTTCATGCTTTCGCGCGGCAGCAGCTTGACGTCGATGACGCGCCCGCCGGCGTCCCATACCGGCTCGACGCCGAGCGCCGCCAGCACCTGCGCTTCGAGCATGCCCTGATGGCGCATGGTTTCCACCGACCACAGCGAGAAGGCGAGCTTCTTCGGCGGCTTGCCGGTTTTCGCCGTGTGCGCGGCGATCAACTGCTCGGCGGCGTCCTTGCCGGCTTCCCAGGCTTGCTTGGTCGGCACGCGCGAAGGGTCGAAGCCGTACAGGTTGCGGCCCGTGGGCAGCGCGTCCGGGTTTTTCATCGGGTCGCCGCCGTAGGAGGTCGGGCGGTGCTGGCCGGCCAGCGCCGAGAGCAGGCCGGCCATCTCGCCCGCCGCGCCGAGGTCGATGTACCACTTCTTGCCCTGTTCGAGCTGGGCCTTGAGTTTTTCATCGACTTTCACCGCCTCACCGGCGAGGTAGTTGCGCAGGAGCTTGAAGGGCGGCGTTTCGGCCATTTGTTCGTAATCGCCGACGAAGGTTTCGTCGAGGTCTTCGCTGGGTACGCCGGCGGCCTTGGCGGCAGCTTCCCAGTAGGGTTTACCGAGCATCAGGAGCACCGTGCCGAGGCGGAATTTTTCCGGCGGCGGCGTGCCGAGCGTGTGCAGGCCGAGCGGCTGCGCGGTCTGCGCCAGTTCGTGCAGGTGGTCGTGCAGTTCCGTCACGAAACCGCGCATGTCGGCGGCGATGCGCTTGTCGTCCCAACCCATGTCCTTGTCGATGCGTTCCTTCTTCACCTTCTTCATCAGATCGGCGGCGATTTTCTCGCGCACGGAACCTTCGTCCTGGCCCACCCAGGCGTGCAGCAGGTCGTGGATTTCGTTCAGCGCCAGATGCAGGCCGGCGGGGGCGAAGGGCGGCGTCTGGTGGGTGACGGTGACGGCGCGGCCCCGGCGCTTGGTTTGCAGGGCTTCGCCGATGTTGTCGACGATGTAGGGATACACCACCGGCACATCGCCGATGGCGGCAAACGGGTAATCCGTCACCGGCAGGCCGCGTTCCTTGCCGGGCAGCCATTCCTGCGAGCCGTGCGTGCCGTAGTGCACGATGGCGTCGGCCTTGAACTGTTCGCGCACCCACAGGTAATGCGCCATGTAGTAGTGCGAGGGGGCGGCCACCGAGGAATGGTAGAGCGCCTTTTCCTTGTCCTCCCAGCGCTCGCCGCGCGGGGCCTGTGGCGTCAGGATGAGCTTGCCGATGCGGTAGCGCGGAATGACGAAATACGCTTCGCCGCCGTCCTTTACCACCATGGTCGATTTTTCCGGATCGCCCCAGCGTTCCTTCATGTCGGCCTGCGCCGCCGCTGGTTGTTTGGCCAGCCAGGCGCGGTAGGTCTTGACCGGCAGGCGCTCGGCCAGGCCGTCGCGCAGCAGCGATTCGAGTTCGCCGTCGCGGTAGTGGGAAGCGAGCAGGCGCTGCAGGTTGGCGATGAGCGTTTGCTCGGTTTCCGGCGTCACGTCGTAACCGGCCTGACGCAGCGCCTTGAGCGTGGCTTCCATGCTGCGCGGCACGTTGAGGTAGGAGGCGGAAAAATTCTTTTCGCCCGACGGGTAGTTCCAGAACAGCACCGCCACCTTCTTTTCGGCGTTGGGCAGGCGTTGCAGGCGGATCAGCTTGAGCGCCTTGTTGACCACGGCGGCGCTCTGTTCGGGCAGGACCTTGACGTCGCCCTCGCGGCTGACGACGTTGGTCATCATCGGGTCGAAGATGCCGGCGTATTCGGCCTGTGCCAGATAGAAGGGCACGTCCATCAAGGGCATGCCCTGCGCGTCGGCGCGCCAGGCGGCTTCGTCGCCGCGCCGGTAGGCGAGCGCCTGCGTCACCGGGATGCCGAGCGCTGCCAGTTCCTTGCGCCAGCCTTCCGGGTTGAGGATGATCTGCGTGTTGATGAGCGCATCGGCCACCGGCTTGCCGGCGATGGTCAGCATCGGCGCGTGTGGCGTCATCACGCCGGCGTAGTAGGGCAGGGCCAGCCCGCCGCCGGCTTCGATGCGCTCGATCAGGTCGTCGATGAAGGTGGTCTGTTCCGCGCCGATGTGGATCTGGTGGAAGGCGATCGCCACCGTCGGCGGACGCTTGTCCGGGTCGATGCCGCGCCAGCGGAAATACTCGGCGGGCGTGGCGAAGACCTGGTTTGGCGCTTTCGGGTGATAGATGGCGTCGTCCGGGAAGATGAAGGGATCGGCCACTTTCGGCGCCGGTTCGCCGCGCAGTTCGGCGGCCAGCGTGGCGAAGAAGCCCTCGAAATTCGCCCGACCCCCATTGACGTAGTAAGCATGCAGGCGCTTGGCGAGCGGTGCGCTGAAACCTTCGGCCTGCGGCCCCTCGTCGTTCATCCAGATGTGGCGGCCCTTGAAACTGGCGAGCGGCTTTTCCAGCCGGCGCTTGACGGCGTCGCGCATGTGGGCGCGCCCGGCGTCGAAGATCACCGCATCGCGTTTATCCAGCAAGGTATCGGCCAGGTTCGGCGGAATCCGCTCGGCAAAATGCGCTTCCACGGTCAGGCCGTACTTGGCGGCGACTTCCTTCACCATCTTGAACTTGCCGGGCGGAACCGGGGAGACGGCGACGAAAAGGATGTTCTGGGCGGCGGCCTGGCCGACGAAGAACAGCAGGGCGCAGAGCGCGAGGTAGTGGAGGAGTTTGCGTGGCTGGGTCATGGGGGCCTGGCTGGGGAGGGGAAATTAAGGGGAAACCTGTTGCGGCATGCGCAGGGTCAGGCAGGGATCGTCACGTTCGGCGGGCGCGGTGATCCAGACGATGTCGTACTGCGCGCGCAATTCCGGCAGACGCGCTGCGACTTCCGGGCCGTCCTCGATGAAGCCGACGCTGATCTGCGAACGCTGCGGGAGGAGTTGGGCAAGCAGGGTCGGCACGCCGTAATCGCGGCGCACGTGGCCGTTGCCGGCGACGAGGACGGCGGGAAATTCCGTGCGCTCGGCCAGCGTCGCCGCCATCGCGCTATCGCGCACGCGCTGGGCCAGACGCAGAGCGGGCAGCATGGCCGGGGCCAACTGGCCACAGTGGCCGGTAATCAGGTCGCGGTCGACCTGCTCGATAGCCGCTGCCGGCAGCGGAAAGCGCGTCAGCGTGCCGGCCAGTTCCTGCGGTATGGCCGCTTCGCCTTCACGGGCGATCTGGCGCACCAGCGGCTTGGGCAGATTGCCGCCAAGCAGGGGGATTCGGGCGTCGATTACCGGGCCGAACAAGGTTTCGTGCATCGGCCAGCGCCAGCCCTTCGCCTCGAAACCGCCCGCTTCGAGCCGGGGCAGCAGTTCGCCGTCCGCGGCGGCGCTCTGGCCGCGCATCAGATGCTCGGCAACGACGGCAGCCGGGCGCAGGTCGGCGATCAATGCGCCGCGCGCCGCGTGGTGGCGCAGGTTGTCGTGCAGTTCGCCGAGGAGAACGAAATCGGTCTTTTTCAGGGAGGCCAGCAGGGCTTCGCGGGAGATTTCCTGCTGGCTGCCGAGGTCGACGATGCGCTCCGCGGCCAGCATGGCCGAGGAGGAAAAGGAGAGGCCGGCGGCAATGAAAGCGCCGCGCAGCAAACGGGAAAAACTGCGCCGCAGGCGCAGTTTTTCTTCTTCACGGAAGAGTGATCGGGGCACAGGTTCTCCTCAGAACTGGTACTTCATGCTGATGGCGGCGTGCCGTCCGGGCTGGCTGAACGCTTCGATCTGCGCGTAGTTCGGCGACAGCGAACGCACGTCGGCCCACTGGTAATACTTGCGGTCGAAAACGTTGAAGATGCCGGCGTTGAAACTCAGGTTTCTGCTGTACTGATACCAAGCGGTCAGGTCGAACACCGTGTAACCCGCCGGGTTGTAGTACGCCGTCCGGTCGGGATTGCGCTTTTTCCGTTCGACGGCCGTCATCGTCAGCTCGCCGCCATACTGGCCGGCCTTGTCGTAGCGCAGACCGAGCACCAGCTTGGACGGGTCGACGGTCATGAGCGGTTCCTTGACGCCATCGTCCTCGCTGTCGCCGTGCGTGTAGGCATAGGCGCCGGAAACGCTCCAATCCCTGCTGAAGGCCCATTCGCCGCGCAGTTCGAGGCCGCGAATCCTGACCTTGCTGAGGTTGACCGACTTGAACACATCCGGGGTCGGCGCCGGGTTTTCCTCGACCAGGACGTTGCTGGCGATGAAATCCTTGTACTTGCCGTGGAAAATGGCCGCGCTGTAGCGGAAATCCTGGCTCCGGCCGCGAATGCCAAGCTCGTAGGAGTCGCTGGTTTCAGGCTTCAGGCCGGGGTTGCCCAAGGCGACATAGGGATTGGCGGAAGTCAGGTTGGTGACGCCGCCGTTGACCTGGGTCGGGCTTGGCGCTTTGAAGCCATGCGAATACTGGGCGAAGACATTGACCAGCGGCGAGGCTTTCCAGATGACCCCGAGTTTCGGCGAAAGCTCGTCGCCGTCGAGCTTCGTGGGAGGCAGGGCGTTGTTCTTGACGTACAGCGCGTCGGCCTTCGGGTCGAGCTTGAAACGGTCGTAGCGCAGCCCCGGAATGATGCTGAAAGGGCCGACGTTGATTTCATCCTGGATGAAAACGCCGAGCAGCCGGTAGTCGGTATCCGGGAACGATTTGTTGACGCCGAAAGCCGCGCCGGCGCTGTTGTAGCCGTCCTTGAGCGAGGTGATCTCGGTCTGGCTGGCGTCGATGCCGTAGATGATCCGGTGCGTGACGTTCTGGCCGAGGTTGCTCTCGAACTGCAGGCTGCCGCCGACGGCCTTTTCTTCATAGGTGGTGTCGCGCCAGCGCATCGTGCCCCAACTGTTCGTGGTCGCCTTTTGCTCCCTGCCGTATTGGGCGTTTTCCGAATCCTGGCGGTAGATGCTGGCGCTGACGATCTGGAAGAAGGGATTGTCGGCATTGCGGTAGTCGTAATCGAGCTTGAACAGCCGGCGGGTGATGTTTTCCTCGAGATCGACGCCGGTCAGGCCGGCCGCTGCGAAGGGGTCGCCCAGAAAGCTCAAGGCCTTGGTGTCCACCTTGCGGTCGAGATTTTCGGCGCTCAGTTTGAAACGGTGGCCGGTCGCCGGCTTGAACACGAGCTTGCCGAGCAGGTACTCGGAGCGGTAATCCTGCGGGTTGGGCGCGGTGCGGGTGATGTTGCGGGCGCGGTTGTTGCCCTTGGTGTCGCTTTCGTGGCCGTCGCGCAGGCTGGCCAGGATCATGGCCTCGAACTGCTCGCCGGCGTAGGCGTAGGAAGGAACGACGCTCCAGCCTTTGTCGAGCGTGTTGTAGCCGAGCTTGAGCGAACCCTGGTGCGGCTTGCCGAGCGTCAGCAGATCCTTGGGGTCCTTGGTGACGAAGGAAACCGCGCCGGAAAGGCCGTCGCTGCCGAACTGGGTGGAAGAGGGACCGCGCAGGATTTCAATCCGCTTGTAGGCTTCCATGTCGACATAGTCGCCCCGGCCGGCGAAGTACGGGCCGCTGTCATAGCTCGACGGCAGGCGGACGCCGTCGGTTTGCAGCAGGACGCGGTCGCCTTCCAGGCCGCGAATGTTGATGCCTTCGTTGCCGCCGCGCCCGGTCTGGCGGAAGACGCCGGAAGCGCGGTTGGGCTGGGCGCGCACGGAAACGCCGGCTTCGTGGCGCAGCGCGTCCTTGATGTCCGTGGGCATGTTTTTCTCGATGTCGTCGTCGGAAATGCTGGTGATGGTGACGGCAACGTCGTGGCTGTCCTGCTCCGTGCGCGTGGCGGAAACGACGGTTTCAGCGAGCACGCGGCCCCCTGCTGTTTCTGCGGGGGGGGGGGGCGTTTCGGTGGCATTGACCCTGCCGGTCAGGCTGGTGAAAACCAAGCCGATGATGACGGCCATCTGGTGTTTACGGAAGCTGCTTCTGTTTCCCATGAGATTTCCCTGAAGAGTTAAGAATATTCGGCTGGCTGCCTAGGAAAATTCCGTGGGTGGCTTGCGGCAGGGATGATAATCGTTATCATTGTTGATCTTGATATAAAAAGACATGCTGACGCTCTGTATCCGGTTTTGTCGCAAAAAAGCGACATCAAGGCGCGTAGGGGAGTCGTAATGTGAAAAACACTGTGCTCTGAATGGGGTGGTTGCACTCAGAGCGCAGTATTTTTGCGGTGGCTTTTGGCTTGCTCTCAGCTTTGGTTTCCTGGAAATGAAAAAGGCAGGCACCTCGTGTGGGGTGCCTGCCGGTGAAGGTCAGAAATCGGCCTGGAACGTGACCCGGAAATTGCGGCCCGGTTGCGAGTAGTAGTCGACGCCGGCGGTAGTGCTCGATACGCCCATGTGGCGGATGTCGCTCCATACCCAGTATTTTTTGTCGAACAGGTTGTTGACCGACACCGTCACGCGTGTGTCGCGTGTCGGTTTGATCCATGCGGACAGGTCGGTAACGCCATAACCGGGCGTGCGGTAGTACTTGATGGAACCGGTGTCGTCGACCCTTGATTTAGTCTTGGCGGCGCGCAGACGGGTTTCGGCACCCCAGGTGCCGGTGGCGTAGCCGACACCGAAGCTGGCGCGCAGCGGGTCGACGCTGTTCAGCGCTTCCTTGGTCTTTTCGTCGGTGCCGTGCGCGTAGGCGACTGCGCCATCGACCTGCCAGCCCGGCGCGAAATCCCAGCTGCCGCGTACTTCCATGCCGTAGATGCGCACCTTGCTCAGGTTGCGGGTTTGCGTGGTGCCCTGAGCGAGACCGGGGATGCAATCGGGATCGGCCGGGCAGTTGAGATCGACGGCGGAGATGAAGTTCTTGTAGCGATTGTCGAACATGGCCACTTGGCCGCGCATCTTCTCGCTTCTGGCGCGCAGGCCGAGTTCGAGGCCGATGCTGGTTTCCGGCTTCAGATCGGGGTTGGGCACGACGCCGTAACCGATGTTGATGTTACGCAGCGATTGATTGACCTCGCTGTAGTTCGGCGCGCGGAAGCCGCTGGCGATCTGGCCGTAGGTGGATACGGCCGGCGTGAATTTCCACTGCCAGCCGAGCTTGGGCGAGACGCGGTCGTAGGTCTGCGCCGATGCCGTCCGCCCGTTGGCGATGAGCGACTTGGCGGCCAGCGGGTCGACATCCGGCTTGAGCCGCGACCAGTCGTAGCGGATGCCGGGAGTCAGCGTCAGGCGGTCGCTGAGGAGGTTGATTTCATCCTGCAGGAAGATGCCGAAGGTTTCCGTCTTGCCGTTCGGGAAGTAGCGCAGCGGATAGGTTTCGCCGTTGAGGTTCTTGGTGACGGTGCCGGCGGGGGGGGGGGGCCATCGTATTGACGCCGACCGGCGGCGGGAATATGCCGAAAGCGCCCCCCGGAATGCCGACGAGGTTGTTGGTGAGGGTGATCGTCGTGTCGCTCTTCGTTTCCACTTCCTGACGCATCAGGTCGGCGCCATAGGTGAGCAGGTGCGAAGCGCCGCCGAGCGTGAAGGCCGACTCGAATTGCAGGCTGAACGCGGTCTGCGTCTGCTCCATTTCGAACAACTGATCCACGTCGCAGTTGGCGTTGGCCCAGCCGCGCGGGTCGAACGGCATCACGGCCGGCATGTATGCCGGGCTGAACTGGCCGGTGCCGCGCGCCGAACAGCCGGTGCCGTTGAAGTAGTAGAGCGTTTTTTCGCGCTTCTGGTAGTTCTTGTTTTCGGTTTTTGTGCTCTGGTGCGACAGGCGGGCCGTCATCCGGTCGTAAAAGGCGTCGGCCGGCTTGTGTTCCCATTCGAGGCTGCCGCGCAGGCGCGAGGTTTCATCGTCGCCTTTCTGCGATCTGACCCGGTTGTAATCTGCTTGCGACAGGCGCAGGTTATCCGATTCCGTTTCCTGCAAACGGCCATCGAGGGTGGCCGTCAGGCGGTGGCCGGTGGCGGGTTTGAGGATCAGCTTGGCGATACCGCCACGGTCGTCGATGTCGAGTTCGTTCGGTTTGGTGCGATTTCCGGTGATGCGATTGCCAGGGAGGGGCGGAGCGGTAGTACTGGCAGTATGAGTGCCATTGCTGTTGCCCTTGTTTTTGAATTCATTGCTGCGGTTTTGCGAATAGCCGATCAACAGTTCCCAGGCTTCGCCCCGCGCCGCGCCGATCACCGTGCCGGTGAAGCCGTCGTTGGCACCCGTCCAGCTTCCCTTGAGGCGTACGCCGGTGCGGGCGTCGCCACGCAGGATGTCGGCGGGGTTCAGCGTCAGGTAGCCGACGACGCCGCCGAGCGCAACCGAGCCCGACAAAACATGGATCCGTAGAGGCTGGATGCCGGGCCGCGCACGATTTCGACCTGGCGCAGGAAATCCGGCATCACGCCGAGCGGGTTGTTGACCTGGAAGTTGGTCGGGCCGTAGGTGTAGGGGTCGGACATGCGCACGCCATCGACGGTCTGCACGATCCGGTTGTCCTCGATACCGCGAATGTTCACCGAGGCCGCGCCGTGGCGGCGCATGTCGCGGTTCATGACGATGTCTGGGTCGTCGCGGAACAGATCGGCTTCGTCGGCGATCGGACGGCGATCCATGTTTTCGCGGGTGACGGCGGTGACGGTAACAGGCAATTCGTCAATCGACGCTTCGTTGCGCGTGGCGGTGACGACGGTTTCTCCGAGCGTGCTTTCAGCAAAAGCCTGGTGCGGTGGGAAGGCGGCTAGCAGTGCCAAGGGGACGGCACGCAGGCCGAACCGGATCGAGGGGTGCATTGAATTGTTCTCCAGTCAGATTGAGCGAATTGAACGCTGATGGCTGGCTGGCATGAACGGGCTGGCTGGCTGAATGCGAATCCTTATTATTATTTCACTGGGTGTCGGTTGGGTGAAGCCGTTTTACGGCGCGGGAGGCAAAAAATCCTGTTTCTGTGGTTTTTTTGTCAAAACCCGGCGTCACGCAAGAAGTGGGTTGCCGAGACGGTTTCCCTGGGCGGAGCGGCATCCGGCGAGCGATTCCGCCTGGCCCGCCTGCGCCGGGAACTTTTCGCCGAAACTTTTGCGGAACGCGCCTCCAACTCAAGAATGACGCTGCATCGGGCTGAAAAAGGCTCCCCTGCGGTTGCCATGGGCACTTATTTGCGCATTCTCGCTGTATTACGCCTGCAAAATGACATTGGTTTTTATCCCGGGGCGACAAATTGGGGCGCGGGTTGCAGGAACTGGAACTAAGGAAAAAGAAGGGGGCAAACATGAACAGGGACAAGCTGGAAGTCTGGCTTGCTGCTGATTTCATGCCTGAAAAACCTTGGTTGGAACGCTGGCCCACGACCGAGAGGGCGTCAGGTTCATCTACGCTCCGTCCTGGCTGGATTCGCCGCATAGGTTCGATATTGACGATCGACAAAGCAGACCACGTGCTCAATCTGGACGCTGACGATAACCGGCCAAGTCTGGATACGGTGCTGGAAACTGCGGCGTTTTACGATTTGAGCAAAGCGGAGGCAAACCGGATCGTCAATGAAGTGCTCGGGGTCGTACGAACCTGGAAAACGGTGGCGCGGCAGAAATTCAAACTGGCGGCGGCTGATATGGCGTTGCTGGAATCCGCTTTCGTCATTTGAATTCAACAATCCGCAGGGCCGCGCTCCGGCAATCAGCGGGCAGCGGGATGTTCAGTGCACGCTGGCCTTGGAGAACACGTTGAGCACGATCACACCCGCTGCAATCAGGGCGATGCCCGCGAGACCGGCGGCGTCGAGTTTCTGGTCGAATGCCAGCCAGCCCACTGCGGTGATGAGGACGATGCCCAGCCCCGACCAGATGGCGTAGGCGACGCCCACGGGGATGGCGCGCAGCGTCAGCGACAGGAAGAAGAAGGCCACGCCGTAGCCGACGACCACGGCCAGCGAGGGCCATAGCTTGGTAAAGCCCTCGCTCATTTTCAGAAACGACGTGCCGGCCACTTCCGCCACGATGGCGAGGATCAGGTAAAGCCAGTTCATGCGTGCCCTCCTGGCAGATGGAATGCAGGCGAACGGGTGCCGGCGGTAGGCGTCCGCGGTTACTGGAACGCTGCCTTGAGCGCCGCCGCGTCGCAGGCGAAAGCCGGTTCGCCGAGTTTGCCGGCGGCGACCGGGAGCAGGGTCACGCATTTTTCCCGTAGCGGGAACATCGTCAGTTCGCCCGCCTCGCGGCCGAGGATGATCGGGTAGCGCTTGTCGCGCAGTTTCGGCAGGGCGATCAGGCGGGTGACGAGGCCCGGCATCTTGTGGATGTCGGCCAGATAGACGCGCTGCGTGCGCGCCAGCCAGTCGGCGGGTTGCGCGTCGAGCCAGTCGGCGGCCAGATCGGAGGCGGCCTTGTCGCCGGCGAAGACGATCTGCTTCAGGTCGGCCGGCAGGCGCGCCGGTTTGTCGTGCTGATCCTTCAGCGCCAGCGCGGGGACGGGATCGCCGGGGCGCAGCGTGGCGACCTGGGCCAGCGCGGACAGTGAACACAGGGCCAAGCATAGCGGCAACAGGATTTTTTTCATGGGGAATACTCGCTGGAAACAAGAAAGTAAAAGGGAAAGCGCCGGAAAGCTCGAAAGGCCGGAAAAATACCCCATTGCCGCGCGGGCAGCGATGGGGGAAATGTAACCGTCCGCTGATCCATGCAGGCTTGGGTCCGTAACCCAGGCAGGCAGGAATGCCGGCAGCAGCGCAGATTTTCTGGCCGGATCATGGACCCGGCCCTACGTATTAGCGCAACAACCTCACCCCACGCTCTCCGGCAGGCTCGCCATGTCGATCACGAAGCGGTAGCGCACGTCCGAGCGCTCCATGCGCTCGAACGCCTCGTTGATCTGGTCCATGCGGATCATTTCGCAGTCGGGCAGGATGTTCATGCGGGCGCAGAAATCCAGCATTTCCTGGGTTTCCGGGATGCCGCCGATCATCGAACCGGCGATGCGCCGCCGCCCCATGATGGCCGGCACGGTGAACAGTTCGTCCAGGTTGCCGAGCTGTCCGACCAGCACCAGCGTGGCGTCGATGTCGAGCAGCGGGACGTAGGGATTGATGTCGTGCTTGACCGGCACGGTGTCGATGATGACGTCGAAGCCGTTGGACGCGGCCTTCAGCGCGGCGGCGTCGGAGGTATCCAGCAGGCGGTCGGCGCCGAGCGCCAGCGCGTCGGCCTCCTTGGACTTCGAGCGGCTCAATACCGTGACCTGCGCGCCCATGCCCACGGCCAGCTTCACCGCCATGTGGCCGAGGCCGCCCAGACCGACCACGCCGACGCGGCTGCCGGGGCCGACGTTCCAGGTGCGCAGCGGCGAATAAGTGGTGATGCCCGCGCACAGCAGCGGCGCGGCACGCGACAGATCCAGCCCGGCCGGCACGCGCAGCACGAAATCGTCCTTGACCACGATGTGCTTGGCGTAGCCGCCGTAGGTGGTTTCGCCGGTGACGCGATCCTTGCCGTTGTAGGTTTCGGTGAGAATCTCCCGGCACATGTGCTCGTTGCCCTGGTGGCACTGGTCGCAATGCTGGCAGCTATCGACGAAGCAGCCCACGGCGACGTGGTCGCCCACCTTGTATTTGGTGACTTCCGGGCCGACGGCGGTGACGCGACCGACGATTTCATGCCCCGGCACCACCGGGTACATGGCGCGGCCCCAGTCGTTGCGCGCCATATGCAGGTCGGAGTGGCAGACGCCGCAGTAGAGGATTTCGATGCCCACGTCGTCGGGCCGCAGCGCGCGGCGCTCGATGGTGTGGGGCGTCATCGGGGAAGTGGCCGACTGGGCGGCGTAGCTGGCGGTTTTCATGGGTTTGGCTTCCTTCGCAAAAAATGTGGACGTAAAAAATTTCAGGGATTGGCCCCGGTCACAGCCGGATCTCCACCAGTTCGGCATCGTCGAACGCCGTGTCCTCGCCGCGCTCGCGCCAGTGGCTCAAATCTTCCTGGCGTTTGGCGATGGTGGCGTCCCAGATCGAATACGCATCGCGCCCAAGCATCAGCCGGGTGGGCGGCGCGGCACTGGCGACCACTTCCAGCATCCGCCGCGCCGCCTTGGCCGGGTCGCCCATCTGCTTGCCGGCGGAGGTTTCCAGATAAGTCTCGAACGGCTCGACCATCGGGCGGTAAGCGGCGATGCTTCGCACAGGCCGCATATTCACGTCGCCCGCGAACTCGGTACGGAACGCGCCCGGCTCGACCAGCGTGACGTGAATGCCGAGCGGCTTCGCCTCAATGGCGAGCGATTCCGTCCAGCCCTCGATAGCGAACTTGGCCGCGCAGTACGGGCCAGCCGCATTCATCGCCACCAGCCCGGCAATGCTGCTCACCGTGAGAATGTTGCCCGAACCCTGCCGGCGCATCTGCGGCAGCACGGCGCGGCTCATTTCGGCGGCGGCGAAGAAATTCAATTCCATCTGCTCGCGCAGCTGCGCCAGGCTGAATTCCTCGCAAGCCCCCGCCACGCCGCGCCCGGCCACGTTCGCCAGCACGTCGATGCGGCCAAAACGCGCCAGCGCGTCGGCCACCGCCTTGTCGCGGGCGGCGGCGTCGGTCACGTCCATCGCCAGCGGCAGCACACGATCCTCATGCCCCTGGGCGATGGCTTGCAGCCGCTCCAGCCGCCGGGCGGTAACGACGGCGCAGTCCCCATTGGCGATGACCGCCTCGGCCAGCGCCTTGCCGAAACCGGAAGACGCGCCGGTAATCAGCCAGATTTTTTGCTTTGCATTGCTCATGTGGATGTTTTCCCGTGGATCGGATGGCGTCAAAGATACGCAGGAGAGGCCGGACTAGCCATGCTTGAGGATGCGGGTTTCTTTTTTGATCGTACGGAAAGATCACCTCAAGCACCTGCCTGCCACAGAGCCCTAAAAAGCCGCTTCAATACTGCTCGACCCCACGCTGATTCCCGCCAAAATCCCCCGGCAACTGGCGCAGATGTGCCTGCCAGCCGTCCAGGCAGGCCCGGTAGAGGCCCTCGGCGCAGGTCGAGGCGAGGCGCCGGCGCAGGGCGAACACCCGTTTCTGCGGAATGCCGGCGCGGGCGTAGGCGGCGAAGTCGGTGGATGAGTCGCCATAGGCCCAGGCCAGACGCCAGCCGGCTTGCGCGTATGCCTGCAGCACTCCGGCCTTGAAGCTCGCCGGATCGCGGCGCTGCTCGGGCGTCTGCGCGATGTGCAGGGGGGCGTCGGGGAAACCGTTGCGGGACAGCCAGGCGGGCAGGCCGGACTGGAACAGGGGAATGCGCGTGGTCAGGTAGATCACCTGATAGCCCCGCGCCGCGTAGGCGGCAACCGCTTGGGCAGCGCCCGCGCGGGCCTCGTAGACGAACAGGTTGTGCGGCGTGAGCGTGCCGTCGATGTCGAAAACCACCAGAGGCTTGCCCGTTTCTGCGGCAATTCCTGTTTTTGCCGCTTCTGGCACTACCTCGGCTGCCGCTTCTGCCGCCGTTCCGGCTGGCGACGAGAGCGACCCGGCCAGTAACAGGATTGTCGCCAGACAGGTTTTCCACAACGTCATGTCCATGCGGGTTTTCCCCTTGTCTGTACATCGCTCATTCTGAGCCAGCCCGCGCGGGGCGGAAATTTCAACTGGGCGTAATGGCGAAGGACGTCCCCGCCAGCCACGATCCTTATGTCGAAAAACGCCTTCATTTCTGATATGGCGGATGATGATATGTCAGAAAACCCGCCCCCCTCTTCGCTACTCCTCTCCTCGCTCCCGCCACCAGCGTTGTCCGGCACGGAGCGCGCCAAGGTCGACGCGCTCGCCCATCATTGGTGTGGCGACCGGCACTCTGCGGTCGGCGGCGTGGTGGAGGATCTGCTCGAAGGGGGCTGCCCAGGCGTGCATGCCGAGGTCGAAGGTGCCGTTGTGGATGGGCAGCAGCCAGTGGCCGCGCA
>OGQD01001186.1_pt1 | contig 17629 bp, 15 predicted proteins | sample 1553091 | NCBI WGS metagenome assembly OGQD01 (sample SAMEA2580290, study PRJEB22360) | human gut metagenome | biome: human gut; feature: human-associated habitat; material: faeces | place: Denmark | collected 2008/2010
CGGCAGAGGACGCGGCCCCCCCCGCCCCCTCGGGGGCAAAGCCGGTGCTGGTGGTGCGCGAGGAAGGCCGCGACTGGATCGCCATCGTCGGCATCCCGCTGACCACCAAGGCCGGCAACCAGCAGATTGCCGTGAAGCAGGCCGGCGCGAGCCGCAACCTCGGTTTCACCGTCGGCGCCAAGCACTATAAAGAGCAGCGCATCACCCTGAAGAACACCCGCCAGGTGAACCCGCTGCCCGAAGACCTCAAGCGCATCAACCGCGAGCTGGCCGAGCAGACCGCCGCGTACCGCAGCTTCAGCCCCGGCACACCGAGCAACCTGGTACTCGACAAGCCGGTCGACGGCCCGCTCTCCAGCCCCTTCGGCCTGCGCCGCTTCTTCAATGGCGAGGAGCGCAACCCGCACTCGGGCCTCGACTTCGCCGTGCCCGCCGGCACGCCGATCAAGACACCGGCCGCCGGCAAGGTAATCCTGATCGGCAACTACTTCTTCAACGGCAACACCGTGTTCGTCGACCACGGCCAGGGCTTCATCAGCATGTTCTGCCATATGTCGAAGATCGACGTGAAACTCGGCGATCAGCTCCCACGCGGTGGCGTGGTCGGCCGTGTCGGCGCCACCGGCCGCGCCACCGGGCCGCATATGCACTGGAACGTCAGCCTGAACGACGCCCGCGTCGACCCGGCGATCTTCATCGGCGCGTTCAAGCCCTGATGCGACTTCGTTTCGATGGACGCAGTGCACTGTTCGCGCTGCTCTGGTTCGCCGTGCTGGTCTGGCTGGCCACGGCCGGCGCGCACCTCGGCTGGCTGCGCGGCTTCGGCGGCGACGTGCTGGCGGTGATCTGGCTGTACTGCCTGTTTCGCGCGGCGCTGGATGCACCGGCGCACTGGCTCGCCGGCGCGGCGCTGGCCTGCGGGCTGCTGATCGAATTCGGCCAGTTCCTCGCCGCGACCCTCCACTGGCAGGCCGGCAACCGCGCACTGCGCATCGTGCTGGGCGCCACGCCGGACTGGCTGGACGTGCTGGCCTATTGCATCGGCTTCGCGCTGATTCTCGCGGCGCGGCAGACCCGCTTGGCTCTCAGGCCAGCGGGTAACTGAAGAACAGCGCCATCTCCCCGGGCAGCACCTGCGCCGGGTCGTAGAGGTCGGTGGAAAGCCCGCTGAGGGAGAAGCCGCGCGAGCGGTAGAAGCCTACCGCCGGCAGGTTGAGGTTCTGGGTTTCCAGCCACAGGTGGCGCGCCTCGGTGCCGCGCGCCCAGTCCAGGCAGCCTTCCAGCAGTTGCTTGCCTACGCCCAACCCGCGCGCCTCGGGGAGGACGAACAGGTCGTCCAGTACCGCACGGCGATTCCAGATTTCGTAGCGGGCGATAGCGAAGCCCAGGCGTTCGCCTTCTTCGTCGACGACCACGGCGGTCCAGTCGGCCGCCATGACATCATCTTTCAGATCAGCGAAGGGATAGCGCTTGGTCTGCGTCTCGGCCAGTCGCTCCTCGCGCAGGATGAAACCATCGGCGGCACTCTCGACACGCAGGATCGAGTCGCTCGAGTAGCTGCCGTCGAAACCCAGCAGCCACTCGCCGTCTTGCGCCCACACCAAGGGGCGCAGGAGCCGGTCGCTCATCAGTTCATCTGCATGCCGTGCATGTCGTGGCCCATGTCGGTGCCCCCTTCTGTTCCTTTAGAGAGTGGGGCTTCTTTCTGCACGGCGATCTCGACCTTCACGTCGCCGGCCTTCTGGAAGTGCAGGGTCAGCGAGAAGCGCTCGCCATCGGTGAGCGGCTTCTTCAGGCCGAACAGCATCAGGTGGTACTGGCCAGGCGCGAAGACGACCTTGCCGCCGGCAGGAATATCCACGCCCTCGACTTTCTGCATTTTCATCATGCCGTCCTTCTCCACGTGCTGGTGGATTTCGGCGCTGGCGGCGCGGTCGGTGTCGGCGCCGAGCAGGCGGTCCGCGTCCTTGCCGTGGTTCTGCACGATGAAGTAGGCCGCGCCGTTCACCGAGTTGGCCGGCAGCAACAGCGACCAGGGATGGTCGATGTGCAGGTTGCCAGCCTCGTATTCGTGGGCCATGGCGGCCCCGGAGAAGCCCAGCAGGACAGCGAAAGCGAGCAGGGTTTTACGCATGTTCGAGACTCCAGTTGGCTTGTGATCGGTTCCGCCGGATCGGCGGCAAAACATCGGGCGGCGGACGAAACGATCGCGCCGCAGCATAGCCTGCCTCGCGGCAGGCGTCAGGGTTGAACAGCGCACGCATCAACTCAGCGCTGGGCTGCGCGCCTTGAGGCGCGACAGCACCGCCCAGTCCAGCGCCCACACCAGCAGCAGCGACGCCCCCACCAGCGGGAAGGCGATGCCGAGGATGAGCATGATCGCCACGCCGCCCTTCCATACCGGCAGCGCGTGGGGCATCGGCGGCACGCCAAGGCGCCCCTGCGGACGGCGCTTCCACCAGATCCACAGGCCACTGACCGCGCTGAGCAGGATCATCAGGCAGACGGCGAACATGAGCAGTTGGTTGGCCAGGCCGAACATCTTGCCTTCGTGCAACATCACACCGGATTCGACGCCCTTGGCCACCAGCCCGTAGTCCTTCCAGCGCACGTCGGCGAGCACCTTGCCGGTGTACTGGTCGATGTGCAGGGTGGCGTCGTTACGCGAGTCGTCGGCGAACACCGAGACGGTGAAAACGCCCTGCTCGCCCTTGGGTAGGGCGACGGCATAGCCCGGCACCACGCCGGCCTTGTCGGCGGTATCGACCACCTGCTGCAAGCTGATCTGCGGCATCGCCATGCCGCCGGAACCATGGGCCATGTGTTCGGCGTGGGCGCCGCCGGACATCGGCATCGGGGTGTTTTCCATCGCCCAGGGAATGGTCTGGCGGTGCGCCTCGTTGAGCGTGCGCGCCTCCAGGTCCGATTTGGGCACGTCGTTCCACATGGCTACCGGGAAGCGGTTCCAGACATCAGCGAAGGATTTGCCCCAGAAGCCGGTCCAGGTCATGCCGGTGAGCAGCATGAACAGCATCAGCAGCGAGCCCCAGAAACCGACCACCCTGTGCACGTCGCGCCACAGCGCGCGGCCGCGGCGGGACAGGTCCGGCCACAGCAGCACCCGCAGAGAGCGCTTGCGCGGCCACCACAGGTACAGGCCAGACACCACCAATACGATGCCCCAGCCGGCGGCCAGCTCGATCAGTCGGTCGCCGACGGTACCGATCATCAGCTCGCCGTGCAGCGCACGGGCCATCGCCTGCAGGTTGGACTTCGCGTCCTGCACACCGAGCAGCTTGCCGCTGTAGGGGTCGACGAAGGCATTCACCTCGCGCCCGTCCAACTGCGCAACGAACTGCGCGCTGCGGTTGGCAGCCGGTGCCGGCAGGTACTGGCTGACCTGCAACTGCGGGTTCTGGTGATGCAGATGCATCAGTTGTTCGTCGGCGGACAGCCGCACCTCACCCGGCGTCACCTGCAGCAGGTCGCTGTACATCAGCGGGTCGAGCTGCGGCTTGAACAGGTAGATGATCCCGGTGAGCGACAGCAGGATCATGAACGGCGCGACGAACAGCCCGGCATAGAAGTGCCAGCGCCAGGCCAGGTTGTAGAAATCGAATGTCTTCTTCTGCATTCGTTGATCTCCTCACGCAAGGAGGCCCCCGACCGGCGGGGGCCGGTCGGGCATTAGAACGAGAAGTCCACTTTGGTCCAGAACGTACGTCCCGGCTCGTGGATCGATTCGGGGTCGTTGGCCGGGTAGCCGAAGCCGGCGTTGCCCGCCAGGTTCAGGTGCTCGGCGTAGTCCTTGTCGAACAGGTTGTCGACGCCGGTGCTGACCTTGAGGTTCTTGCTCAGCTTGTACGCGCCGTTGAGCGAGAACACCGCGAAGCCGGGGCTTTCGTCGAAGTCGTAGCCGACCACGTTGCCCTGGTTCTCGGCGATACGACCCTGGTGCGCGACCACGCGCCAGAGACCGCCGGCGCTCCAGTCGCCTTCCTCGTAGCTCAGGCCGAAACGCGCCTCCAGCGGCGGCATCTGCGGCAGCGCAGTATCGTCGGTGGTGTTCTTGCCCCAGGCGTATGCCAGGGTGCCGTCGGCGGTCCAGTTGCTGGTCAGCGCGTAAGCCGCGCCCAGTTCGCCACCCATGATCCGTGCATCGACGTTCCGCGCCTGGGAGGTGCGGCCCATCATGCCGCCGGGCATGTAGTCGAACAGGATGTAGTCGCGGATCACGCCGACATAGCCGGACGCCCAGGCCTTGAGCTTCTCGTCCTCGTACTGCGCGCCGAAGTCCAGCTGGGTGGTTTTCTCCGGCTTGATGCTGTCGAAGGCGTTGACCGAGCCGGTCGGTCCCTTGTCCGGGGAGAACAGCTCCCAGTAGTCGGGGAAGCGCTGCACGTGGCCAAGGCCGACATAGAGCGTGGTCGGCGTGTCGGCCAGGTCGTGCTCATAGCGCGCGAAGCCGCTGGGCAGCGTGTCGGCGCGGGTGTCGTCGGCCGTGGGGTTGGGCATCGCCATCATCCCCGAGCCGGTGCTCTGCCGATAATCCTTGACCGAGGCGCGGTCCAGGCGCGCACCGGTGATCACGCGGTCGCGGTCGGCGGCGTACCAGGTCAGCTCGCCAAAAGCGCCGTAGTTGTGGAACACGGCATCCTTGTCCCACGGCTGCTCGTCATAAGTATTGATACCCATGCCGGAGCGTTCGCGGTGCTCGTTGGTCTGCGCGTCAACGCCGGTGATCAACTTGAAGTCGTCCCAGCGCCAGGTGGCGGCCAGGCGCCCGCCGAGGGTCCGGCGGTCGACGTTGGAAGCCATGGGGCCGGCCATCATGCCCATGCCCGAGGGCGTGCGCAGGCTGTAGTTGTCCATCACGTGGTCGGCGTAGTTGTAGTAGACCTGCGCCTCCAGCTTGTCGAGCACTTCGCCGATGTTGGACTTCTCGAAGCGCAGGCCGAGGCTCTCGCGCTTGAACTGCGAGCCATCCATGCCGCGTCCGGCGTAACGCGCTTCACCGTCGCCCTTGCCGGCGGTGAGCTCGACCAGGGTGTCGGCGTCCGGCGTCCAGCCCACGGCCACGTCGCCGTTCCACTTGTTCCAGCGCGAGGGCACGGTGTTGCCGCCGCCGTCCTCGTAATCATCGGACTGCGACTTGTTGCCGATGACCCGCACGTAGCCCAGCGGTCCACCGGCGGCGGCGTCCAGCACGCGGTCGAAGCGGCCGTTGGAGCCGGCGGTGAGGCTGCCGTTGATTCGCGTGCCCAGTTCGCCGAAGCGCTCCGGCTCACGGTCGAAGCGGATGGTGCCGGCCGAGGCGCCGGGGCCCCAGATCACGGTCTCCGGGCCCTTGACCACGGTGAGCTTGTCGAAGGTTTCCGGCGAGATATAAGAGGTGGGCGCGTCCATCCGTGCCGGGCAGGCACCGAGCATGGTGGTGCCGTTGGTGAGGATGTTCAGGCGCGAGCCGAACATGCCGCGCAGCCCCGGGTCACCGTTGGTGCCGCCGTTGCGGATGGCGGAGAAGCCGGGAATGGTCTTGAGATAATCGGCGCCGTCGCTGGCGGGGATCGGCTGACGCGGCTGCTTGGGGTCGGTGACGATGGTCAGCGGCGAACTCTGCGCCACGGCGGTAATGACGCTGGGCGACAGTTCGGTGACATGCGAAGAGTGATCGTCCTCTTCGGCCATCGCCGGGACGGCAGTGAAACCGCCAAGGGCGGTCAGCGCGCACAGGGCGCGCAAGCCGACGGCACGTTGCCGACGGCGCATTTGCATGCGGGACATTCCATTAATTCCATGATCGGTGATGACGCCCGCTCCACGCGTACTCGCACGGCGCGCAAGCGAATGCAGGCATCCGCGCCGGGGTCGGGGAGTCGGGATTGCGGGTCAGCCGATCAGGGCAGGAGGTGCGCGCGAGCGGGCGCCGGGGAAGACCGGCGAGGCGGGAATACTGGAGGAGGAGAGCTGTGCGACAGGGGCCCCAGCGACCGGCATGCTGTGATCGAGCAGAACCGGTGGTGGCGTCAGCGGCGGGCTGTGGATCAGCAGGCTGCAGTAGCCGCACTTCTCCATGAAGGCGTCGGCGGTGAGCGGTTGCTCGCCGTGGGAAGTCGGTGCCGCGTGTTGTGCAGCAGCCCGGTGCCCGTCCGAACAGGCCATCTCGTCCATGGCGGCGACCGCCGCACCATGGTCCATGGCCTTGCCATGCTCCATCGGCATGACGTGATCCATAGGCATGGCGTGATCCATCGGCATCGACTGGGAAACCAGCGGGCCGACATAGATCATCAGCATGGCGAACAGCGCCAGCCAGGTTCCTACGCCTTGTCGCGTGCGACGGGTCACGAAATGTCCTTGGGGGTGGTGGGCCCCGCCTGAGGCGAGGTGCGCAATGATCGCATGGAGTGACAAAGCTCCGCTGCGGCAAGTAGACGCAGAATCAGTTAAGCACAGCGTTAAGCGCTAGGAAAAATTGCTCAAAATCAATCATTCAAACAATTTAATCTCACAGGACATTCTCCAGAGACTATTTCTACCAAATTTCCCCAAATGCTTGCCATTGGTCTTCCAGGCCTTTAGCTTGGCACTCATGAAAACCGCACACACCCTCATCCTGCTTCGCCAACACGCCTGCCTGCGCCTGGTCAGCCCGCGACTGCGTGGCTGAGCCCCCCTCCCCCGGTTTCGCCTCATTCAGATTTTTATGCGCCGGCCCCGCAGGCCGCAGAGAACAAGGATTCCGCTCATGAGCATGTTGAAAGACCCGTCGAAGAAATACCGCGCCTTCACCCAGATCACCCTGCCCGACCGTACCTGGCCGGACAAGATCATCGACAAGGCGCCGATCTGGTTGTCCACCGACCTGCGCGACGGCAACCAGTCCCTGATCGAGCCGATGGACGCCGAGAAGAAGATGCGCTTCTTCAAGTGCCTGGTGCAGGTCGGCCTGAAGGAAATCGAAGTGGGCTTCCCGTCCGCCTCGCAGACCGACTTCGACTTCGTTCGTGAGCTGATCGAGGGCGGCCACATTCCCGATGACGTCACCATCCAGGTACTGACCCAGGCTCGCGATGACCTCATCGAGCGCACCTTCGAGTCCCTCAAGGGCGCGAAGAAAGCCATCGTCCACTACTACAACGCCTGCGCACCGAGCTTCCGCAAGATCGTCTTCAACCAGGACAAGGCCGGCGTGAAAGCCATCGCCGTGGCCGCTGGCCAGACCATCAAGCGCCTGGCCGCCGCCGCGCCGGAAACCCAGTGGGGCTTCGAGTACTCGCCGGAGGTGTTCAGCTCCACCGAGACCGATTTCGCCGTCGAGGTGTGCAACGCGGTGATCGACGTGTTCCAGCCGACCCCGGCGAACCGTCTGATCCTCAATCTGCCTGCCACCGTCGAGTGCGCCACGCCGAACAACTATGCCGACCAGATCGAGTGGTTCGGCCGCCAGATCAACAAGCGTGACAGCGTGCTGATCAGCCTGCACACCCACAATGACCGTGGCACGGGCGTAGCCGCGTCGGAACTGGCGCTGATGGCCGGTGCCGACCGCGTCGAAGGCTGCCTGTTCGGCAACGGCGAGCGCACCGGCAACCTGTGCCTGGTGACCATGGCGCTGAACATGTACACCCAGGGCATCGACCCCGAGCTGGACTTCTCCGACATCGACGCCGTGCGCAAGGTGGTGGAAGAGTGCAACCAGATTCCGGTGCACCCGCGCCACCCGTACGTGGGCGACCTGGTCCACACCGCCTTCTCCGGCTCCCACCAGGACGCCATCCGCAAGGGCTTCGCCCAGCAGAAAGACGACGCCGTGTGGGAAGTGCCGTACCTGCCGATCGACCCGGCGGACATCGGCCGCAGCTACGAAGCGGTGATCCGCGTGAACAGCCAGTCCGGCAAGGGCGGCATCACCTTCCTGCTCGAACAGGAATACGGCATCAGCCTGCCGCGCCGCATGCAGATCGAGTTCAGCCAGGTCGTGCAGAACGAGACCGACCGCCTCGGCCTGGAAATGACCGCCGAGCAGATCTACACCCTGCTGCAGACCGAGTACCTGCAGGCCGTCTCGCCGTTCGGCCTGAAGAACTACCGCCTGCAGGAAGAGAACGGTATCTGCGCCATCGACATCGACGTGACTCACAAGGGCGAACAGCACCGTTGGCACGGCAAGGGCAAGGGCACCCTGGAAGCCCTGGTTGCCTCGCTGCCGGTGGATGTCGAGATCATGGACTACAACGAGCACGCCATCGGCGCCGGCACCAACGCCCGCGCGGCCGCCTACATCGAACTGCGCGTCGAGGGTGGTCGTTCGCTGCACGGCATCGGCATTGATGAAAACATCACCACCGCCAGTTTCCGCGCGCTGTTCAGCGCCCTGAACCGTGCGGTGACGCTGGGCCACGCGAAAGCAGCGTAAGTCTGGTTCAACCGTAGTCCCCCTTTGCCCCGGACGCCTCGTGCGTCCGGGGCTGTTTTCAACGGAGTGAAAACATGACCGATACATCGCAGGACAACCCCTTCCAGACGCCCGCCGCCGTACTTCAGGACGGCCCCGCCGTCGCCACGGGCGAACCGCTCTACCGTCTCGCCGCCGTGGGCATCGCCACCTTCTTCGGCACGCCGGTCGCCGGAGCCTGGATCATCGTCCAGAACCTCAAACGTCTGGGCCGCCACGCCCAGGTGCGCAACGCCTGGATCACCGGCATCGGTGCCCTCATCGCGATCTTCCTGCTGGGCATGTTCCTGCCGGATAGCGTCCCCGCCACTCCCATCAACATTGCCGCCGTCTTCGGCATGTATCACTACGCCAAGCAGCACACCGGCGGCGCCGTCGAGCAGCATGCGGCCCAGGGTGGCCAGTTCGCCTCCAACTGGCGCGCGTTCGGCGTCAGCCTGCTGTTCCTGCTCGCCGTCATGGCCGTGGTCTTCGGCGGAGCCTTTGTCCTGGCTCTGTTCGGGCTGATCTGAATCACCCTCCGCACATCACCTAAAGATTCCCCCTAGCCCCCTAGGGGGAAGTCTCCGCAATGCTGGGGCTCGCCCCGATTACTCCCCGCTCTCCCCTTCCCTAGTCTTGCGTGCACTGCCGTGAAAGCGGCAGGCAAACAAAAAATCGTGTCACGCAATCAGACACTTTCGGCCGCCCCTGCCTTGCGTACAGAGGCGCCTGGTTACCTACAACAACAACGAGCTCGACGTGCTTGGCCATCTGCCTTCACCCGCTTCAGGAGCCAGTAACCGTGAACCCGCAATCTCCCCACCCGCTATCCGTCCGTGCTTCCCGTTATTCCTGGTATGTCGTCGTGCTATGCATGGTGGCCTACATCTTCTCCTTCGTTGATCGGCAGATCCTCTCGCTGATGATCGAGCCGATCAAAGCCGATCTGCAGATCAGCGACACCCAGTTCAGCCTGCTCAGCGGGCTGGCCTTCTCGCTGTTCTATGCCTTCATGGGCCTGCCCATTGCCTACCTCGCCGACCGCTCCTCGCGGGTCAGGATCATCGCCATCGGCGTGGCCTTCTGGAGCATCGCCACCGCCGCGTGCGGGCTGTCGAAGAACTTCCTGCAGATGTTCCTGGCGCGCATGAGCGTGGGCGTCGGCGAGGCCGCGCTGACTCCGGCGACCTATTCGATGCTCAGCGACCTGTTCCCCAAGGAAAAGCTCGGCCGCGCACTGGGGCTTTACTCCATGGGTGCCTTCCTCGGCGGTGGCCTGGCCTTCCTGGTCGGCGGCTACGTGATCGAGGCGCTGCGCGACGTGCCGGCCATCGACCTGGGCTGGCTGGGCCAGGTGCGCTCCTGGCAGATCGCATTCTTCATCGTCGGCCTGCCCGGCGTGCTAGTGGCGCTGCTGATCGCGCTGACCATCCGCGACCCGGAGCGCAAGCTGGGCGATCGGGAACAAAAGGCAACGGTTCGTGACGGGCTGCGTTTCCTGCGCCGCCATCGCGCCACTTTCGCCTGCCACTACCTGGGCTTCTCCTTCTTCGCCATGTGCCAGTACGCGCTGATGGGCTGGGCACCGGCCATGTACATCCGCCAATACGGCCTGTCGCCACTGGAGGTGGGCTACATCCTCGGCGGCATCCTGCTGGTGCTCAACACTGCCGGGGTGTTCTGCGCCGGCTGGCTGGTGGACGGGCTGCAGAAGCGCGGGCGCAGCGACGCCGCGCTGATCAGCGGCATGCTCGGCGCCGCCTGCACCATTCCTTTCGTCATCGGCTCCGTGACAGCCGGTAACCTGCAGTTGTCGGTGCTGCTGATGGGCCCGGCGATGTTCTTCTGCGCCTTCTGCATCTCCACCTCGGCGGCCGCCATGCAGGTGCTCACGCCCAACCGCCTGCGCGCGCAGGTGTCGGCGCTGTTCCTGCTGGTCTCCAACCTGATCGGCCTGGGCGTCGGCACCACGCTGGTGGCTCTGCTCACCGACCACTACTTCAAGGACCCGAAGGCCGTCGGCTCCTCCATCGGCATCATTGTCACCCTCGCCGGGCTGCTCTGCCTGTGGCTGCTGGGCAGCGGTCGCAAGCACTTCCGCCGCAGCCTGGGCGAAGAGCAACGGGCCCGGCCCGAAGCCGCCGCGCCGCTGAACAGCACCACAGCCGCTGCGAACTAACCGCGTCCGCCCGACAAGACATAGGGCCGTTCGCCGGCGGGTCGCCCCGCGCCCCGGCGAACCGAGCCCAGGAGATGACGATGTTGCGTAATTGCTTTGCCGGTGCGCTGCTTTCCAGCGCGCTGTTGCCCCTCTGCGCCCAGGCCGACCTGATCGATGACAGCCGGCTCGACGCCACCCTGCGCAATTTCTACATGCTGCGCGATTACCACCAGGCAGATGCCCCGCAATCCCAGGCCGGCAGTTGGTCTCAGGCCGTACTGGCGCGCTTCGCGTCCGGCTATACCCAAGGCACCCTCGGTGTCGGTGTGGATTTCACCGGTTTCTACGCCCTGAAGCTCGACGGCGGCGCTGGCACCAGCAACGACAGCAACCTGCCCTATGACCGCTCGACCGGCGAGCCGGTGAACGACTTCAGCCGTGGTGGCGCCACGCTCAAGCTGCGCTATTCGAAGACCACGCTGAAGGTCGGCCTGCTGGAGCCGCGTCTGCCAGTGATCTTCCAGGACGATGTGCGCGTACTGCCGCAGACCTTTCAGGGCGTGATGCTGGAGTCGAAGGAGTCGGAGCGCTTCAAGTTCACTGCGGCCCAGTTGTGGAACACCAGCACCCGCGCCTCCAGCGATCGCGAGTCGTTCTACCTCGCCACTCGACCCGCCAGCCAGGACAGCAACAAGCTGAACCTGGGCGGCGTCGACGCGCAATGGACGCCGGGGCTGTCCACCAGCTACTACTTCGCCCAACTCGAGGACATCTATGACCAACACTATGTGGGAGCCAACTTCAAACAGCCGGTCGGGGAGAACACCGCGCTGCTCGGCACCCTGAGTTATTTCCACAACGAGGAATCCGGGCAGGCGTTGTCCGGTCGTATCGACAACCGCGCCTACGGGGCGCGGCTGGGCGTGAAGCACGGCGGCCACACGCTGTCGGCCACCTACCAGCGCATGCTGGGCGAGGACATGTTCCCCATGCTGCTGGGCAATACGCCGCAGCCCTACCTGGTCAACTGGGTCACCAACGGCGGGTTCTTCTGGGCGCAGGAGCGCTCCTATCAGCTGCGCTACGACTACGACTTCGCCAGCCTCGGGCTGCCGGGCCTGACCTTGATGACACGCTACACCAAGGGCACCGACATTGCGCGCCCTGGCAAGGGCGATGGCCACGAGTACGAGCGCGACACGGATATCGGCTACACGATCCAGGACGGCCCACTGAAGACGCTGTCATTCCTGATGCGCACCTCCACCGTGCGCAGCAGCTATTCCAGCGACTACGACGAGGTGCGCTTCATCACCAGCTATCCGCTGGGATTCTGAAGGCCCAGAAATAAAGAAGGCCCCTTTCGGGGCCTTCTTTATTCACTCGTCGTCGCCACTGGCCGTCACAGCACCCAGGCAACACAGGCGGTGCTGCTGTTCACCACCCTGCAGCAGCCAGCTCTCGTCCTCGGCCTGGTAGCTGGCCTCCATCACCTGGTTGTAGCTGAAGCGCCATTCGCGGCGGTCACGACCGTCGATGGATTCGATCTGCAGCACCACGTCTTCGCTGGCGAAGGGTTGCCCGGCGTTTGCGGCGGCGTCCGCCTGGTCCAGCAGTGCCTCGTTGAGCTCGAACTGCCAGGCATGCAGGCCGTCGATCAAGAGCATGTCGGCGGTTTCCAGCTGGTCCAGCAGGTAGGGAGTCGTGGTCATCTTTGGCACTCGGCAATTGGGCTGGCCGCCATGATAGACCAGCTGGCTGCCGGCTGCCGGTTATTCCGCCCGGCGCGGGCAGAGGCGGCGTCTACACTGAGGGTTCTCGCACACCCCTGAGGAGGCAAAGCCGATGCGTACACGCGAACTCGGACAATCGGGCCTGAAGATTCCCGCGCTGGTCTTCGGCGGCAATGTGTTCGGCTGGTCCGCCGACGAAGCGACCTCCTTCCGTCTGCTCGATGCGCTGCTCGACGCCGGTCTCAACTGCATCGACACCGCCGACGTGTACTCGCGCTGGGTGCCGGGGCACGAGGGCGGGGAGTCCGAAATCCTGATCGGCAAATGGCTGAAGAAAACCGGCAAGCGCAGCCAGGTACAGATCGCCACCAAGGTCGGCATGGACATGGGCAACGGTCACAAGGGCCTGTCGGCGGTATACATCGAACAGGCCCTGGGACGCTCGCTCAGGCGTCTGCAGACCGACTATATCGACCTCTACCAGTCCCACTGCGATGACCCGCACACCTCGATGGAGGAAACCATGGGCGCCTTCGCCGAAACGGTGAAGAGCGGCAAGGTGCGGGTGATCGGCGCGTCGAACCTGGAGGCCAGGCGCCTGCGCGAAGCGTGCGAAGTGTGCGACCGCTTGAAGCTGCCGAACTACCAGAGCCTGCAACCCAACTACAACCTCTACGACCGCGCCAACTACGAGACCAACCTGGAGCCCACGGTGCAGCAACTGGGATTGGGCGTGATCAGCTTCTATTCGCTGGCGGCGGGCTTCCTCACCGGCAAGTACCGCAGCGAGGCGGACCTGGGCAAGAGCAGCGTACGCGGCTACAAGGTGAAGAACTTCATGAACGAGCGCGGCTTTGCCATTCTCGACGCGCTGGAGGAAGTGGCCGGCGAACTCCGCGCTACGCCGACGCAGGTCGCCCTCGCCTGGCTGATGGCACGTCCCAGCATCACCGCGCCGATTGCCAGCGCCTCGAAACTGGAACAGTTGCCGGACCTGATCGCAGCGGTCGACCTGAAGCTGAGCGATGAGGCGATCCAGCGACTGAATGCTGCCAGTGCGTATTGAGCGGGGCGACTGGCCTGCGACTACAAACGGATATCGAACTGGTCGGCGTCGAGATTGGCCGGGAAGCGTTCCCGGTAAGCCGCCAGCTCCGCCGCGCTCAAGGCTATCTGGAAGACGCCATCGGCATTCCCGGCGGCCAGCAGATTGTCTCCCTGGAAATCCAGCACCTGGCTGTCGCCGGAATAGGCGTGGCCCTTGCCGTCTTCACCGACCCGGTTGACTGCCGCGACATAGCACAGGTTTTCGATGGCTCGCGCCGGCAACAGCCGATTCCAGTGTTGGCGGCGCGCGGCCGGCCAGTTGGCGGTGTAGAGCAGCAGGTCAGTGTCCTGGGCATCTCGGCTCCACACCGGGAAGCGCAGGTCGTAGCAAACCAGCGGGCGAATCCGCCAGCCCTTCCAATCCAGCAGCACCTGCTGTTCGCCCGGCGTGTAGTGCTTGTGCTCGCCAGCCATGCGGAACAGGTGGCGCTTGTCGTAGTGCTGCACTTCGCCATCCGGGCGCGCCCAGAGCAGGCGGTTGCGATGGCTGCCGTCAGCGGCGCGGATGATCACGCTGCCGCAGACTACGGCGTCCAGTTTCGCCGCCTGTTCGCGCAGCCAGACGTAGGTCTCGCCCTCCTCCGCTTCGGCCAGCGCTTCGGAATCCATGGAGAAGCCGGTGGTGAACATCTCCGGCAGGATCACCACGTCTGCGCCACGGGCGCTTTCCAGCAGCGCCTCGAAGCGCTCGCGGTTGGCCTTGGCGTCGTGCCAGACCAGGGTGGTCTGCACGAGGGCAAGCTTGAGGTCTGACAGTTGGCTCAGATCGCGCATAGTCGTTCCGCTGCCTGGCGCAGCGTCTCCTCTTTCTTGGCGAAGCAGAAGCGCACCAGGCGCATGTCCGCCGGGGCCTGCTGGTAGAACACCGAGACCGGAATGGCAGCCACGCCGTGCTCGCGGGTTAGCCATTCGGACATGGCGACGTCATCGAGGTCCGGGCGGATCGCCGAGTAATCGACCACCTGGAAATAGGTGCCGGCGGCGCGCTGGAAGGTGAAGCGCGAGCCTTCCAGCAGGTCGCAGAACAGGTCGCGCTTGGCCTGGTAGAAGCCCGGCAGCTCGCGCAAGTGCTCGGGATGCGCGGCCATGAAATCGGCCAGTGCCCACTGCAGCGGCGTCACGCCGCAAAAATTCACGTACTGGTGGATCTTGCGCATCTCCGCCGACAGCGCCGGCGGCGCCACCACGTAGCCGGTTTTCCAGCCGGTAACGTGGTAGGTCTTGCCAAAGGAGCTGATGACGAAGGCGCGCGGATACAGTTCGTTATGGGCCAGCACGCTGGCGTGCTGCACGCCGTCGTAGATCAGGTGCTCATAGACCTCGTCGCTGATCACGTAGATCTCTCGGTCGCGGATCAGCTCGGCCAGGCGATCCAGGTCGGCTCGGTCGATCAGCGCACCGCTGGGGTTGTGCGGGCTGTTGAGGAAGATCAGGCGCGTGCGCGGGGTGATGGCATCCGCCAGGCGCTGCCAGTCGATGCGAAAATCCGGCTGGCTCAGGGCGACATGCACGCAGCGACCACCGGCCAGCTCCACCGAAGGCTCGTAGCTGTCGTAGCAAGGATCGAGGACGATGGCCTCATCACCGGCGCGGATCAGAGCCTGCACCGCGCAGAAGATACCTTCCGTCGCACCAGGAACGATAGTCACCTCGGTGTCGGCGCTGACGCTACGCCCATACAGGCTGGCAACCTTGATCGCTACTTGTTCGCGCAGCGCCGGCAGGCCGGTCATCGGGCTGTATTGGTTGTTTCCGGCCATGACATGGCGGGCGACCGCCTCGAGCAGCGGCGCGGGGCCGGGGAAGTCCGGGAAGCCCTGGGAGAGATTCAGCGCCCCGCTTTCGGCGGCGAGCTGGGACATGCGGGTGAAGATGGTGGTGCCGACATTCGGCAGTTTGCTGGTAAGCATGGCGTGACTGGAGGCTGCAGGCGATGGGAGGGAAGTCCCTACTCTATCGCCTGCGCCTTGCGGTCTAAAGCCTGACAGACGTTATTTACGTTTGTCCTTCTTCTTCTTCTCCGCCTTCTTGTGGTGAGACATGAGGCGGCGCTTCTTGTTGACCTGGCGATCGGTGAGCTGGGTCTTCTTGCCCTCGAACGGGTTGTCGCCGCCCTTGTACTCGATGCGGATCGGCGTACCGACCAGCTTCAGCACGCGGCGGAAGGTCTTCTCCAGGTAGCGCGTGTAGGCCTTGGGCACCGCATCCACCTGGTTGCCGTGGATCACGATCAACGGCGGGTTGGCGCCCCCCAGGTGCGCATAGCGCAGCTTGATGCGGCGGCCGTTGACCATCGGCGGCTGGTGGACCTGGATGGCGTCCTCGAGGATCTGCGTCAGCTTGCTGGTGGGCCAGCGGGTCACGGCGGAGCGGAAGGAATCCTGCACCGACTTGTACAGGTGCCCAACGCCAGTGCCGTGCAGCGCGGAGATGAAGTGGATGTCGGCGAAGTCGGCGAACATCAGCCGGCGCTCGAGCTCGGTCTTCACGTAGTCACGCTCGGCCGACTCCATGCCATCCCACTTGTTCAGCGCAATGACCAGCGCGCGGCCGGTCTCCAGCACGAAACCAAGCAGGTTGAGGTCGTGCTCGACCACACCTTCGCGGGCGTCCATGACGAAGATGACCACGTTGGCGTCCTGGATCGCCTGCAGGGTCTTCACCACCGAGAACTTTTCCACCGCCTCGAAGATCTTGCCGCGACGACGTACGCCGGCGGTGTCGATCAGGGTGTACTTCTCTTCGTTGCGCTCGAAGGGGATGTAGATGCTGTCGCGGGTGGTGCCGGCCTGGTCGTACACGATCACCCGCTCTTCACCGAGCATGCGGTTGACCAGGGTGGACTTGCCGACGTTGGGGCGACCGATGATGGCGATCTTGATGCCATCCTTCTCGCTCGGGCCGGGGATGCGCTTGGCTTCCTCGCCCTCGGCGACCTCTTCCAGCTCGCTGGGCAGGTCGTTGTCTTCCGGCGCCTCGGGCTCCGGGGCGAACATCTCGCCCAACGCTTCCTGGAGCATCTGGGTGATGCCACGGCCGTGGGCGGCAGCGATCGGGATCGCATGCCCCAGAGCCAGCGGGCTGAACTCGGCGCGAGCGATGTCCGGATCGACGGTATCGACCTTGTTCGCCACCAGGTAGGTGCGCTTGTTCTTCTTGCGCAGGTGGTCGGCGATCATCTCGTCGGCGGCGGTGAGGCCCGCGCGGGAGTCGACCATGAACAGGACGGCATCGGCCTCTTCGATGGCCTGCAGCGACTGCTCTGCCATCTTGGCGTCGATACCCTCTTCGTCACCGGAAATACCGCCGGTATCGATGACGATGAATTTCTTGCCCTGCCACTTGGCCTCGCCGTACTGGCGGTCGCGGGTCAGACCTGCGTACTCGGCGACGATGGCGTCACGGGTGCGGGTCAGGCGGTTGAACAGGGTGGACTTGCCGACGTTCGGGCGGCCCACCAGGGCTATTACGGGAACCATGCGGCTCTCCAGGAAATTTGATTTTCAGAAAACACGACGGCCGCTGCGACGCCAAGCCGCGGCCCCTTCCGTTTTCCCCGGGGGGGGGCCGGCAGTAACACTCAGCTTAGCGAATCGTGTAGGCGGCCAGCTTACCGCTGTTGCCGAACACGTACATCCAGCTGCCGACTACCAGCGGGCGAACCCGCACGCCGTCACCGTCAACCTTCTCGCGGCCAACGAAACGACCGTCCACCTGGCTCAGCAGGTGCACATAGCCTTCCAGGTCACCGACAACCACGTTGCTCGACAGCACGGCCGGAGCGGACAGCTGGCGGCGAGCCAGCGCGTCGTTGCTCCACAGCGAGGACGAACCACGGGAGTCGAGGCTTTCCACGGTGCCGCTGGCCTGGCTGATGAACACACTGCCAGTCCCTTCGGCGACGCCGACGTAGCTGGAAGCTTCACGCTGCCAGAGCACGCGGCCGGTGCCTACGTCCAGCGCCGCGGCGCGGCCCTGGTAGCTGGCGACGTAGAGAACATTGTCGACCAGCAGCAGACCGCCGTCGATGTCGACGACGCGGTCCAGCTCGGAACGGCCTTGCGGAATGGCAACGCGCTGCTCCCAGACCGGCAGGCCACGCTCGACGTCCACGGCGACGACCTTGCCGCTGGCCAGGCCGGCCCGGGCCAGGCGGCCCGCCATAAGGGGGGGCGCGGCCGTCGGCGT
>OGQD01001187.1_pt1 | contig 17626 bp, 16 predicted proteins | sample 1553091 | NCBI WGS metagenome assembly OGQD01 (sample SAMEA2580290, study PRJEB22360) | human gut metagenome | biome: human gut; feature: human-associated habitat; material: faeces | place: Denmark | collected 2008/2010
GGTTTCAGAAACCCTTGTTCCTGAGCCAGAACCGGTTGTAGAGACAGTGGTAGTGGAGGAGATAACCGAAACAGTAGAGCCCGAGAACGAAGCTGATCCTGTGGCCGAGCCTGAGGAAGCCTCCGAGCTTGCTCCAGAACCTGATACAGAGCCTGAAAGTGTTCCTGAGCCTGCAGTCGAGTCTGAAGCAACGCCCGAACCTGTAGCCGAGCCTGAGGCACCAGCAGCTCCGGATTACAAGACATGTCCTCACTGTGGTGCTCCGCTTGGTCCGAATGATAAGTTCTGCATGTATTGCGGACATGCTACGGAGGCTGCTCCAGCAGAGCCCGAGGAAGTATCGGCTGAGAAGCCTACGACACCTACGTGTCCAAACTGTGGCGCAGAGGTCGGCGCGAACGATAAGTTCTGCCTCAAATGCGGAACCAAGCTGATTTAGTGTGATAAAGACCTGCTTCTCTGAAGCAGGTCTTTTTTGTTAAGGGTGTGATCTGCTCATGTTTTGTCCAAAGTGCGGATTTCAAGTTGCCGATGGTGCAAAATTCTGCCCTAAATGTGGCTGCCACATGCCAGAGACTTCTCAGGATACAACCCATGATCAATCGCAGCTGAACACACCTCATGTAAATCCACCACGTAAGTTCCCTCTTATTCCAATAGCAATCGTTGGGGTGCTGGTTGTTGTAATTGGTGCTTTTGCAGTGCTTGGGTTTATGGGCATCGGCCCCATTGCTGGTCTATTGCGTGGTGGAACCGGTGCTGTGTCTGAAGAGCCTGGTCACACGCAGGGAAACTACAGCTCAAATATTTCTGTTGGATATGGCTACGGCGTTTCTGATAACGACTACGATTACTTTATTAGTTATCGAGGCGGAGGCATTTGCCGGGCAAAGTGGAATGGCGATAGCTCTGAAACAGAGACTATCTATCCAATAACGATTGATGAACATTCGTATTCTTATGCGTCATTTCTCAATATTGATGATGGCTGGCTTTACTTCTGCGAGTTTACCTATGACTACGATAACTCAGGCAAACAAACGCAGAAGCTCGTGCGTGTCCGTACAGATGGATCTGATGCAGAGACGATCCATGAATTTGAAACAGTAGATGTGGATGACGCAAATTACAATGTTTCAGCGGTATACCTTTTCGACAGCAAACTCTATGTTCTGATAACGAACAATGCGTCTGATGTTAACGGGGTTGTTTATCAGGTTGTTAGCATGAACGAAGACGGGTCTGATATTGAAGAACTCGGCGAAGTTCAGGTGGATGGCTATGCATATTTTGTCCTAACCCCCGATCGTATCTACTATGCAGCCACTCCCACTGATTCTTCCAGCTCAGCCCAATCTAAGAGCACGATTTATGCACAGGACCTCGATGGTTCGAATATGTCTGTAATATATGAGAGCGACATTGGTACGATCTCTGCTCTTGCATATAAAGACGGTCGTCTGTACTTCGAAGAGAGTAATTCTACGATCAATTATCAGAAGCTCGTCTCGGTAGCAGTGGACGGGTCTGATGTGCAGCGGCTCTATGAAGCTCCTGCACAAACCGGCGTGTATATTGGTATGTATGCTGACGATAAAGCCTATCTTATTGCTTACGACAATTCAGAAGGCTATGCGATGACACCTTCTTACATGGTGGCAGTTCCACTTTCCGGAAATGGTGAAACATCGCAGGTCGATTTTCCAGCAGATGGCTTCAATGTCATGCTGCTTAACGCTGGAGACCACATGATTATTCTCAACGGTGGCGGCGATGTTGCAAGCCTTGGATACGAGGTTTGGGGCATGTCCTTTGATGGTAGCGAGGAGAAAACTTACGTAGCATCTGAATAAAACGTTAGACATTTCTTATCAAAAAATGAGGCCGTGCATTGCTGCGCGGCCTCATTGCGGATAAAACGACGCCTAAGCTTTGGCTGAAAGCCGTGCGACAAGTTCATCAAGTGGAAGGCCATCTTCTGGAATGGCGTTTCTCCAGTAACGGGCGCTCTCCTCGAATCCAACCCAATCCTGTTCGATAATTGAGGCGGTACCGGAATAAAGCTCAAGCGTGAGATAAATGTCTGTACAGCGATCCGGCATGCCTGGATCGATTGGTCTGTCATAGCTGGCTTTGAGCGCAGAAAGCACTTTGAGAGGATTGATGATTCCCCAAGCGTTTGTTTTCTCAGTGAACGAAATGTGAGCTGAGGTTTGTCCGTCTGTCTGTTGGAGATGGATGATGGGGCTATAGCAGCCAAGTTCAGAGAGCCACTGATAGCAGTCGCAGTCTTTGGCACTGGCAAACAGCTGTGGGTTCTTATCCATATCCTCTTCGATTGAGGGCCAGGCAGAAATGCCGCGTTCGCGTGCAAGGGCAAAGGCCTTGTCTGATCCAAGCCACAGATCGGGATACGGTGTTGTGAGGTATTGGCCCTCAGAAGGGCGTTGGAATTTGCGCTGATGATGTCCTACATCTTCCGTGAAGTAGAAATTACGTCCGCTCTCCTGAGTTACGCGGCGCAGCAGCTCACGAGTATCGTTAATACGCCACGGGTATTGGTGCGGTGTATACATCTGCTCCAGACCAAGCTCTCGGCACCCTACCTCTCCTGCGTGGCGATTAAGTTGAACTAACTGTTCGATAAGTAAGTCAACGTATTCACCGTATGTGGCTTGAGACTGCAGGACGCGATGAGGAAATGCATGTGCGAAGAAGCCCATGCCACAGCCAAGTTCTCCCGCGGCTTCTACCATGGGATAGAACCAATTGTTCATCATGTTTTCGCGCACGCGAGCATCTGGATGCGTCATGCCCAGGGTTGAGTAGGTACCATGGCCTGAATAAAGATTTGCGACTCGGATATCGTACCGGCGCTCCGCATCGCGAACTTGACCTATCCAAGCATGGAAATAGTCTGGCCCCATAAAGAGGGGATCGTGCTCATTATCTGCGCTTGCTTCAACATATCGAATGTTCAGATCCGCGATCTTCTCGGCCCATTCGTCTGGCGTGCACCAGCGTTTGTAAAAAGCAACGTTATCCCACGTGAGATAAATGCGGGGATAAGAGACTGCGTCTGCCATGGTTATACCTCCAGAGCGTCAACACCTTGCTCGGCCATCATCTGACGAAGCTCCTCGATGATGCTAACGCCTGCCGAACAGCCAATACGTGTGGCGCCTGCGCGAATCATATCGAGAAATGCTTCGGCAGTTCTGATGCCGCCGGCTGCCTTTACCTGGACCTTATCGCCTACATGCTCTTTCATGAGGCGAACATCCTCTACTGTTGCTCCGCCAGTGCCAAAGCCTGTTGAGGTCTTAATAAAGGTTGGCTCAACGTTACGGGCAATCTCGCAGAGCTTGATTTTCTCTTCGTTTGTGAGATAGCAGTTTTCAAAAATAACCTTGCTGGGGATATTGGCTTCACGACAGATGGCAACAATGCTTTCCATCTCTTTTTCTACGTAATCCCAATGGCCCTCTTTTACCTCGGTGAGGTTAACTACATAGTCAATTTCATTAGCACCCTGCTCAATGGCATCGCGTGTCTCAAAGGCCTTGGCAGCAATGCTTGTTTGTCCGAGTGGGAATGCAATGGCGGCACCCGTATCAATATCAGTACCTTCTAATTGCTTCGCACAGAACGCTGACTGTGTTTGATTGATAGCGACCATCTTAAAGTGATAGCGCTTTGCCTCGTCACAGAGCTTGACCATGTCTGCTTCTGTAGCATCGGCATGCAGATTAGTGTGATCTATCAGGCGTGCAAAATCGTCGAGTGTCCAGCGTGCCATAGAGCCTCCCTTTGTTTGGCGGATATTATGCGCCTCATTGATTGACGATACTGTCAAGATGTTGATAATGTAATGACATAATAATAGGTAATGAATCAATGAACAAGCTCATTGCAAAAGAAACAGGCTTATTCGGCGTAGTACATCGAAAGAAAGAAGCGTCTATGGCGAGAACTCCGCTTTACGCAAAGATAAGAAATGACCTTCGGACCAAGATTGAGCAGGGCGAATATGCTGTTGGCGAGGTTATTCCATCGGAGGTGGAACTGGCAGAAACGTATGGCGTAAGCCGGCCTACGGTTCGTCAGGCCGTGCAAGCTCTTGCCGACGAGGGGTATTTGGATAAACGCCGCAAGCGCGGAACTCAAGTGCGACAGCGAAAAATCGAGCAAGGTTTTACGCTTACAATCCGCAGCTTTGAAGAGGAAATGAAAGCAAATCGCAAGATCGGACGGACCGAAGTGTTGGCGCTGAGGCGCGAAAACCCATCCGATGAGGTGGCTCGTCGTCTTGAGATTGATCCACGTGATGAAGTGTTTAAGCTGGTTCGCCTTCGGTATGCCGACGATGTGCCCAATGTCTTTAATGAAAGCTATATTCCAGCAGCTCTTGTCCCGACGTTTGATACGTATGATTTTCAATCGCGTTCTATGTATGACGTCCTCAATGAGCTGGGAGAAAAGGTGGTATCAGCTGTTCGATCGATAGATGTTGTGGGTGCAGATCCAACACTTGCCGCACTGCTTGATGTTGAAGAAGGCGATCCTTGTTTCCTGTTCCACACCGTCGCAAAGGATGCAGCAGACCGTGTTGTTGAGTATTCAATAGCGAAGTACCGCGGTGAATCCAATACATTCGAGGTTCGAATCAATTCCTAACGAGTGAGATTTATATTACATATTTGCGATTCATCGTGAATAAGTAAGGATGTAATGTGCCTAAGACCTTTTGTCAGGGATTCTGAAGGGAGAATGATGGCTCCAATACAAGTTTGTGTAATAGGTTGTGGACGTGCCGGTATGATTCATGCACGCGATTATGCCGGAGGAGTTCGAGGGGCGCGTCTGTATGCAATTGCCGATCCCTCGGAGCAGGCTCGCGAAAATGCCCAGGCAGAACTCGGCGTTGAACATGTGTATGCAGATTGGCATGAGGCCATTGAAAACCCCAAGATAGATGCAGTTGTGGTGGTAACGCCTACGGCCATGCATCGCGACATAGTGGTCACGGCTGCAGAGGCTGGCAAGCATGTATTCTGCGAGAAACCCATGGCAGCTTCAGAAGCTGAGTGCGAAGAGATGATTGCCGCTTGTGATAAGAACGGCACTAAATTGCAATTGGGTTTTATGCGCCGCTTTGATGAGAGTTTGCAACATGCTCGTCGTGCCATTGACGAAGGTCAAATTGGTGACGTTGTGCTGGTGAAATCGCTTACTCGTGGCCCCTCTCATCCAAAGCCATGGATGTATAACGTGCGCGAGAGCTACGGGCCTATCGGAGAAGTTAACTCGCATGATTTAGATACGCTGCGCTGGTTTGCAGGCTCAGAGGTTCGGAGCATTTTTGCACAAGGAGGTAATTTCCGCTCTCCGGAGGTAGCCGACGAATTCCCTGAGTGGTATGACACCGTGACGATGAGTCTGACCTTTGATGATGGAAAGCTTGGATTGGTAGACGGTGCGCAATATGTGCAATATGGCTACGATGCGCGCGTTGAAGTGCTTGGTACAGAAGGTTCGATTCTTGTTGGCCAGCAACCACGTGAAACATTTGTGGTAACCGGTTCAGATGGCCAGGTGCGTCGTCCTATGAACAATAGCTGGACGTATCTATTCCGCGAAGCATATCAGCGAGAAGACCAAGCATTTATCGATGCGATTGTAAGAGACGAAGAACCAGCAGCTACCGGGCATGATGGCCTTATGGCGGTGCGTCTTGTCAATATGGGTTTGCAGTCGTTACTCGAAAATCGAGTAGTAGTGGATGACTCAAGAGCGTAAGAAATTCTGCGTAAATAAAATTCGTATGTGCCGTGAGGGAGATGGGTGTGAATGAAGGCGATACAGCTTACTGGCAGTGAATCTCTCATGTTATCGGAGGTGGAAAAGCCGGAAATCGGACCAGGAGAAGCGCTCATTCGTGTGCGGGCTGCATCAATCTGTGGATCCGATGTTCGCATGTTTCGCAATGGGTATCCAGGAGCTACACCGGAAACACCTCTTACTTTAGGCCACGAGTTTGCTGGTGTTATCGAGAAAATCGATGATGCGGCATTGGCGACTGCACCCAGCCTTATTCCTGGGACGCGGGTAAGCGTTGCTCCTAACTGGGGCTGTGGAACGTGCGATGCGTGTGTCTCGGGCAATACACATCTCTGTGCAACATATCAAGCATTTGGCATCAATGCGCCAGGTGGTTTTGCCGAATATGTGCGGGTTCCAGCTGCGGCACTCTCGCAGGGCAATGTTGCAATTGTGCCGAATGAAATGTCTTTTGAAGAAGCTGCTCTTATTGAACCTCTCTCGTGTGTTTACAACGGACAAGAGATTTGCGGCATTGAGCCAGGAGATACCGTTGTGGTGGTGGGTGCTGGACCCATCGGCATTATGCATGCCATGCTTGCTCAAGCAAAAGGGGCCGGTATTGTTGCAATTTGCGATTTCAATGAGAAGCGCGTTGCGCAGGCATCTCAGCTCATGCCCGATGTGGTTGCACTTCCTGGTGGAAATCTGTGCGACCAGGTCATGGAGCTCACCGATGGTCATGGTGCAAATGTAAGTATTGTTGCAGCGCCTTCTCCAGAAGCTCAAGCAGAGTCTTTTTCATATATGGCAATGAACGGAAGGTGCCTCTTCTTTGGTGGATTACCAAAGGACCGTTCACATGTCTCTATTGATGCAAACCAAATTCACTATAAGCAGCTTAGAATATTTGGATCCACACGATCCAGTATTCGTCAGTACCGCACCTGTCTCAAACTGGTTGCTAGTGGAAGGTTGCCGCTTGAGCGCTTGGTCACTCATCGCTTTACCCTCGACCAATATGAGGAAGCTTTTGAAGCAGCTGCAATGGGCGCAGGTTTAAAGTGCGTATTTGAAATGAGCGTGTAACTATAAAATCCAAGCTAAATGTCATGGCTTAAAGAAAACCCCGCACGGATGTGCGGGGTTGCATTTTATCTGGCGGAGGGGGAGAGATTCGAACTCTCGGGACGCTGAGCGCCCAACGGTTTTCAAGACCGCCGCATTCAACCGCTCTGCCACCCCTCCGGGCGTTGGACTATTCTATCGCAAAGTGGAACAAATCAAGCGCAAAATGATATTTGTTCATAACCTATGTGTATGAATGAGTATACGGGAGGCTGTGTGGACGCAAAAGACATCTTGGAAAGCGGTATTTCGCCTGAAGATATTGCATATATGGATATTGCGCTTGAAGAGGCACGCATGGCTGCCGATGAAGGAGAAGTGCCAATAGGCGCAGTGGTTGTATATGACGGGCAAGTGATAGCGCGGGCTCACAACCGACGTGAACAGGATAAAGATCCTGCAGCTCATGCCGAACACAGTGCGATGGTTATGGCATCTCGCGTGTTAGATCGTTGGCGGCTTAGTGGTTGTACGGTATATGTCACCCTGGAGCCCTGTTTGATGTGTGCAGGGCTCATGATAAACGCCCGTATAGATCGTTGTGTATACGGTGCTCCTGATCCTAAAGGCGGGGCTTTAGGAACGCTTTACGATATTAGCCACGATGCACGCCTCAATCATGCCTTTGAAGTGTGCCCTGGAGTCCGATCTGATGAAGCGGCGCAATTACTGAGAGATTTTTTCCGAGCGCGCAGAAAGAATCGTCAAAAAGAGACAGGTGCTTTTTTACCGAGGGCCGATAACTAATAACCAATAATCGCAGTATCATGACAAAGCGGCTTGTCAGGCGTATGTTGGATTAATACAACCGTGTAACTATCACCTGCTCAAGAGGAGGGCCCGAAATGCCAAGTATGGTCCGTCATGTTTCGATCGACGATGTGCGGACTGCTCGTGAACGTCTTGAGGGACGTGTACGAAGAACTTGGCTTGAGGAGTCTGTTTATTTAGGTAACCGAAATAGACGCTATTTTTATAAGCTGGAAAGCCAACAAATTGGTAAGTCTTTTAAAATTCGTGGCGCTCTTAATGTTTTAGAGCAACTGAATTTAGGTGAACGCGCACGAGGTGTAGGTGTTGTTTCAACCGGTAACAGTGCCGTTGCTCTTGCCTATGCTGCCCGCGAACTTAACATCGAAAATTGTTTGGCAATTGTGCCTGTTACTACGCCCGCTGCAAAGCTTGATAGGATCCGTTTTTATGGTGGCCGAGTTATGAGCATGGGTGAGAACTATAGTGAAGCTCTCATGCTAGGGCTCAACTATATTGAGTGTTCAAACATGCATGTCATGGATCCTTTTGGCTGTGATCCCGCAAATTATGCAGGTTCCGGCACTATCGGGTTGGAAATTCTTGAACAAAATCCTGATATCGATACTATTGTGGCTCCCATTGGTACAGGCGGTCTTATTACAGGCATTGCGGTCGGTGCTAAATCAATTCGCCCGGATGTTCGAATTGTTGGAGTTCAGACAGAGGCTTGTCCAGCCATGTATGAGTCGCTTCGCCATGGTACGTGCTACAGCACCTATCCAGTTTCAGGCGATACGGTTTGTGGCGCCGTAACCGGTGGCGTAGGACGCATTGCTTACGAGATGCTACCCACGCTTATCGATGACATTATCGTGGTAAGCGAGCGTTCTATCTGCGACGCATTGAAGTTCATGATTGAACGCGAGCAAATTGTTGCCGAAGCTGCAAGCGCTATGGTTGTTGCTGCTGTACATGATTATCCCGAAGAAGTGGGCGGTTCCAACGTTGCGCTGGTCATTAGCGGCGGCAATATAGATGCAACGTTGCTCGAAACCCTGTTGAAGGAGAAGGATTAACCCGCGGCTTATCCGGTGCTTCTGCTTTCTAAATGACCTGGAAAATAAAGAAATCTAAATAGTGGGTCTCGGGTACTCCCCAAAGAATGGGGTGGTCGGGTGCCTGTTGCCGTTCTTCTAGCTGTAAGAGGCTTACGCCTGCGTTGCGGGCTGCATAATGCAGGGTTTTCTTAAGCAGTTCGGTAGTCATAAAGTGAGAGCAGCTACAGGTCGCAAGATAACCACCGCGAGGCAGCAGCTTCATAGCAAGCTCGTTGATTTCTTGGTAGCCGTGCATAGCGTGCTTTACGGTTGATCGGCTTTTTGTAAATGCTGGAGGATCTAACACAATAAGGTCAAATGGGCCGCCCTGCTCGCGCAAATAGCGCTTGTCACCTGCAAGGTCAGGGAGATATTTCATGACATTTGCGCAGGTAAATTCCATGCGGTCATCGAGATTATTAAGACGAGCATTCTCATGTGCAAGATCGCAGGCAGTCTGGCTTACATCGACACAGCGAACAAAAGATGCTCCTCCCGCTGCGGCATTGAGGCCAAAGGGGCCGACGTGGGAAAAACAATCGAGTACACGGCGATCTTTTGCAAGCCGCCTCACAGCGCGGCGGTTGTATTTTTGGTCGAGAAAGAAGCCTGTTTTCTGGCTATTTTCGAGATCAAGGTCGAAAGCGATGCCGTTCTCATGAACGATAATGCGCGTACTTGAAGCGTTTGAGGCATCGAACCAGCCCTTTTCGAGTGGCAGACCCTCTTTCGTACGGCTGGGCGAGTCGTTTCTCTCATAAATGCCGCGAATGGCAATACCATCCTGTGCAAGTACATCGAGCAGCAACGGATAAATCTGAGAGCGCAGTTTTTGCATGCCCACAGTACCAACTTGTGCAACGAGCACATCTTCGTACTTATCAACAATAAGACCTGGGAAACCGTCTGCTTCCGAGAAAAGAATGCGACAGCACGTGAGATCTGACTCACAACCAGGCAAAGCGCGATTCCCAAGTGCAGTAACGCGACGCTTCCAAGCCCAGGTGAGCTTGCGTGACCAAAAGGCGTTATCAAATCTATCGTTTGCGTTGCGCGTGATTAAGCGAATACGAATCGTGCTTGTTTCGGAGAGAAGCCCGGAGCCATGCCATGTCCCATTTTCCTCGACCACATCGACAATATCGCCATTTTCAGCCGTATGACCGTCGAGGGGAGCCGGCTCTAGCCGCAGGACTTCACCTGCGAATACCCAAGGATGGCCAGCTGCGAGTGCACGCGCTGCCTTTTTAGTGATAAGAGCACGGGGATAAGGGCGAATTTGCTTCATACAAAAATCCAGGCTTCACGATATCCAGAGCAAAGTACTCAGCTCAAGAGCTAAAAAGAATACGAAATATAAGACCCGTTTATAGTAACAGACTTTTCTTAATGCCAAAGACGGATGGTATCTGGGTTTTATTACGTGCCGTTTGCAGAATCCTTTTATTGTTGTCACAGTGTTTGTGGTGTAGATCTGTAGAATTAGTGGAGCGATATTCAGGTTTTGTCTAGGAATTCGTTTTATCCGGACAACTTATTAGAGGAGCAAGAACCATGAAAAAGATGGATAAAGCAAGCGTTTCTATAAGAACATTGTTGGGAGCTGCGCTTGCATCAGCAATGTTAGTGGGTAGTCTTGCTCTTACCGGTTGTGGCGGCACTTCAAATAGCGAGGAAGCAGGTGCAGCTGCTGAGGCTGCTGCGGCGCCAGAGGAAGTTGCTGAAGAGTTTGTACAAGCGCTCTTTGATGGTGACGGCGAGACCATGTGGAATTTGATGTCTCCCGAAATGCGCGACGCTGCTCTTGAGCAAGAAGATATGACTGAAGAAGAGGCTATTGATGAGTTGAGCGACATGGGCAAATCGAACATGGGCTCTGTCGAAGACTATATTGATAGCATTGAAGTAACTGAGCAGGGCTCCACCGATCTTAATGAAGACGAGATTGCCGACCTGGTAGAGGCATATGACTCGGACTACGATATTCAGATTAATGTCTCGGCTGCTAAAGAAGTCGATCTTGAGGTAAAGCTTGTGCTCAATTCAGATGGCGAAGACCTTATTGGTGACAATCTTTCCGATGATGATTTAACCACCGATGTTTCGTTGGTAGTTGTTCAGATTGATGGCCAGTGGTACGTTGAGCCAACTGGCATGTCGATGTAAATCTTTTCAAGCATTAAAGATATAAAGAGGAGGCTTCAGTGAGTACAAACAGGAAATCGAACGTATCTATCAAAGCGCTTTTAATGGCATTCTTTGCTGCTTTGCTGCTTGTTGGTAGCTTGACGTTGGTAGGCTGCGGTGGCGGCGGAGAGTCTTCTGAAGCCCCTGCTGAAGAAGAGAAAGAAGCCGAGCCCACGAGAACGCCTGAAGAAGCAGCAGAAGGCTATGTTCAGGCAGTGTTTGATAGTGATGGCGACACTCTCTGGGAGCTTTTACCACCAGATCTTCGTGATGCTCTGATGGACGAGATGGGCGGAGACGAAGACGAGGTTATCTCTGAACTTGAGAGCACAATTGGCGATTCTATGGACAGCGCTCTTTCTGGCATGGAAGACTATGTCAACGGGTTCACTGTTACTGCCACAGATACGAAGGATCTTTCTTCAAGTGAGATAGACGACCTCATTGAGACCTATAGCTCAGACTACAATCTGGACCTCAATATTGAAGAGGCTCAGGAAGTAGATCTCACCGTCGGACTCGATCTTACTTCTGAGGGCGAAGAGCTCTTGGCAGCGAATGATGTCGATCCTTCTGAGGCTACAACTGAAGCTACTGTTGTCGTTATCAAAGTCGACGGCGAGTGGTATTTCGATATGACGAGCCTTCTCTAAACTAACTCGTTGTTGTAAGTGATAGACCCTCGCTGGAAAATTCCGGCGAGGGTCTCTCTTTTTGCAGATTACTTTACCCGCACGATAACGTTGTCATGACGCGGAGCTGCTTCTGGATGTAATGCCGAACCCTCACCTGGATAGCCCAGAATTACATGGCCTACACCGCGCCATTCTCCCTCAATGCCCCAGCGTGTAAGAAGCTCTTTGCCTTCGTTGGACTCAAATTCTTCGCGTGCACGATGAATCCAACAAGAGCCAACGCCAAGGGCATGAGCTGCATTGAGCATATTGCAGATAGCACATGATCCGTCTTCAACACAGGTGGGCACCGCAGGGTCGACGAGTACTACGATGACTGTTTGCGCCCCATAAAACGGATCGGAATCCGTCCCCATGATTGCAGCATTCATATGGGAGAGTTTCGCTACGTCGTCCGGGTTTGTCACAACAACAAATTTCCAGGGCTGACGTCCTTTTCCACTTGGGGCGAATGTGCCAGCTTCTACAATATGCTCAAGTGTTTCTTCATCGAGTGGCTGAGAAGTGTACGAGCGGCAACTTCTACGTGTAAGAAGTGTTTCAATTGCTTCCATCTGGTCTCCAATCTCGCCATACTATGCTGAACTGCGGTAATTTGGGTACTTAAACAATACTGCGCCAAACTGCAATATAAATATTGCAACTTTGGCATCAAAACGCAGACGGTAGATACGCCTGCCTACTTGAGGATGTGATTTGATGGATATTAGCACCGCTTGCATCCACGCTGGTTATGAAGCTGGCAATGGAGAGCCTCGAGCCCTTCCGATAACACTGTCAACGACGTTTCGTTATTCTTCAACAGATGAGGTAGCTCGCCTTTTTGACCTTTCTGAAAGCGGATTTTTCTACTCCCGCATTGGTAATCCAACGTGTGATGCTGTTGAGAAGAAAATCGCTGCACTTGAGGGCGGCGTTGGCGCAATGCTCACCTCCTCGGGGCAAGCAGCCAACCTTCTTGCTGTTATCAATCTTGCTTCAGCAGGCGATCACATCATTGCCTCTTCAACAATTTACGGTGGTACCGTCAATTTGTTCAGTGTAACGCTCAAGCGGTTTGGCATTGAGTGCACCTATGTTTCTCCGCGCGCTACAAAGGAAGAAATTCTTGCTGAGGTGCGTCCGAACACCAAATGTGTATTCGGAGAGACGGTCGCAAATCCCGCGCTCGCTGTCCTTGATCTGGAGGTATTTGCACAGGCAGCACACGAGGCAGGGCTGCCGCTGATTATTGATAACACGTTCCCCACGCCAGTTCTCTGCCGTCCCTTTGAGTGGGGTGCCGATATTGTTACGCATTCCACTACAAAATATATCGATGGCCACGCACTCACCGTTGGCGGCGTTATTGTTGATTCAGGAAACTTTGATTGGGAAGCTTCGGGTCGTTTCCCTGATTTCTGTGAGCCGGATGAAAGCTACCACGGCGTGGTATATACACGCGATTTCGGCAATTCGGCGTTTATCGTTAAAGCCCGCGTTCAGCTTATGCGCGATCTTGGTTGCTATCCTCCGGCTACCAATGCTTTTATCCTCAATGAAAGCCTTGAAACGCTGCCTTTGCGTATGAGAAAGCATTGCGATAACGCTTTGCGTGTTGCTGAATGGCTTGAAAACCAGCCAAAGGTGGTATCTGTTAATTATCCTGGGTTGCCCTCGAGCCCTGATCATGACCTGGCAACGAAGTATTTGCCTGAAGGTGCTTGTGGTGTCATTTCATTTGTAGTGGACGGTGATCGTGATCGTGCAGCAGCGCTTCTCGATCATTTGAAGATGATTCCGATTGAAGTGCATGTTGCTGATTCGCAGACGAGTGTGTTGCACCCTGCTTCTTCAACGCATCGCCAGCTCACCGATGAGCAACTTATTGCATGTGGAGTAGAGCCAGGAATGGTGCGTCTCTCCTGCGGCCTTGAATCGGTCGACGATATTATTGCCGATCTTGAGCAGGCTTTCGCACAGATCTAACAGCAAGTTGGCCACCTCCTGGTTACAGGAAAGAGGGGTAGTCAATTTCCTGTGATAAGGTGATAAAACAAAGAAATAAAAGAGCTAAGAATCTTTGATAAATGGAATAATGCCTGTATTCCATCATATATTTTGATTATAGAAGGGCCTGATCGACACATTGAGGTCGGTCAGGCCCTTATTTGTAGAGAGAAACCGCTTACCACTCAGTTCATGCCGCTCATCGCAAAACTGTGAATCACAGAAAAATAGTTTGTAAACACAGATATAACTACAGATAACAAAAATATTAAGACCAAAAACTGAGGTAATTCAAAAAGTTAGTTACTAATTGTTCGTTAAGTTCTGTAAAAGATGCCTGAAACAAAAATTTATCTATCGGTTCACAGAACTTGCGACAAGAGAAAGGGAGGAAACATGAAGGCACTGACACGTTATTGCGATCATGGTGAGTTTGGAGGCTATCACTACATTGATGTTCCCATTCCAGAATGTGGCCCCGATGATGTAATTATCCGTGTCAAGGCAGCTGCAATTTGCGGTGCCGATATGAAGCACTGGTATGCAGATCTCGAGGGATCAAACACTTCTGAAACTATCAACTCTATTCGTGGTCATGAGTTCGCTGGCGTAATCGTCAAGGTTGGCGAGAATGTGACCGATTGGCACGTCGGCCAGCGTGTTGTATCTGATAACTCTGGTCAAGCTTGCGGTAAGTGCCCGGCTTGTGAGCGCGGTGACGTTATGCTCTGCGAGCACAAGACAGGTTTGGGTCTCGACAATAACTGGGTTGCTTTTGGTGGTTCTGGCGGTTTTGCAAAATACGCCAAGATCCCCGGTGGCATTCTCCGTCTTCACCCACATGCTCTTTGGGAGATTCCAGACGGCGTAAAGTATGAGGAAGCTGCACTCCTTGATCCTGTTTCCAACTCCTACAAGGCCATCGCTCAGCAGTCTAGTTTCCTTCCTGGTCAGGACATTGTTGTCTTTGGTACAGGTCCTCTCGGCCTGTTTGCCGTTCAGGTTGCACGTATCATGGGTGCCGTCAACATTGTCATGGTAGGTCTGCAGGAAGATGTCGAGACCCGCTTCCCGATTGCCCGTGAGGTCGGCGCAACTCACTGCGTCAATGGTTCAACTGAAGATGTAGTCAAGCGCTGCACAGAGATTTGCGGACGCGACAATCTTGGTCTTGTAATCGAGTGCTCTGGTGCAAACATTGCCCTTCAGCAGTCACTTGAGATGCTGCGCCCCAACGGCGAGGTTGTGCGTGTGGGCATGGGCTTCAAGCCGCTTGAGTTCTCCATCAACACCATTACTGAGTGGAACAAGAGCATCATTGGTCACCAGGCATACGATTCCACTTCATGGCGTGAGTGCATCCGCCTTATTCAGTCCGGCGCTATCAAGATGCAGCCAATGATTACCCATCGTCTTGGCCTTTCTCAGTGAAAAGAGGGCTTCAAGGCTATGGCAGACAAGTCCGCTGTGAAGTGCGTCTTCCATTACGACGAGGATGACAAGGACGTAAAGGAATACGGCGAGGACGATTACGCCGACGACTACGACTTCGAATAAGCATGTAAGACATTGCGAACCCGGCAGGACGAGTTCCTGCCGGGTTTCCCACTAGTCTGGAGTTTTGTTCATGGACAAGAAGCTGCTGCTTGCGCCATCAATGGGTTGTTGCGATCTGTTTGATTTCGCTCACCAAGTTGAATTTATTGATACTCGTGCAGACTTTTTTCATATTGATATTAAAGACGGCAACTATGTAAAGACCTATAGCATCGGCCCTGATTTTATGGCGGCACTTAAGGACCGTACTTCCACTCCTATGGATGCACACCTTATGGTTAAGCATCCGCAGTGGATTATTGAGGACTGTGCTAAAGCTGGAGCAACGTATATTACTCCGCATACTGACTGCATCGAAAGCGATGCTTTTGTCACGTTTAACAAGATTATTTCGCTCGGCTGCAAGGCTGGTGTTGCGCTTAATCCCGCTGCACCACTTGAAGGTATCCGCCACTATCTGCCACTGCTTTCCAAAGTAACCATCATGATTGTTGATGCTGGTTACGCAGGACAAAAAGTCATTGAGCAAATGTACGACAAAATTCATACGCTCGCTCAGTGGCGTGAAGATATGGGCCTTTCTTTCCTTATCGAGGCAGATGGTTCAATGAATGGCGATGTATATCGCCCGTTGTATGAAGCCGGTGCTGACGTTGTTGTTCTTGGTCCTCCAGCACTGTGGAACAAAGACGAGAACATCGAAACCGCCTGGGACATTATGCAGGGCGAAGTTGATGCCGCGCTTGATGGGGCAGTTTGCTGGTAATTCAGTCCAAATAGCAGTCAGAAACCATGCAAGGCATGGACAAATATACAAAACAGATAGGAGAACATGAATGGGTGAAGTAAAAGGGGCGAATATCGGTGCAAGACTTGACCGCCTGCCCAATTCTAGCTGGCACGTAAAAATGTGGCTTATTGTTGCATTTGCACTGCTTGTATGCTGGTCTAACGGCATTGCCGGTTCTGTTCAGAACATCCTTCTGAACGAGATCCACTGGCTGCAGCCTGGTACTACGCTGCTCGCAATGTGGGGAACCACCTATACCTTGGGCCAACTGTTCGGCGCACTTATCGGTGGCCCAATTGGCGATAAGATCGGTCGTAAGAAGTCAATCCTGCTTTACGAGACGATCCACATCATCGTTATGATTGGCGCTGCAGTATCTCCTAACATCTACGTCCTGTATGTGTTCCGTTTCCTGCAGGGTCTTGGTCTCGGTGCTTTGCTCGTTGTTCTCTTTGCAGCTTTTACCGAGTATGTTCCTGGTCGTAACCGTGGTGTTTGGTCGAGCCGCAACTCCTTCATTGGTAACTGGGCTCACCCCATTTGCAACCTTATTGGTTTTATCCTTATCGTTATGGCAATCCCGAGCGATCTGAACTGGCGTATTCAGTTCATGATTCCTTCGATTCTTTCAATTATCGCCACCATTCTTATTGCAAAGAATTTCCCCGAGTCCCCGCGTTGGCTTGAGTCTCAGGGTCGCGTTAAGGAAGCTGATGCCATTCTTACTCAGATCGAGAAGAACATTGAGGCTTCCACTGGCAAGCCACTGCCTCCTGTTACCGAAGCTCCTAAGCCCGTTCAGAACCTTCCGTATTCCGCTCTGTTCCATGGCAAGCTGCTCCGTCGTACCATCGTTGGTTCGCTCGTTCTTATCGGTATGAACACCATCCAGTACACCCTCATGACCTGGATGCCGTCGCTGCTCGTAGGTCTTGGCTATGACACATCTACCTCGCAGTTCATGACAATGTTTGGTCTGTTTGGCGCACCGTTTGGTATCTTCATCGCCTCACTTATCATGGACCGTATTCCTCGTAAGGTCATGGGCGTTCTGTTGCTTGCTGGTATGGCTATCTTCGGCATTATCATCGGCGTTACTACGCAGATGGGTATCGTGAACATGACCGGCCTTATTGCCCTCACGTTTCTTATGAACACCATCATTTATATGTATGTTTGCTACGCATCGGCTGTATACGTTCCGGAGATGTGGCCGACTTCCGCTAAGCTCTCCGGCTCTGGCTTCTGCAACGCTATGGGACGTTTAGCCAACGTGTTCTTCCCGTTCCTGGTTACAGCACTTGCTGCTATGAACTCCAGTTACGTATTTGTCCTGCTTGCTGCCGTTTCGGTAATCATCGCCGTGGCTGTTGGAGCAGCAGGTGTTGAGACTCGTGGCGAGTCTGTTGAGGCAATCGGTGACCTTGACGAGTAAAGCAAGATACACGACGAATTGCTGAAGGAGTGTTTGTTGCAATGAAAAATAGCAAGGCAATTCTTGTTGAACCGAAGCACTTTGAGATAAAGGAAGCGCCTGTACCTGAGCCTGGTCCAACCGATATTCTGCTCAAAGTTGAGTACGTTGGTATGTGCGGTTCCGATATCCACGG
>OGQD01001188.1_pt1 | contig 17619 bp, 15 predicted proteins | sample 1553091 | NCBI WGS metagenome assembly OGQD01 (sample SAMEA2580290, study PRJEB22360) | human gut metagenome | biome: human gut; feature: human-associated habitat; material: faeces | place: Denmark | collected 2008/2010
TTTTGTTGATGCAATAAAATGCAGATTTTTTTCTATATATCTGTCTTTAATTTTATTAAAGATTTTATTTATGGCAAGGAAATTAACATCACACTTATATAAAAATCTATTAGAAAAATAGTTGGACTTTAACAATACTGATTCTGTAAACATAATTTAAAATAAATTTATTCTATACATATAATAAGGCTAAATTTTATCACTAAAAAATTTCACTCTAAATTTCCTTTTAAAAAACTGATAAAAATCAGGAAAATGCATTAATTTTTATTCTTGATGATGAATTTGGGGAAATCCGGAGTCTTAAAAACACGTAAATTTTAAGATTTTTTTAAGTTATTCTATAATCCGGACAGAAAAATTTAAAGGAAAAAAAATATAAACAAAAATTCATAAAAAACTGATTAACAATTATTTAAAATCCTAAAATTAATTATTAATTACAGCATTTCATTTCAAATTAATGAAAAAATAATATTTTTTTCTTTGCATATTCAAAAATAATATTAGTTTAGAAGCGAGAATATTTTGACTTGAAAAATTACGCAATCGATTGCACTACGGAAAGTGTAAGATTTTCTAAAATATTTACCACTAAAAAAGCAGTAGAATACTTCCAAGATCCACCAATGAAAACAAAGATTGAAAAAAAACTTTCAACCAAAATTAAAACTATAAGGATACAAAATGGATAAAAAAGTACAATCAGTAAAGTGGTTATATTTAACTGTCTTTCTACTTCCTGTCCTTGCAATGGCTCAAGAAAAAGAAACAAAGAAAGAAAAAGAAACCAAAATCGACGAAGTGGTTTTGGTGGGATATACAAAAGTTTCTAAAAAAGACGTTACCAATGCTGTTTCTTCTGTAAAAGCAGAAGATATAAAAGATATGCCATCTACCAATGCTGCAGAAGCAATACAGGGAAGAATGGCAGGAGTACAGGTGTCTCTGAGTGAAGGTTCACCGGGAGCTGATGTAGATATTGTAGTAAGAGGAGGAAACTCCATTACAGGGAGCAATGCTCCATTATATATTGTAGACGGCGTACAGATGGATAACGCGCTTTCTATCCTTTCTCCTAAGGAAATTCAATCGATCGAAGTGTTAAAAGACGCCTCTTCCACAAGTATTTACGGAGCAAGAGGAGCCAATGGTGTTGTCCTTATTACCACGAAAGGCGGTCGTAAGAGAGCAAAAACTTCAATTAATTACAACGGATTTTTAGGGGTAAGAAAAATTCAGAATACGATAGATGTCCTGGATCCTTATCAATACGTTCTCTATCAGTACGAAATATACAACAAAGGCGCTGTACAGACTGATATTGATGCATTCAAAGCGAGATACGGAACTTTTGCAGATCTGGAAAAATACAAATCCGTAAAAAAGAGAGACTGGCAGGATGAAGTATTCGGAAGAGAGGCATTCAATTTTACGCATAATCTTTCCGTAACGGGAGGATCTGATAATTCTTCTTTCTCATTATCCTTAAATAATGTTCAGGAAGACGGAATTATGATCGGTTCCGGATTTAAAAGAAATATGGCAAACTTTAAGTATGATTATGATGTTTCGAAAAAAATCAGCATCACATTAAATGCCAGATACAGCCGTCAGATGATCTACGGAGCAGGAACTTCTTCTACTGGTTCGCAAAGTACCAACAGACTGAGAAACGCCGTAAGATATCAACCATTTGAAGGCGGTTCCAATGTAAACGTAGATGAGTTCGATCCTTTATTTGCCAACGAAACCAACCTTGTAAATCCTATCCTTTTAGCAAACAGCGAGGTAAAGGAAAACGGAAGAAACGACCTCCTTTTAAATGGAATCATCGAATACAGAATCAATAAAGATTTCACTTTCAGAAGTGTGATAGGATATGTACAGAGAGATGAAATGGTAAATCAGTTTTCCGGACCGGTTACTTCTCTTGCAAGACAAAACAACGATCAGCCTGTTGTTTTCCTGAGCAAGGCACAATCCAGAAGAATCACGAATACCAATACGCTGAACTTCAGAAAAACTTTCGGAAATCATAAGCTGGATTTACTGGCAGGACAGGAAACCGTAAAAACAGATGCAGAATCCTTAACGATGAACATCAAATGGTTCCCGAAATCCATCAGCGCTGAAGAGGCATTTGCCAATATTCAGGCGGCTTCTCCTCCATCGGGACAGGTTCAGGATATTCCGAAAACAAACGTTTTACCGGATCGTCTGGTTTCATTTTTTGCAAGAGCCAACTATATTTTTAACAACAAATATATCTTTACTGCTTCCATGAGAGCGGATGGTTCCAGTGTATTCGGTCCCGGAAACAGATGGGGCTATTTTCCGGCGGCTTCAGTTGCATGGAAAGTAAATGAAGAAAATTTCCTGAAAGACAGTAAAGTAGTGAGCGAATTAAAACTTCGTGCAGGATACGGTTTATCCGGAAACAACAGAATACCGGCATTTTTATACAGTACGTTTTTCACGACATCATCAGATTACGGGTATGCATTCGGGAACAATGTAACACCGGGAGCTACAACAGGAGCGATTATGTCTAATCTTAATGTAAAGTGGGAATCGGCGGCTTCTAAAAATATCGGGGTAGATTTTGGATTATTCAACGGAAGAGTTTACGGAACGGTAGATGTTTATCAGACCGATACAAAAAACCTTTTGTTGCTGGCTAAAATTCCTCAGACTTCAGGCTATGAATATCAGTACCAAAACTCAGGAAGTACATCTAATAAAGGAATTGAATTTTCTGTAGGCGCTGCGATCATCAACAAAGAAAATTTTAACTGGAAAATTGATGCGAATTTATCTTCCAATAAAAATGTGATTAAAAGCTTAGGAAACAGTGCTTCCGCAAGTGCAAATTCCTATTTATATCCTTCAGGATGGCAAAACAACCTGAACGATTTCCTTGTACAGGTCGGAAAACCGGTAGGAACATATTGGGGATACATTACCGCAGGAAGATATGAAGTAAGCGATTTCGATTATAATCCTACCACTCAGGTTTATACTTTAAAAGCAGGAATTCCGAGTTCTGCAGCAGCAGCAAACGGAGCGAAAGCTGTACAGCCGGGAGATCTTAAACTTGCAGACCTTAATGGTGACGGAATTATCGATAATAAAGATATGACGGATCTGGGAAGCGCACAACCGAAGTTTTACGGAGGTTTCAACCAGACCTTCCGTTACAAAAACTGGGATATGAGCCTAATGTTCAATTTCTCTGTAGGAAATAAAGTATACAACGCAAACAAAATAGAATACTCTACACAGTATCTTTACCGAGACAACAATATGCTGGCTGAAGTTGCCAACCGATGGAGATGGTTTGATGATGCAGGAAATAAAGTGAATGATCCTACCGCTCTTGCCGCCTTAAACGCCAATACAACAGGATTTACACCACCTGCAGGAGCTTACTTCCTTCACTCGTATGCTATTGAAGACGGTTCTTTCCTGAGACTGAACAACGTTACGCTGGGATATTCTTTAGGAAAAGATTTCACCAAACAATTGGGATTATCCAATTTCAGATTGTATTTTACGATGAACAACCTGTTCACGATTACAGGGTATTCCGGATATGATCCTGAAGCCAATACGAGAAGAAACCCGTTAACACCAGGAGTAGATTATGCAGCATATCCGCGAAGCAGATTTATTTTATCAGGAGTTGATATCACTTTTTAGACCTAATATTATGAAGAAAAATAAATTTTTAGCCATTCTTTTTTCTGTCATCGGAATATTTTCTCTGAATTCTCTTAATTCCTGCGAAGAATATTTAGATGTAGAAAGCTTATCCAATACTTCAGAAAAACAGCAGTTTGATTCCGCAGCAGACACATTTTCCGCTTTGGTCGGAGTGTATAATGCAACCATGGGAGACAATACCTACGGACAGAGAATGAACCTGATTCTTTCTCAATCCGGAGACGACATGAGAACTTCGGGAGATTATAACGCAAACGACCGAAGAGGAGTAAGCTGTTTCGGCGCTATTCCAACGAATACTGAGCTTTTAAGACCGTTTTTAGATACGTACGCAGGAATTGAAAGAGCTAATCTGGTGATTAAAAACATTCCGCTTTCTCCTGTGTATCAGACGGGTTCAGCGGCTGATAAAAAATTAATGGACAGATATTTGGGAGAAGCTTTAACTTTAAGAGCACACTTCTATCATGATCTGATCAAAAACTGGGGCGACGTTCCTTTTCAGGATGTTCCTTCTGCCGATCTTCCGAGCGTATATCTGCCAAAAACAGACAGAGACGTTATTTATGATAAGATTCTGGAAGATCTCTTAAAAGCAGAAAGTTTAGTTCCTTGGAGATCCGAAGGCGGAACCACCGCTCAGAGAATTTCGAAAGCAGCGGTAAAAGGATTAAGAGCAAGAATTGCACTGGCAAGAGCCGGATATTCATTAAGAAGAAGCCCTCAACAGATGATGCAAGGTTCCAATCCTCAGAAATATTATCAGATTGCTTATGACGAATGCAAAGACATCATCAATTCCGGGCAGCATCAGTTGAATCCGAGTTATGAAGGATTATTCAGATCACTGCATACCAACAGCGCAGATGCATCCAACGAAGTAATTTATGCTATCGGAGCTTTCGGAGGAAACTCCAGAACAGACAGTAAAATCGGATATTACAACGGTTTAAGACATGATGATACCGACTGGAAATCTTCCGGAGGAATCAGCGCAATTCCTGTTTATTTTTATGAATTTACAAAATATGACCTGAGAAGAGATGTAAATATTGCCATCTTCAGGGTAAATACTTCAAAGCAGGAAGAACTTCAGACTTCCATCAACTGGAACGACGGAAAATTCAGAAAATCGTGGACTTCCATCACAGGAACTTCACAAAACCTTGGAATCGACTGGCCTTTGCTGAGATATGCAGATATTCTATTAATGTTTGCCGAAGCAGATAATGAGCTTAATAACGGACCTTCTGCACAGGCAGTGAATGCAGTTCTGTCGGTAAGACAGAGAGCGTATGCAGGAAATTTAAGTCAGGTGGGAACTATTCCGACCGACAAAACAGGATTCTTTAATTATATCGTTAAAGAAAGACAACTGGAATTCGGAGGTGAAGGTCTCAGAAAATACGATCTGATCCGCTGGAATCTTTTAGAAACGAAAATCAATGAAACAAGAGCCAAGCTTACCCAGTTTATGAACGGTACAGGAGCTTATGCCAACGTTCCGGAATACATCTTCTACAAAAAAGTAGCCTATAACAAAGACAGAACAGCACAGCAAAACGTTTCGGATATCGATTTCTACACAGCAACAGGAGTTGCCAAAGCAGATATTTTCTACAGTCCGAACCAAAGTGTTGCAACGCCTTCCGGATATACAAAAGTAAACTGGAGACTGGCGATGACGCAGCCTTACATCAGTGGAGACCCCATAAAAAGTTATGCTTATTATTTTCAGGCTAACAGAAAGGAATTACTGCCGATTGCTTTAGATGTAATCAACTCCAATTATAATCTTACGCAGGATTATGGGTATTAGAAAATAGTTCACATTCATATCAGAAAAATACAGGCTTCATCTCCAAAATGGAGTCTGTATTTTAATCAAAAAAATTTCAATGAAAGCTTCCTTTTTTCTTAAAAATTTAAACTCTTTTTTTGCTTTTCTGATCGTATTGCTCAGTTTTCTTTCTTTTAAAGCCAATGATAAAACCATCGTGGTTTCAAAAGACGGAAAAGGAAATTTCTCCACCATTCAGCAAGCCATCAATGCAGCAGAAAACGGTTCTTCCGTAAGAACAAAAATTGTAGTAAAAGAAGGAATTTACAAAGAAAAGATCATCATTCCGGAAACAAAAGGCGCTATTTTGCTTGAAGGTGAAAATCCTGAAAAAACCATCATCACTTATGATGATTTTGCATCAAAAAAGAATCTGGAAGGAAAAGAATTCGGAACTACAGGTTCATCAACGGTTTTTATTTACTCAAATGATTTTACGGCAAAAAATATTTCATTCGAAAACAGCTCAGGAAAAGTAGGACAGGCAGTTGCTGTTTTAACGACGGGCGACCGAATAGCTTTTGAAAACTGCAGATTCTTAGGAAATCAGGATACGCTGTACTTAAAAGGCGTTCAGGATTCATCAGACAAGACAAAACCCTCCAGAAATTATTTTAAAAACTGCTACATCGAAGGAACAACCGACTATATTTTCGGAGCCGGAACCGCTGTTTTTGAGGAGTGCATCATTTATTCCAAAGAATCGGCAAGCTATGTTACCGCAGCTTCTACTCCACAGGAAAACGAATTCGGATTTGTTTTTATCAATTCAAAAATAGAAGGAAACGCAAAGGAAAATTCAGTCTATTTAGGAAGACCGTGGAGACCTTTTGCCAAGACCGTTTACCTCAATTGTGAAATGAATTCCACCATACAACCGGAAGGATGGCACAACTGGAACAAGCCCGATGCAGAAAAGACCACGTTTTATGCAGAATTTAACTCCAAAGGAAGCGGTTCAGATCGCTCCAAAAGAGTATCATGGTCGCATCAGCTAGCCAAAACCGAGGCAAAAAAATATACAAGAGAACAGGTTTTAAAAGGAAAAGACAACTGGAATCCGCTTATAAATCTTAAGTAAATATTCTAAATACCACAATTTTTATAATGCCGGAATGCCCGATGAATGGGAAATTAAAAACAGACTGAATCCTGAAGTTGCCAATGCCAACGGAAAAGATCTGGATAAAACTATGACAATATTGAAGTTTACTTTAATGATCTCGTGAAAAATATAACTGGACAACAATAGAAGTAAATAACCATGAAAACTTTTATTGAAAACAGTGATCTAATAAAATGTATATGAAATTGAATGTATTTAAAATAATAGCTGCAGCAGTATTGGTGTCCTCAAATTTTCAGGCTCAGACTTCTGTTATTCAAAAGATCAGAAACAATCCTAAAGCTCCGTTCTCTTATGCAGAACTTGCAGTGAAAGAAGGCGGAAAATGGGATGGCGACAAATACATCGGAGGAACTTTCAAAAACGTTCAGGAACTCACCATTCCGGAATCGCATACCGATCATTCCACCTACATCAGATACGAAGGCATCGGTCTGGAAAACAACCAGATCGGATACCGCTTATATCTCGACTGGAGAAATGCAACAGATATTTTTGGTAAAAAAGTCAACACTTTGGTGTTGCCGGAAGTCGGACAGGACGGTTTTGAATCATATCACCACGACGCAGCTTGGGGACAGGATATTCTGAAATCCGGACGCACCATCGGAATTGGTTCCTACGGAAGATATGATGAACAGAATGATTTTGTTGAAACATTTAAAATCGTAAAAAGCACCGCCGCGAAAGTGGTGAATGAAAAAGAACAGTCTTACGCAGCCATCGAATACAAAGGCTGGAAAACATGGGGTGATGCCATCGATCTTGCTTCAAAACTTACCATTTTCAATAAAGACCGTTTTGTAAAAGTGGATTTAAATCTCAGCAACTCCATTTCAGGGTTATGCACCGGAATTGTTGCCATAAAAAATATTCCGCTGAAACAGGGAATCAGCAAAAATAAAAAATGGGCTTACATCGCAACTTACGGTAACCAGACCGAAACCAAAAAAGACGACAATCTCGGAATGGCTGTCTTCTACCCTCTTGAAAATTTTGATAAATATATAAAGACAAAATCTACGCATACTGTAGTTTTCAAGAAGACAAAGAACGTTTCCTATTACTTTTTAGGAGCATGGTCTTTGGAACCGAACGGTTTAAAAACAGAAGAAGCTTTTTATCAGGATTTAGATCAAAAACTGGAAATTTTAGATAAAAATAATCAACTTTAACGTTTACAATCATGAATTTCATTAATCAGCATATCAAACTATTCACCCTTGTCGCTTTAAGTTCGGGAATTTTTTCTACCTGTGCGCAGACAATAGCTCCGATTAACGCTTCAATTCAGAAACAATCTTCAAATTCCGAAAAAAAAGTTCCCCTCAATCTGAAATGGTCAGAAAGAATGCTGCTGTCCGAAATGCAGCGTTTTCCTGAAGCATGGATGTTGGATTTCAGCAAAACTCCGAAATGGACGTATCCTACTGCCATTGTCCTTGATGGTGCAGAAAAATTATATGCCAAAACAGGCAAAAAAGAATACTACAACTACATCAGCCAATTTGGCGAAAAACTCATTCAGGAAGACGGAACCATCATTACCTACGATCTTGACAAGTACAATATTGATATGCTGAACAGTGGAAACGTTCTCCTCTATCTTTACGAAAAAGAAAAAAAAGAAAAATACCTGAAAGCGCTTCAGACGCTTCGTCTTCAGATTGAGGGACAGCCAAGAACGAAAGAAGGTTCTTTCTGGCACAAAAAGATTTATCCTTATCAGGTTTGGCTGGATGGTTTATACATGGGAATGCCTTTCTACACGCATTATACACACGACTTCGTGAAAGGAGCCGATGCGGCAAAAGCGTATGACGACATTCTTTTACAGTTCGATTCTGTACAGGAGCATCTTCTGGATAAAAAAACAGGTCTTCTGTATCACGCCTGGGATGAAAGCAAAAAAGAAGCTTGGGCAGACAAAGAAACCGGACTGTCGCAGAATTTCTGGGGAAGAGCAATGGGATGGTACGGAATGGCAATGGTAGATGTTCTGGATTATCTGCCAAAAGATCATCCCGGAAGAGCAAGGTTAATTTCTTACATCAAATCCTACACCGATGCCATCATCAAAGTTCAGGATAAAAATAGCGGACTGTGGTATCAGGTTTTGAATAAAGCAGGAGAAAAAGGAAATTACACCGAAGCAACTGCCTCATCCATGTTTGTTTACACCATCATCAAATCTGTGAACAACGGTTATTTGCCGAAATCCTATAAAACGTATGCTAAAAAAGGATACGACGGAATTATTAAAAATTTAATCACTGTTGATGAAAACGGAGTGGTAAATTTAAACAAATGCTGTGCAGTCGCGGGTTTGGGTGGAAAACCTTACAGAGACGGCTCCTATCAATATTACATTAATGAAGAAATCCGTTCCAATGACGCCAAAGGAACAGGGCCTTTCATTCTGGCAAGTCTGGAATTTGAAAAATAATACTTAAAACCATTAAGATGAGGTTAAGAAGAATTTTAAAGTATAGCTAATCCTAACTACACTAAACTCCTCAATAAATCTTAATGGTTAAAATATGTTCTTATATAATTTCAACAACTATCATTTGCTGAGTGAATAGTTTATGCTGAGCTTGTCGAAGAACCTTTGCGACTGGAGAATATACAGTAAGCAATTAAAAAAAATCTTTCCGCTCATGGCGTTAAAATTTAAACCAGATTAAAAATCTGATTTATGAAAACAAAAAACATTTTAAATATATTTTCAATAGCCATTTTTTCCCTTGCATCAAATTATTTGAGCGCACAGGAAAAAAACTACGTTTCCGAAGTATGGACCGCCGATCAGGGGAAAAACTACAGAAACCCTGTTCTGTATGCAGATTATTCCGATCCGGACGTGATTCGTGTGGGAGATGATTATTACATGACGGCTTCAAGCTTCAATGAAACTCCCGCTTTGCCGATTCTTCATTCAAAAGATATGGTGAATTGGAAACTGGTGAATTATGCCATTCAGGATATTCTGCCAAAAGAGCATTTTTCAGCCCCAAAACGAGGCGACGGAGTCTGGGCTCCGAGTATGAGATTTCACAACAGCGAATTTTATATTTATTGGGGCGATCCCGATTTCGGAATCTATATGGTGAAAACCAAAGACCCGCTGGGAAAATGGAATGATCCCGTTTTAGTAATGGAAGGAAAAGGACTGATAGATTCCTGTCCGTTCTGGGATGAAGACGGAAACGCTTATCTGGTTCATGGCTGGGCGGGAAGCCGTGCCGGAGTAAAAAGCATTTTAACATTAAATAAAATGAATCCGGAAGGAACAAAAGTGCTGGATAAAGGCGTTCACATTTTTGACGGTCACGATGCTCATCCCACTGTTGAAGGTCCCAAAATGTATAAAAGAAACGGCTATTACTATATTTTTGCTCCGGCGGGCGGCGTTGCTACAGGTTGGCAATTGGTGTTAAGATCAAAAAATATATATGGTCCTTACGAAGAAAAAATTGTGCTGGAACAGGGTTCCACAAAAATAAACGGTCCGCATCAGGGAGCGTGGGTAGATACACCTTCCTGAGAAGACTGGTTTTATCACTTTCAGGATGTGGATGCGGGAGGAAGAATTATCCATCTGCAACCTGTGAAGTGGGAAAAAGACTGGCCTTTTATAGGAACAGATTTTAACAAAAACGGAATCGGCGAACCAGTCTTAACGTATAAAAAACCAAACGTAGGACAATTCTATCCTATCGTTACCCCGCCCGAAACTGATGAATTTGATGGTGAAAAATTAGGACTACAATGGCAGTGGAGTGCAAATGAAAATATCGTATGGTCTTCCAAACTTCCCGGACAGAAGTTTTTAAGATTATTCTCCATAAAAGTTCCCGAAGGTGAAAATAATCTATGGAATGTCCCGAATCTGTTAACTCAGAAATTTCCGGCTCCCAATTTTGCAGCTTCCACAAAAGTTAAATTAACGCCCGAAGAAGCCAAAGAAGGAAAAACTGCAGGACTTTTGGTGATGGGACTGGATCATCAGTCCATCGTGATTACCAACAAATCTGATGGATTTTATGTACAGTTAAGAAGAGCCGAAAAAGCAGATAAAGGCGGCGAGGAGAAGATTTTATTTGAAACAAAATTAAAAAACAACGAAGTCTATCTGAAAGTGAATGTAAACGAACCGAATGGTTTATGCCAGTTCAGCTACAGCGAAAACGGAAAAAATTTCATCAAAACAGGTGATCTTTTTCAGGCAAAACCCGGAAAATGGATTGGAGCCAAAGTTGGGCTGTACAGCATCAGTACATCGAAAGCACCTCGAGGCGGATATGCCGATTTTGACTGGTTCAGAATCACCAAGAATTAATTTTTATTTGATTTAAAAAATCTGCGCCATCTGCAAAATCTGTTACCGAAAAATAATAATCAGATTCTTCACTACATTTCATTTCGTTCAGAATGACAGTGTACATAAAAATTTAGTTAGAATCAATGAATAGAAAAATTTACAATATAGTTTCATTTTTAATCGTCGTTTTGCTGTTGTCGGGATGCAAATCTCAGAACACTACAGCAGCAAAACACGTTAAAAAGATTACCCATATTTATCTCATCGGAGATTCTACCGTGGCAGATTACACCGGAAACTACGAACCCGGAAAAGATTATATGAAAGTAAGATATCCCATTACAGGATGGGGACAGGTTTTTCAGCCGTTTTTTGCGAAAGACAGTTTAGCTTCTTTAAAACCTGCTATTTCAGCGGACTCTGTGGAAATTATCGACAAAGCGCATGGCGGAAGAAGCACGCGTACGTTTTTTCAGGAAGGAAGATGGAGAGAGGTGTACGAACATTTGCAGCCGGGTGATTATGTCATCATGCAGTTTGGACATAACGACAGTTCTGAAAAACATCCGGAACGGTACGTAAACATTCAGGGATACAAAGAATTTTTAAGATTATTTGTAACACAGACGAAGCAGAAAGGAGCAAACCCTGTTATTTTAACTCCCGTTGCCAGAAATTACCCATGGAAAGACGGAAAACTGGAAAATGTACACGGCGAATACAGCAAAGCGCCCATTGAAATTGCTAAAGAAATGAACGTTCCGTATATTGATCTGAATACATTATCTATGGAATATTTTACCGGAAAAGGACAGGATTTTACCACCAGTCATTATTTTATGAATCTTCCGGAAAATGTATACGAAGCCTATCCGAAAGGTCAGAAAGACAACACTCATTTTCAGCCCGAAGGAGCAAAAGTAGTAGCATCCATTGTTTATCAGGAATTTAAAAAAATAATTAAAACTCAAAAATAATAAAATGAAGAAGACTTTTAAAGTGATCGGTTTAGCTGCAGCAATGCTATTTTCAGGGCAAATCTGTGCTCAGAATTCTGATATTTATAAAAATATTGAGTTTAAAATGTCGCAGGTTGCAGAAACTTCTTTTGCAGCCAACACCGTTTCCATCACACAATACGGCGGAATTGCAGGCGGAAATGTAAAAAATACGGAAGCTTTTAAAAAATCAATCGAAGATCTGAGTAAAAAAGGAGGCGGAAAATTAGTCGTTCCCCGAGGAATCTGGCTTACAGGTCCTATCGTCTTGAAAAGCAATATCAATCTTCACGTAGAGGAAGGTGCGATGATTATTTTCAGTAAAGATAAAAATGATTATCCGTTGGTAGATGTGAGCTTTGAAGGTTTAAACACCATTCGTTGCCAGTCTCCTATTTCGGCAAAAAATGCAACAAATATTGCCATTACAGGAAAAGGAATAATCGACGGAAGCGGTGATGCATGGAGAGCCATCAAAAAAAGCAAAGTGTCTGAATCTGAATGGAAAGAAATTGTAAAATCCGGCGGAATTGTATCTTCGGACGGCAAAAACTGGTATCCTTCGGAAAGCTATAAAAAAGGACTGGAAAGCAGTTCTAACTTCAACGTTCCGGATAAGATTTCCAAAGAAGAGCTGATTACGGTGAAAGATTTTCTCCGTCCGGTAATGGTAAGTCTGGTGAAATGCGACAAAGTTTTGCTGGACGGACCAACATTCCAGAATTCTCCGGCATGGAATCTTCATCCTTTGATGTGTTCCAATGTTATTTTGAGGAATCTTACCATCCGAAATCCATGGTTTTCTCAAAATGGGGACGGCGTGGATCTGGAATCCTGCAAAAACGTTCTGATCTACGACAATACCTTTGATGTGGGAGACGATGCCATCTGTATAAAATCCGGAAAAGACAAAGACGGAAGAAAAAGAGGAGTGCCTACTGAAAATGTTATCATTAAAAACAATATTGTGTACCACGGTCATGGAGGTTTCGTTATTGGCAGTGAAATGTCGGGCGGAGCAAGAAATATCCACGTTTCAGACTGTACTTTCATCGGAACAGATATCGGGCTCCGTTTCAAAACCACGCGCGGAAGAGGAGGAATTGTAGAAAATATTTACATAAAAAATATTGATATGATTAATATTCCGACTCAGGTTATCGGCTTCAATATGTTCTATGAAGGCGCATCTCCGGTTCTGGAAGACGGGCAGAAACAGGAAGGCAACAAAGCTCCGGAAAAAGTATATCCCGTAACGGAAGAAACGCCGGTTTTCAGAAATATTTTCTTTAAAAACATTACAGCAACCAATTCCGATGAAGCAATTACCTTATTCGGTTTAGCTGAAATGAATCTTAAAAATATTGTGATTGAAGATTCTCAGTTTGATACCAGAAAAGCTTTAACCATAGTAGATGCAGACGGAATTCAGTTAAAAAATGTAAAGCTGAAATATTCCGAAGGAACGGGAGCAACGATCTACAACAGCAAAAACATCAATCTTTCAACCGTGAAGTTTGATTCTGCAAATAAACCTGTTATAAAAGTGTTAGGAAATAAAACAGGTGCAGTCTTATTACCGAAAGAAATTATGTCTGATAAAAACGCACTTTCTATCGAAACGGATGTATCGAAAAATGCAGTTAAATAGTGTATCAATAATTTAAACCATTAAGATCAATTAAGCTGTTAAGACAGGTAAGATCGCTTTATTTTAAGATAAAATCATACTGATTTTCTTAATAAAACTTAACCTCTTCAATCTCCTTAATGGTTTAAAATTTAAAATTTGACAACATGATTTTTAACCGAAAACATACTTATATTTCTATTTTTTTTGTGGGGACAATGGCATTCGGACAGATAAATCGACCGAATGCTACTCCCTATACCAATGAAGGAACATTCGAAAAATTGAAAAAAAAATATCCTTTTGTAACTCCGATTGACCGTCCGGTTCCTCAAAATATCAGAATTGATAAAGACGCAGAATATAAAAACATCAACGGAAGTTCTCTGAAAGCAGATGTGTATTATCCTTTAGATCAGAACAAAAAATATCCCGGAATTGCAATGGTTCACGGAGGCGGATGGATTTCGGGAAGCAAGGAAAACGAAAAATTCATGGCGATGGAACTCGCTTCAAAAGGTTATGTGGTAATTGCCATTGGTTATCGTCTCGCTGATGTTGCGAAATTTCCTGCCGGAGTGGAAGACATCGAAACCGGAATTCAATGGCTGAAGAAAAACCACAAAAAATATTCTTTAGACCGAAAGAAAATAGCGGTTCTGGGAGAATCTGCCGGAGCGCAGATCGCCACTTTGGTCGGTGTAAAATCAAAAAATAAAATTCAGGCAGTTGTAAATGTAGACGGCATTGTTTCTTTTATTCATCCCGAAGCGGAAGAAAGCACTTACGCCTCATATTGGCTGAACGGAGACCGAGAAAGCAATTTAAAAAACTGGACAGCCGCTTCTCCGTTGGAATTTTTGGATAAAAATACCCCTCCAACTCTTTTCATCAACAGTTCGCAGCCACGATTTCATGCAGGAAGAGACGATATGATGAAAAAACTGAAGAGTTATAACATTCCGACAGAGTTTCATGAGATTAAAGATACGCCACACTCCTTTTGGTCGGCAGAACCATGGTTTACGAAAACACTAAATCTGACATTGGATTTTTTAGATAAACTTTTGAAATAGTGATCTTAAACGCAAAGTTTTTATTAATAGATATGTTAAATTTTAAGGAGCAAAGATGAATCAACAAGTTGATTTGATGAAGTTATCGTCATAGCTTCGCGAAGCAAATTTTATTTGCCTTTGCTCTCTAAAAATTATGAGACTTTATAAAAATCTTTGCGTCAAAAAAATAATTCAAACTATGAAAAAATTATTTTTAATCTTTCTCATTTCGATGGCAAATTTGCTGTTTGCAGGAAATGATCCGTATATCAAAATTACCGTTGCAAAAGACGGAAGCGGAGATTTCACCTCGATTCAGAAAGCTATTAATTCCATCAGAGATTTGGGTGCGGAAGAAGCTTTAATTTTAATAAAATCAGGAACCTATCATGAAAAAGTGGTAATTCCTTCTTCAAAACATAAAATTACGCTGGAAGGCGAAAATAAAGATAATACCATAATTACCAACAATGATTTTTCAGGAAAGCCGGATTCTTTCAATGAAAAGATGACCACGTTTAATTCTTATACGTTATTGGTGATGGGAGATGACATAAAAATCAGCAATATAACGATTCAGAATACTTCCTGTAATGAAGGACAGGCGGTTTCACTTCATGTGGAAGGTGACCGTTTTATCATTAAAAATTCGATCATTTCAGGTTGTCAGGACACCGTTTATGCCGCAACCAATCACAGCAGACAGTATTTTGAAAACTGTTTGATCGAAGGAACCACTGATTTTATTTTCGGACAGGCAACCGTTGTTTTTAAGAACTGTACGATTAAAAGTTTAGCCGATTCGTTCATCACGGCAGCCGCAACAGAAGCGGACAGAAAGTACGGTTTCGTGTTCTTCGACTGTACATTAACTGCGAAAGAAGGTATTACCAAAGTGTATTTAGGCAGACCGTGGAGACCTTACGCGAAAACGGTTTTCATCAATACAGAAATGGGAAAACATATCCTTCCAGAAGGCTGGAATCCGTGGAGAGGCGACAAAATGTTTCCTGATAAAGAAAAAACAGCCTATTACGCGGAATTCGGGAGCAAAGGAGAAGGCGGAAATACTTCGAAGCGCGTAAACTGGTCGCATCAGCTCACAAAAAAAGATCTGAAAAATTATACGCCGGAAAAAATTTTTAATGGCTGGAATCCTCAACATAAGTAATGAGTAATTAATAATGAGTAATGATTACCATTCGCTAAATCGACATAGGAAAATGGAGCGTTAAGAAAATTAATTCTGTGAACGTTAAGAAAATTCTATTGTTTGAGCGCGACCAAAATACTGAATAAAAAGACAAACATCAAATTCGCACGAGTTCTAGGATTTTTAGTGAATAGAAATAATTTTTAGCGGAAGTTTCCAGGTCTTGAACTTTTGATTCTTTTGTTTCCAAAACAAAAGAATATAAATTAAAAAATTTATTTAAAATGAAAAAAATACTTTTAATCTTTAGCATAGCCGTTTCAGCTTTACTTCTGGCTCAGCAAAAACCCACTCTTTTCTTAATTGGAGATTCTACCATGGCAACTAAAGAAAATCCGGACAAAAATCCGGAACACGGATGGGGACAGGTTTTTCCCCAGTTTTTAACCACCGGAATTGAAATTCAGAATCATGCGGTGAATGGAAGAAGCTCCAAAAGTTTCAGAACGGAAGGACGATGGGATCAGGTGGAAAAACAATTGAAAAAAGGAGATTTCGTCATTATACAGTTTGGTCATAACGATCAGAAAATCAAAGACTCTACAAAGTTTACCAATCCTTACACACAATACAGAGCGAATCTTGAACGATATGTGAATGAAGCCAGAGCTAAAGGAGCGATTCCTGTTCTGATGACTTCCATTGTAAGAAGAAACTTCAACGAAAACGGAGTGTTGATCGATACGCATAAGGAATATCCTCTGGTTGTAAGAATGGTCGCAAACGATCTGAAAGTTCCTTTTGTGGATATGCAGTTGTTAACAGAACAGATGGAAATTGCTTACGGCCCCGAAAATTCAAAAAAACTTCATCTGTATTATAAAGAAGGCGAAGATCCGTATTATCCCAAAGGAAAAGAAGATGATACGCATTTATCGAAATTAGGGGCGGAAACGGTGGCTAAATTAGCCGCGAAAAGTTTAAAAACCTTGAAAATTGGGTTGGAAAAGTATATCAAATAATAGAAATCCCGCTGATTTTGCAGATTAAAATTATTTTAAAGATCTGCTCAATCAGCAAAATCTGCGCGAGAACAACATAAAATCAATCAATACATTAGATTTCTCCTTCGTCGAAATGACAGGTTTGATGTAAAAATTAGTTTAGTAAAAATTGAAAAAGTAAAGTAATAAGATGAAATTCAAAAAAGAACCTTTCTTCGATGGGAATTCCGAGTGGGAAGATTTGGGGGGCGGCGTTTCCAGACAGTTTGTCGGATATAATTCTCAGATAATGATGGTGATTGTACAATTTGAGAAAAATGCTATCGGTGCATTACATAATCATTTTCATTCTCAGATCACGTATGTTGCAGAAGGAAAATTTGAAGTTACGGTTGATGGTAAAATGAAAATTTTACAGAAAGGCGACGGATTTTTTGCCCAGCCCAATATTTTTCACGGCGTGAAATGTCTCGAAGCGGGAAAACTGATTGATTCGTTTGCTCCTTTCAGAGAAGATTTTATTAATGATGAGTTTTCAGGCTAAATTTAAATTCGGGATTTAATTTCCATTCAAATATAACAATCTGTTTACCAATTAAATAAAACATATACCAAACAGCTAATATTTTTTTCCGAAGATTTTCCGGTTCAGCAGATCTGATCTGTAAAGCCGGATTATCTTTGGGATTTTTATTTATCATATAACAGCCAAATCAATTTTAAACATTAAATAAAATGCAACCGATTAACCAAATTAAAT
>OGQD01001191.1_pt1 | contig 17594 bp, 22 predicted proteins | sample 1553091 | NCBI WGS metagenome assembly OGQD01 (sample SAMEA2580290, study PRJEB22360) | human gut metagenome | biome: human gut; feature: human-associated habitat; material: faeces | place: Denmark | collected 2008/2010
GTAAAACCTTTTCCGTTTGATGAAGTATGTAAAAGAACTGTTTTCTAAAAAAATGTAGGAATTATTTGTTTATTTTTTAAGTAATTCAGAAAATTATTCTGAATGAACAGTTATTTGGATTTTTTCGAGAATGTATTTTACAATGAGCTGTAGTTGCTTATCTCAATCAGATTTAAATCCGGATCTCTGAAATAAACCGATTGTATTTTTCCCAAAGCTCCGGTTCTTTCAACAATTCCTTCGATGATCTCAATATTCTTTTCCTTTAGTTCCTTTAAAACTTCGTGAATGTCGGTTTCGGAAATAAAACAAAGATCCGCAGAACCGCAAGTCGGATGTTCAGCTTTCGGTTCAAATTCTTTTCCTTTTTGATGAAGATTGATTTTCTGATTTCCAAAAGTCAGTGCTTTTCTGTTTTCTCCAAACGTCACCACTTCAAAACCAAGAATAGAGGTGTAAAAATCTACCGTTTTTTCAATGTCTGCAACTGTTAAAACGAGGTGATCTATATTTTTTATTTTCATGTTTGATTTTCAATTATTAAAGACTATTAAAAGGAATTATTTTTTCTTCAGTTAATTTTTTCTTCAGTCGATCAGCATACTGGTGCGCGAAAGTTTCTTTTTCAACTTTAGATAAAGCTGAGTAGTAATCATCGCGAATTTCTTTTGCCTCATAATCTTCATCACTTTCAAAAGGTCTTTCCACAACTTCTAAGTAATGAACATAATGCCCGAATTCATGCAGTAAAGTTCTGTACAATTGGGTATTTCTTGAAGGCTCTAAATTTAACTGAGAAATAAAACTTCTCTTATTTTGTGTAAAAATATGTCCGTCTCCTGTTAATCTTTCAAATTCTTTCTGATCTTCGATGCTTTGTTTTTTAGACCATATTAACTTTTTTTTTAAATCTATTGAGTCTAAAATTATCGCCGGAAAATATTCGTTTTCGTACTCAAAGCTGTAAACAAGTCTTCCCCAAACTGGAGAGATTATATCCTCCTTTCTTTTCGGTTGGCGTAAAACAATAAACTTTAAATCTCCGTAATCTTCTTTAGGAATATTTTCGATTATCTTTTCAAGATCAGAAACAGAACAGGAGTGATAACAGTTTTCGCGAAGCTCTTCAATGATAAATAAAAATTCGTGTCCATTTATTATTTTAGATTCTTTTTCATGCTTACCAATTCTTTCGTAAAAAGACTTTAATGTTCCGTTAGGTGTTGAAATTTTCAATTTATTATTTTGACTGAAACCTTGATTTTCGGTTCCTATATTTCTGTTTCTTCTGGTCGCATTGTACATTTTCAGAGCGTAATTATTTTTCGAGATAATTTACATCAAACCATCCTTTATTAAACGTTACTTTTACCGTGTCATTATTCTGAAGATCAAAAATAGATTTTAAACCTTTTGAAACTTTATAGCGGTTAATTTTTTGAAGATCCTCTTTATCATGAACAGAATTTTCATTATTCAGCCAAAAAACTTTCTTTTCTTTATCATGAATTACTTCATAAGTTTTATTGATTTCCGTATTCTTCGTTTTTGAATTGATTAAAAGCAAAGCATTATCCACCAAAGAATGGAATCCGAAATAAAACCCGCTTCCGAATATCATTAAACCCAATAAAATTAAAGGCACAGCCGAAAGCGTAATGCTTTTCCTTGAAATGAAAATAATGATTCCGGCAAGAATAGTAAAAATAAAAACCGTGTATTTCCATGAAAACTCTTTGAAATTTTTTATATCGTCGTTTAAATACAGATCTTTTACAAAGGGTTTGAGAAAAAAATCTTGCAACAAAAGAATGATAATAAAAATAATTACCAGAAAATATTTTCTGAAGAATCCTTTTGCATTGATATTATGGTTATTATTCATCCTTCTTATTCCGTTCTCTGGAAAATATGCGTCAGCTTAGAATTTTTAATAAAATCCTGAATGGGTGTATCTTTTGTAGCATTTTTATCCGTTAATTCAAAATAATAGATCATCAGATTCGGAAACTTCGGATCTTTACACACCACTTTAAAACGCTTAACCTTTTCATCGGTACTTAAAAAACTCAGTTCAGAACCACCACTCAACTTAATATTATTGACTTCGAAAGAATCTTTCCAATTTTTCTGAAGTTTGGCAAATCTTTTCTGCGTTCTGTCGCTGTCTTCGTTTTCAAATTTATCCACCTGAAATTCTGTCAAAAGCTGAGGATAAATCAATCCTTCTTTAAGCATCATTTCGGTAATTTTATCAGACTGATCAAAGAAAATCGTTTTATCGTCGAATTTTGCTGTATTATCCTTCAAAACAATGGTTCCTGCAAATTTTCTGTAATTTTTTTTCTTGTAATCGGTTTTAAAATGTTCGGTTACCGCTTTGTCTTTCGGTCCTGCCTTTTCAGTTTTCTGCCCCAAAACATTCATGGAAAGCAGCAAAGAAAGACTTAGTGAGAATATAGTTTTCATAATTTTTTTACTTCTGATATTTTCTATTAAACTTGTTTAAACTATTTAAGAATTAACCACAAAAGGCACAAAAGACAATGTTAAAGCGAATTTCTATAATAACCAAAGTGCTCAAAAAGAATAAAAATCAAAGATTTAAAAAACTATTGTGCCCTTTTTGATTTGTAATGATCAACTTTAAATAAAAGTTTAGTTCATCTTTTGTGACTTTTGCGGTTAGATAAAAAGTTTAAACAGACTTATTGTAATAAATTTTTTAAAGCATCTTTCAGATCCGGAAATTCAAACTGAAAACCTGCTTTCTGGATTTTTTCCGATGAAGCTCTCGAACCTTCCAGTAAAGCTTCCGACAGTTCTCCGAACATCAGTTTCAACACAAAAGCGGGAACATTGGGCATAAATAAAGGCTTGTGAAGCACTTCCGCCATATTTTTTGTCAGATTTTCATTCGTTGTATGTTGTGGTGAATTCGCATTGAATGCTCCATCCAGTTCAGCATTTTTTAAAGCAAATTCGTAAATCGAACAAATATCATTAATATGAATCCACGGCATATATTGTTTTCCCGTTCCGATAGGCGAGCCAATGCCCATTTTTACAGGCGGAAGCATTTTTTTTAAAGCACCGTCTTTTTTCGAAAGCACCACTGCAGTACGGATTTTCACGACTCTTTCAGCAACATTTTGTTCCTTAAAATCATCCGCAGCTTTTTCCCACAGAACTACCACTTCACTTAAAAAATCATTTCCCGAACCATCATTTTCAGTAAAAATTTTTTCCGTTGTTTTGGTTCCGTAATAATTAATTCCGGAAGCAGATATGAAGGATTTTAATCTGATATTATTTTTTTGCAGAGTTTTTAAAAGCAAACCTGCAGAATCTACACGACTGGAAATCAGTTCTTTTTTTCTTTCATCGGTCCATCGCTTTTCCGAAATATTGGCTCCCGCAAGATGAATAATGTGTGAAACGTTATCGAAAGCTGTTTCGTCGATTATTCCTTTTCTGATGTCCCATTCAAACTCGTTGCTTTTCTGTTTTTTTCGCGTAAGAAAACGTACAGTATAGTCTTTTTCAAGTTTTTTAGATAATTCTTTGGCAACCAATCCGTTTGCACCTGTGATAAGAACAGTTTCTTTCATGTTAAAAATCTTTGTTGTTTCTAAGCCTGATTTTTTACGATCAGAACAAAATCATCCTCCAGAAGTTTATAGCCGTAATCGTAAATAAATTTATATTCAGATCCGTTTTTATAAACTTTCAGATTCGTTATATAATCGAAATCAAAACCTAAGCCATCAAGCTTGGATTTGGCAACTTTTGTTTTTCCGTCGGTATTTACTTCCGTCAGAATTCTGTAGTTTTTGCGGAGCTTGTTATTGATGTTCCGCATCAGATTGCTGGAATCCTTGTTCTGTTTGTTATTGTAGGCGTTTCGGCAGGCATCATTACAAAATTTTTTGTCGGATCTGCCGATAATTTTTTCGCCGCATTCGAGACAATTCATACTTTTTCATTTTGTGTGGATGTTTGTGTTTTTTCTTCAGTAAATATGTAAACCTTTTATGATTCGGATAACTTCTGTTCGAAGTGATATTATTGAAAATTAAAGCAATAATTAATAGAATAATGCATCCTGAAAAAACAGGAGAAAGAGCATACCAATATCCCAGTTCCGGAATTTTCCCAGTCGAACTTACCGCAATCAGTGCAGTTGCTCCGCCGGGCGGATGCAGCGTTTTAGTGTACTGCATCAAAACGATGGAAAAAGCAACAGCTAAAGGAGCGGAAAGCCAGATGATATCCGGAACGATTTTATAGATTGTTACTCCCACTAAAGCTGAGAGAACGTGTCCTCCGATTAAATTTCTCGGTTGCGCAAGAGGGCTTTGAATGGCTCCGTAAATTAAAACGCTTGAAGCTCCGAAAGAACCGATTAAAAAGATATTTTCTGTAGCAGACAAAGTGTGTGACTGGATGAAAGCAATCATTCCGATTCCGAAAAATGCTCCCAGAAACGACCATAAATGCTCTTTGTAATCTACAAGTGTCTCTTTGTATATTACATATTTTGAAACCCGAAATGTTCTTTTTATTGTCTTCTTCATAGCATTTCAAAGATACAAAATTATCCGTTTGCAAACGACTACAAACGAATTTAAATAGTTTTCTACCGACTCCTGTTCTGAAATTCAGCAACCTTTGCCACAGAGATTTGAGAAAAAGATAACGTCTCTTATCTGAATGTTAAATCTAAAAAAAAAATAAAGTTATGTCACTAAGAAACAAAGTTACCCTAATCGGATTTACAGGAAAAGAAGTAGAAATCATCAGCTTCGAAAACGGAAATGTAAAAGCTGCCGTTTCTCTTGCAACGACAGATCATTACACCAACGCAAAAGGTGAAAAAGTAGAAGAAACACAATGGCACAATCTGGTAGCTTTCGGAAAAACGGCTGAAATATTCCAGAAATACGTTCCGAAAGGAAAAGAAATTGCGGTGGAAGGAAAGCTTACTTACAGATCGTATGATGATAAAGATGGTGTAAAAAGATACATCACGGAAATTCGTGTGGATGAAATTCTTTTGTTGGGAGGAAAATAATCTAAAAATCACAAGCCATGAAAATAAAAGTTTTTAAAATAGGACTGGATGACAGACATCTTGAAAAAGATCAAAAAACACTGGAAGCATTTCTGGAGTCGCACGATATTATAAAAGTAGAAACCGCTTTCGTTCAGGACGAAAAATACTGGTCGGTTGTTCTGTATTTTGATGAACTGAAAATCGTTCAGCAAAATGTTGTAAAAGATTCTAAAACGGCAAAATACTCCGCAGAAGATGAACCCTTAAATAGTGATGAATTAAAAATACTGGAAGCACTGAAATACTGGCGTTCCGAAAAAGCGAAAGAACAGAACTTACCAAGCTATTTTATTGCTTCAAACAAAGAACTGATGTCTGTAGCCAAATATAAGCCTGCAAAAAAAGAGGAATTGCGCGATATCAAAGGTTTCGGAAAACACAAAATAGAAAATTACGGTGAAGAAATTTTGGAAATATTAGAAAGTATCTGATCTTTTGGTTTTGTGAAACAGATATAGGTTTTGAGTATATGAAAGAAATTTCTTTAAAAAAATAAAATTTAAAAATTGATTTTCATATGTTTTTTAGTCTTTTCAAACCTAACAGGTTTTTAAAAACCTGTTAGGTTTAGCATTATCTATTAAAGCTTAAACAAGGTTATCTGTAGTAAAAGTCCTTTCAATTCCTTATTTTTGCAGATTATATATATTAATATCATTTATCCATTATAAAATGAAGCCAAGTTTAGCAAAAGGGACGAGAGATTTTACGGCACTGGAAGTTGCAAGAAGAAGATACATCATCAATACTTTACAGAAAAACTTCGAGTTATTCGGATTCCGGCCACTGGAAACACCTAGCTTTGAAAATCTTTCAACATTAACTGGAAAATACGGGGAGGAAGGAGATCGTTTGATTTTTAAAATTTTAAATTCGGGAGATTACACTTCTAAAGTAAATCAGGAAGATTGGGAAAATAAGAATCATCAAAAACTGACTTCTCAAATTTCTGATAAAGCACTTCGTTACGATCTTACGGTACCTTTTGCAAGATTTGTGGCAATGAATCATAATCAGCTTACTTTTCCTTTTAAAAGGTATCAGATTCAACCGGTTTGGAGAGCGGATCGCCCTCAAAAAGGAAGATTCAGAGAGTTTTACCAGTGCGATGCGGATGTTGTAGGAAGCGAAAGTCTTTTGCAGGAAGTAGATCTGGTTCAGTTGTATTTAAAATCTTTTGCAGAACTTGGAGTTTCTGTAACCATTCATATCAACAACCGTAAGATTCTTTCCGGATTGGCAGAATTTGCAGGAATTACTGACAAATTAATAGATTTCACGGTAGCTTTGGATAAATTAGACAAAATCGGTAAAGACGGTGTTGTAAAAGAATTGCTGGAAAGAGGAATTGCTCAGGAATCGATTGACAAACTGGATTTCCTTTTCAACCAGTCGGATGATGCGCTGGAAAACCTTCTTCAGTTAAAAGAAAAATTTGCCGGAAATGAAACAGGACTGAAAGGAGTAGAAGAGCTTGAATTTGTGATTACACAATCTTTAAATCTTGGAGTTGATATTCAGAATCTTGTTTTTGACATTACTTTGGCAAGAGGTCTGGATTATTACACCGGAGCGATTTTCGAAGTAAAAGCAGATGGAGTTCAGATGGGTTCCATTGGCGGCGGCGGAAGATATGATAATCTTACAGAAGTTTTCGGCGTTAAAAATATTCCGGGAATCGGGATTTCTTTTGGTCTGGACAGAATTTATCTCGTGATGGAAGAACTCGGACTTTTCCCTGAAGAAGCTACCTCTAAAGTAGAATTTCTTTTTGCCAATTTCGGAGGAAATGAAACGGTAGAAGCCCTAAAACTGATCAGACAATTGAGAGAAAAAGGAATTTCCGCAGAAATGTATCCCGAAGCGGCAAAGATCGGTAAACAGTTCACCTATGCGGAGAAAAAAGGAATTAAAAATCTCGTATTCTTAGGCGAAGAAGAAATTAAAAACGGAACGGTAACATATAAAGACCTTGAAGCAGGAGAACAGAAAACGGTTTCTCTGGAAGAGTTTTTGGGATAAAAATAAAATCAGAAAACTAAAAAGCATCATTAATCCTGATGCTTTTTTATTTTCAGTTGGTACGATTTAATTACAAATTTGTATTTTAGAAAATCATAAATTGTTTTATACTTTTTTAAACTTTTAAACATGAAAACCAAATGAACAATATTTGTGGATTGTGCGGAACGCCTTTAACATCTATGGATACGCTTTTGGGCGAAAATAAACTGGCGGACAATCATATTCTGTGTAACAAATGCCTGAACGAGGCTTCCAATATCAATAAGGATGTTGTCAATAATCTGCAGCAGTTTTTCCTGCCCGAAATCAGGGGAATTATTTTGCAGGGAAAAATTGGCGAAACTGAAAATTTTGGATCGTCACAGACTTCAAACTTTCAGAGTCCCGAAACACCGTCTTTTGGATTTGGAGGAACAGTGACCAGACTTGATGATATTCAAGATCAGATTGTTGCCCTGAATGCGAGGTTAAGCATTTTTGTAAACAGCGAAGTAAAGGAACTCGTTCATATTTTAGAAAATAATGAAAAGTTAACCGCTATTGCAGAAGGTCTTACCATACCTGCAAAAGTGGAAGGTCTTTTATTTTCTACGCAGAGAAGAGTTGTTTTTATTGATAAAAAACTTTTTGGAAATGTGCAGAAAGACGAATATCTCTTCGAAAATATCCGTTCTGTAGATCATGTGGAAAGTCTTTTGTATTCAACCCTGAAAATTTTCTCTAAGAACGGTTCCGCGGCAGAATTTAAGCTTCATAATAAAAATGACGGAAAGAATTTCTGCAATGCGGTTAATCAATATCTGAATGGTACGATCAGTCAGTCTGCTTCACAACAACAACAACAACAAATTCAGTCTTCGTCTTTTAATTTGTACAATATGCCGGTTTCTGAGAATCCTTTTCAAAAGCCTGCCTATTCAAATCCGGTACAGCAAAATTCCGGTATACCAAAAGAAGCACCTGAAGTTATTTTTGAACAGTTGGAAAAACTTGGAAAACTTCGGGAAATGGGAGTTCTGACGGATCAGGAGTTTACGGAACAGAAGAAAAAATTATTAGACCGACTTTAATCTCTGTTTTTTTAGCTAAAAACTTTTGAAAAACTAATTTCGGTATTAACCGCAAAAGGGGCAAAAGATAATGTTAAAGCGAATTTCCAGAATCATCAAAGCCTTCAAAAGAATAAAAATCAAAGATTTTTAAAAAATATGGTGAGCTTTTTTTATTTATCATGATCAACTTTAAATAAAAAATTGAGTAGATCTTTTGCGTTTAAATAAAAGTTCAAACAGACTTTAAATCAAAAATTAAAAACGGGTTAAATATAATAATACATGACAATGAACGATCATTGCGGATTGTGTGGAAAAGAACTGACTTCAATCGACACGATGTTGGGCGAAAATAAACTGTCTGACGGAAATATCATCTGTAATTCATGCCTTGAAAAAGCGAGTGCGATGAACGAAGAATTGCTTTCGGATCTGCATCGCTTCAGTTTAAAAGATCTTGAAAATCTCCTCCATAACGGAGAAATTGCTCAAGAGGAAACCGTTCAGGAAAATATTGCCGAAAATTTACCTTCAGTAGCAGATTCAGAGCAGAATGTGCTGTCAAAAGATCTTTATAAAAAAAGACTGAAAGAGATAAAAAAGCAACTGGAAAGTTTGAGAGCCAAGCTTTCTCTGTTTACAAAAGGAGAAATTAAAGAACTTCCGTATATTCTTGATCTGGATGAGAAAATTTTAGCGATTATAGACGCTCAGTTCGCCAAAACTACGGATGCGGGAATTTTGCTCGTTACGCCCAAAAGAATCATTTCGGTTTCCAAAGCGATGTTTTCTCCGGCAAAAGTGAATGAATTTCTCAATGATAATATTCTTGAAGTAAGCTTCGTAAAAAACTTTGTGTCGCCGAACATCAGAATTCATACAAAAGAAAAAACGGTTGAGTTTGAATCGTTCTTCAACAAAGATTATGCTGAAGATTTTTACCATTTCATCAGTAAAATTTATAATAAAGAAGCTTCCAAAGCCTCATCTCCGGAGCAGAATACTTTTTCCGAAAGCGTTCTGGAACAGCTCGAAAAATTAGGACAACTGAGAGAAAACGGTATTTTAACAGAGGAAGAATTTACATCACAAAAGAAAAAACTATTAGAAAAACTATGATAAAAGCAATTTTTTTTAAAATATTCAACGGAAAATGGTCTGCGCCGTTTTTTATTTCATGTGTCGGTATTTTTTGCTGGATATGGATGCTTATTTTGCCGGTAAACAAGATTATCTGGAATTTGTGCTTCATAACGCCGATAATGGTTGCTTTGGGGTATATTATTTTAGGAATATCAAAAATTTTTAAGAAAAGATTCAAAGAAGGTCTTGTACAGATCGTTCTTTCGGTCGTATTTATGTTTATTACGGCTGTGTTCTTTACGGTTCTGCTTCCCAAAAGTCCTTACAAAGAATACAAAGGAGATATTTACAACCCCAATAATGTGAAAGTAGATATGCCTTTAAAACTATCTTTTAGTGACGAAAAGCCATTATTTAAAGTCGATAAACCGGAGGTGATCCTTTATGATTATAATCAGCCTGGAACCTATAAATATCAGGTTTTCCTTAATAAAATTGAAAAAGGAACTGTTTATCTGAAAATGTTTGATCTTACCACCAACAGAATTTTATCTGAAAAAGAAATTGCAAAAGATACTAAAGTGAAAGTGGAAAATCCTGGTGATGAACTGAAAGAATTCCCTCTGAGTAAAGAGTTTAACGTACAGGAGGGAGATTGGGGATATTATTACGGAAGCAGAGTGGAAGTGTGGTTTAAGCCGGAAGATGCTTCACAGCCTGAAAGAAAGCTTTTGGTTAAAAACTATGTGATTCAGGGTTGGTAATTTTAATATTTTAAAGCTGATTAAGAAAACTGTTTTAAACTGATTTCAGAATTCCCCGCAAAAGGTACAAAAGACTTTAGTGGATGTATGTAAAGTATTTCAAAAGTCTGCAAAGAAAAAAATCTTTGATTTTTTTTAACTTATGTTCTCTTTTTTCTATTTAGGTATTAAACTTAAATAACTCAAGTATTTAAATCTTTTGCATCTTTTGCGGTAAAAAAGTTTAAACAGGTTTATAAATAAAACTAAAAAACAATGGAAAATTATCTTGAAATCAACAAAAATTCATGGAATGCCAAAGTAGAACCTCATCTCAAATCCGATTTCTATTTTGTAGATGAATTTTTAAAGGGAAGAACTTCGTTAAATTCAATTGAATTAGATCTTTTAGGAGATGTAAAAGGTAAAACTATTCTTCATTTGCAGTGTCATTTCGGGCAGGATTCTATTTCGCTGTCGAGAATGGGCGCAAAAGTTACGGGAATCGATTTGTCGGATAAAGCCATTGCGGCGGCAAAAGATCTGGCTCAGAAAGCAGCAGCCGATACAGAATTTATCTGTACAGATCTGTACAGTCTTCCTGATGTTTTCGATCAGAAATTCGATATTGTTTTTACAAGCTACGGAACAATCGGCTGGCTTCCCGATTTGGGAGAGTGGGCAAAAATCATTACCCGTTTTCTGAAACCGGAAGGGAAATTTATAATGGCAGAATTTCATCCTGTAGTCTGGATGTACGATGACGATTTCAAAGGCGTACAATACAACTATTTCAACGAAAAACCGATTGTGGAAACCTATGAAGGAACTTATGCAGATCAGTCTGCGGATATTGTTCAGGATTATGTGATGTGGAACCATTCTCTGGCGGAAGTTCTTCAGAATTTAATTAATGAGGATCTTCAGATCAAAAAGTTTCAGGAATTCGACTGGTCGCCGTATCCATGTTTCAGGCACGTTGAAGAATTTGAAAAAGGAAAATGGAGAATACCTCAGTTCGGAAATAAAATTCCTTTGGTTTTTGCCATTGAAGCACAAAAAAAGTCATCGTAATAAAAACTACGATGACTTTTCTGTATATATGAATGTTAAAATAAACTATTTATAGTCTAGCTTACCGCTTCCTGAGCCTTATTCTTAAGATCTTCCGCTTTATCCTGAGCCTGAGAAGCTACGTCGTTGGCTTTATCTTTTACCTGTGAAGCAACGTTGTTGGCTTTATCTTTAAGATCATTTCCCCATTTGTTTAGGTTGTCTTTTGCAGTGTTGATCTTATCTTTCACTATTTGCTTATCTTCTTCAGAAGAATTTTTGTATTTCCAGTATGCAAGTGCTCCTAATCCTAATAACGCTAATAAGCCTTTTGTCTTATTTCCCATGATTTCTATTTTTTTAAGTTAATATTAAAGTTTGATGTTAGTAATCATGTAAAATGTGTGCCAAAAAAATAAACAGACTTATAAAATAATGTTAAATTTAATTGAAAACTTCATAATTTTCTCCGTCAAAACTTGCAAAAACCATAGTGGGATAAGAATCCTGATGGTATATATTTCCGTTTTTATCAATAGCAATCGCGCCTGCAAAGCCATCGATGGTTTTTAATTCGTCGAAAGTTTTTGTAAACGCTTCTTCTATCGTCATGCCGTCGGTAACTCTGGTTACAATTTTCGTTGCGGTGGCATTGCTTACAATATCTTCACCCACTCCGGTACAGCTTACCGCACAGAAAGAATTCGCATAATTTCCGGCAACAGTAGCCGAATCGGATATCCTTCCCGGAATTTCAAAACCTTTTCCTCCGGTAGAAGTGGCAACTGCTAATTTTCCGTCCTTATCAATCGCGACACAGCCTACAGTGCCTTTTCCGCCGTTTTCAAGTTTCGCTTCATATTCTTTTCTCCTTTGCGGAATTTCGGTTGAAAAATTCTCGAAACCATGTTCTGTAGCATAATTTTTTGCACCGCTTCCTCCTAAAACTCGGTCGTCTTCTTTCATCAGCTCTTTCGCCACAAAAACAGGATTCTTCACATCCTGAATATTGATAACACCGCTTAATTTCTGCGTTGCTCCATCCATAATGGCTGCACTCATCCTGATCACGCCATCGCTCTGGATCTGCGAACCGATTCCTGCATTGTAAAGCTCATCATCTTCCAGCAAAGAAACAGCGTACGCAGCCGTATCAAATGCCGAGTTGGATTTTAAATATTCAAATGCTTTCTGAGCAATGCTTTTTAATGAATTCTGTTTGGCTGTTTTTACTTCGTGGCTCTGGTCGCTTTCCGAGAAAAATCCGCCGTGGATGATTATTTTCATATATTCTGATGTCGTTTATATTTTATTTGGAGCTTACTCCCGCTATCCACTGTATCTTTTGGGTTACGGACTCCGCTTCGCTCCGTCCGCAACCCAAAAGGATGCCGTTTCTATCGGGGCTAAGATTTTCCTGCATATTTCAATCGTTCACTGTGCTTTTCACTGGTCACGAATCTCATTTATATTGCAATCCTGAGATTCTTTCTATCCACGATAAAATTAAGCATCAATCCTTATTGAAAACCTTGGATTTTCCTGCGCCTTAAAGATTTGAGACGAATAAAAATCTTGCTTCTTTGCGTTTTCCAACAAGAATATTTTATTTAAAAAAGTTCGTTGTAAATATCTAAAATTGTCACAGGAACAATTCACCATTTACCATTCACATTCTACTTTTCCTGTGGAATCGGATTAAACTGAGAGTTCTCAATCGTCAGCGTTTTTGTCGTAAGATCATAATGATCGTTCATCGACATTACGTGAACCGTTAAATTATCAATAGAAATAGGCTCTCCAAGATTAATATTCGTAAGATTCGTGTCTTTAATAAACCTTCCGTCCACCAGAATCACCAGTCCCGAACCTACCGCCGTCATCACATCATTGTGGATGAACAATCCGGTATCTTCTCCCAGACCGATTCCCAAAGTTCTCGGATTGTTTACCACCGCCTGAAAAAGTCTTCCGATTCTTCCTCTCTGTACAAAATGCGTATCAATAATCACATTATCAATCAGTCCCAAACCCTGAGTGGTTTTAATTTCTCCTTTCAGCAAAGCTTCGGAACTGCTTCCCTGATAAATCATATTCTCCGATGCCGCAGCGGCTCCGGCAGAAGTTCCTGAGTAGATGAAATCCTGTTCCTGATATTTCAGTAAAATGGTATCGTGAAACCTTGTTCCGCCAAGAATTGAAGTCAGTCTCAGCTGATCTCCACCTGTAAACATCACCACATCTGCAGCATTGGCTCTCGCAACAATAGCATCAGAATTCGCTTCCTCACGGTTATGAATATCAAGGATGTTTACATTTTTAGCGCCTAAAAACTCGAAGGCTTTTTTATATTCGGAACCTACAATTTGCGGAATCTGAGAGGCAGTGGTGATAATCTCAATAACGGAATTCTCTTTTAACTTCGATTCGTTGATAATCTTTCGAAGAATTCCTCTCTCAAAAAAATTCAGGTTTTTTTCTACACTTTGATCAAAATCGGTTTCTGCAAAACTTCCTTTGTTTACAGCACCTCCGATAACAATTAATTTTCCAACAGGTTTCATCATAGGGTGCAAATTTAAAAAATAATTAACATTTGAGAAAGGATTAAGAGGGATTGATAATCAATAAGTGAAAATAAAACTTAAAAAGCAGGTATGAGAAGTGATTGTGAGAATGTTTAAGTTTTACAAAAATTAAAATTGGAGCTTTTTTTAAGCTATCATGATCTTTTTCTTTTATAATCAGTATTTTGAACAAAAGTTTAACTCATCTTTTTGTTATTTTTGTGGTTGTGTAAAAGAATAGAGCTATTTTTTTAATAAAAGTTCAGCCAATTTCTGTCTTTAATCCCATCAAATAAAAACAATGACGAATTGTTAATTGCAGCCATTGAGCCGAATCATAAATTCAATATATATTTTAACACAGTAAATTTCTAAATCAGATCACCAATGTTTCACCCTCATCATTTATTAAAGTCCCTGTTTTTATTCTTAAGTTTTTTCTCCCATGCCCAGATTTCCGTAAGCGGAAATTTTTCTATGAAACCTGATTCTTATGAAGCCATGGTTATTGACAGCAGTTATCAGAATATTTACTATAAAGCAGAATTTGTTAAAGATCCCAAAAAGAAAAAGCTGGAAACAACCTGTGTTTTGCAGATAGGAAAGAAATTTTCTAAATTTTCAGATTTTAATGTATTGCGCAAAGATTCTTTAATGGAAAAATACAGTCATTTGGAGAAAATAGGAGCTAAAGAATTAGGTCAGTCCCTTAGTTTAGCGGAAAAATGGAGAAGTATTTTAATTAAAAATTTTCAGGAAAATAACATTACGGTACAGGATAAAACAAATATTACGTACCAATATGAAGAAAAACAGCCCGCTCTCGACTGGAAACTTGAAAACGAGACCAGAGAAATCCTTGGGTATATATGCCATAAAGCCACTACGAAGTATCGGGGAAGAAAATATACAGCATGGTATTGCAAAGAAATTCCTATTAACAACGGTCCTTATATTTTTCAGAATCTTCCCGGTTTAATTTTAGAATTGGAAGACAGCGACAATAATTTTCATTTTACAGCCATTGCAATGGATAAAAAGATAAATGCGGTCTATCTGAGAAATGAAAAAAGAATTCTTCATATAACCCGAGAGCAGTTTAGAAAAGCATTGCAAACGTATCATGACAATCCCGGCTTTTTTCATGGAAAAGCGTATAACGAAGATGGCAGCCAGATCGCTGTAAAATCTCCTCCTCTTCCGTATAATCCCATCGAATTGGAATAAGTTTCAGCGGAGGATAAAAGGCATTGTCTCTACAGAAAACAGCAGTTTTCCAAGCGTAAAAACAGATTGATCCTTCTGAAATAGATTTCAGCTTAAAGGTAAACGCAATTCATCCCACAGAGAACAGCATTTTGATGGACGAAAAACCCTGTTGACCTTTGTGTGCAGTCATTTTGTCCGGAGTCTCCAAATAATTACCCTGCAAACCAAAGGTTTTGACCTGATGAAAAATCTCATTCACTCTAGTTTACAAGTTATTCAATAAATAATTAACTTATTGACTTATCTCTTTTACTAATAAACGCTTCGACATACTCAGGCTGAAGATGTTTAAACATTGCGGTTGGTATTCGAGGTGTCATCCTGAGCTTGGCGAAGGCTCTCTGTTAGAAAACGCTTGCTAATTTTTAATCCCATGAAGAACAAATTTTTTCTAATCCATATTTTTTATTTGCTTACCATGAGTAAGGATGATTCTCTTTGTCAGATACTATTATTGCTTAGTTTTCAATGATTTGGAGATATACTGAAAAAGTGAAATAAATATCATTATTGAAAAATATGTTTAACTATATATTGAATTTGTAATAAAAATTATTATATTAGTATTAAATTAAAAACAAATAACCATGTATATCAAACAGGAAGAATATCTTCCGCTGGCAAAAGACCTTATCGCCAGTTTCAGCAGAGACCTTTTGCTTTTTGCAGAGGAAGATCACAATTACACGCAGGCATATAAAGATGCTTTTCAGTCGAAAATTGCAGAAGTAGAGCAGAAAGAAGCCAGTAACACGGCTTTGGTACAGCAGAAACAGGCTACTCAGGCTCTGTATCTGTTAGGAGAAGATCTGAAAAAACCTCTTAAAAGTTTAAGAATACGCATTGAAAGAGCAGGAATTCCCACTAAACTCACCACACAGATTCTGACGGATATTAAGAAACGTAATTTCGAAGGAGTCGGCAGTAAGCTTACAGATCTTATTTCATTAGTCAATGCCCATCTTACGCTTTTACAGGATAAAGGAATGAAAAGTACGATACCTCAGGATTTACAGGATTTTCAACTGGCTATTGCCGCAAAAGCCGATGAGCAGACCCAGTTCATGAAAAAAGTAGCAGGAATTATCGGTACTCAAAAAGAACTCTACGACGGCTTATACAAATATATTTCTGAGATCTGCGAAGATGGCAAATTAATCTTCGAAGGACAGCAGAAAGCCGATGAATATATCATCAAAAAAATGCTCGCCAAGCTGCATGTGGATAAGGTGAAGAGTGGGGAGGGGAAGATAACTTCTTAGATGTTTTTAGTTTGCATTGGTGCAATGCGCTGATGCAAATTTTGGCAGAAATTTTAATTGAAAAACAAGAAATAAAACTAATGAAATATTTTTTAATATTTATTTTGACTTTATTTTTGAATAATTGTAAAGAAAAAGATGTAAATCTCGAAAATACAAATACTAAAAATCCTGAATTTATCGACGTAAAAATTGATAATAATTGTAATTTCTATTTTTTATATTTCAGAGAAGGCTCAATTATTGGAAAAATAAATACTTCAGGAAATTGTAAAAAAATGACAAAAGAAGTGTATTGTAAAGCCTATGAAAAATTACTTCAAAATAACATTAATAAAATTCCTTTGAAAAGTGGAAAATTGATTTTTGAATTTGAATCAAACAATAATGATTCACTTTTTATAAACGAACTAAACGATATATCAAAAAAATATTTCAAATCAAAATGTGAAATAATATCTAAAAAAGAAACAGAACTAACACTTGAAATAAAATAATAAAAAAACTTCTGCCAACAAGGTATGATTGCCCAAAACGGACTGAAGTTCTTCGATTGAGCATTTGTACAAGATTCAACAGTAGTAATTCTATTGAACTTTAGTGCAAAGAATCCCCCGCCTTCGGCAATACCCGAAACGTTGGCTGTAATTGTAACCAATAAGAAACCTCTAAAACAGACATGCAACATGAGAAAAAGCCTGAATTATTTTATAAAGGAGTTAAAACGTCATTATTCGTTAGGATTTATCATTACTTTTTTAACACTAATTATAATACTTTTAATTCCTTTACTATTCATGCAACACAAACTGAAATTTGATGAAATTGAATTTGCTAATACATATTTATCTACAGTTTTTGGAGCATTGCTTATAGGGTTAGTGTTACAAATTTTTGATCTTTACAAATCAAGTAATGCTTCATACTCTAAACTATACAATATTATTTGTTCGCTTGACAAATCAATCGAGTCAATAATTGAAAAATTAAAGAAAAATGAAACTAATATGACTGCATATTCAAATTTATTAGAACATTACAAAAGTGGGATTGAGAGCTCATTTACTACAGACAATGAAACTAATGAGAAGATTTTAGAAATATGCAGAAATCCAGAACTATTATATATTATTGAAAGTTTTAGAAATGAAAGTCCACTTTCTGATAATAAGAAAAGTATTTTAATTGAGAAGGGAGGGCAACTATCTATTAAAATCAAAAGCACAATTGAAGAGTTATGATACTAAAAATTGAAAACTACCATAGTTATTTTAAGGAAAATTATAACTATAATATTGATATAAGTGCCTTTATTACTGAATTATTAGAGACAAATTCTTTTGGTAGAATTGGATATAAGATTAGTGAACTTAATAATTTTACAACAACAAAAAGGCATTATTATTTTAATCAGGCTCAAAATA
>OGQD01001194.1_pt1 | contig 17540 bp, 21 predicted proteins | sample 1553091 | NCBI WGS metagenome assembly OGQD01 (sample SAMEA2580290, study PRJEB22360) | human gut metagenome | biome: human gut; feature: human-associated habitat; material: faeces | place: Denmark | collected 2008/2010
AGATCGGCGGCGCTGGCCACTTCGATGATCGGGCCGGCTTCGCCGCCAACAATCTCCAGCAGCAACGCGGTGGCGCGCTCCATGGCGTTGCGCGCCAGCTGCGAGTCCACACCGCGCTCGAAGCGGTGCGAGGAGTCGGTGTGCAGGCCATAGGATCGAGCCTTGCCGGCCACCAAGACGGTGTCGAAGAAGGCGCTTTCCAGGAACAGGTCACGGGTCTTGCCGCTGACGCCGCTGTGCTCGCCACCCATCACTCCGGCGATGGCCAAGGCGCGATTGTGGTCGGCGATCACCAAGGTGTCGGCGCGCAGGCTGACCTCCTGGCCATCCAGCAGTACCAGCTTCTCACCCTCTTCCGCCATGCGCACGCGGATGCCGCCATTGATCTCGGCGAGATCGAAGGCGTGCATTGGCTGGCCGAGTTCGAGCATCACGTAGTTGGTGATGTCGACGGCGGCGTCGATGCTGCGGATGTCGGAGCGGCGTAGGCGTTCGACCATCCACAGCGGAGTCGGCTTGGACAGATCGACATTGCGGATGACGCGGCCCAGATAGCGCGGGCATGCCTTGGGCGCCAGCACTTCGATCGGGCGCACTTCGTCATGGGCTACCGCAGCCGGAGCGACGGATACCGCCGACACCGGAGCACCGTAAATGGCGCCGACTTCGCGGGCCAGGCCGGCCAGCGACAGGCAGTCGCCACGATTGGGAGTCAGGCCGATCTCGATACTGGCATCATCCAGGCCCAGGTAGGCGCGGATGTCCTGGCCGACCGGGGCGTCCGCCGCCAACTCCATCAGGCCGCTGTTGTCGTCGCTGATCTGCAGCTCGGAGGCCGAGCAGAGCATGCCCTGGGACTCCACACCACGCAGCTTGGCCTGCTTGATCTTGAAGTCGCCTGGTAGCTCGGCGCCGATCATGGCGAAGGGTATCTTGATGCCGGCACGGGCATTGGGCGCGCCGCAGACCACCTGGAAGGTGGCGCTGCCGTTGCTGACCTGGCACACGCGCAGCTTGTCGGCGTCCGGGTGCTGTTCGGCGCTGAGGATCTCGCCCACCACCACGCTGCTGAACTGGCCGGCGACCGGGATCACGGCGTCCACTTCCAAGCCGACCATGGACAGGCGGGCCACCAGTTCGTCGCGCGAAACTGCCGGATTCACCCAGCTGCGCAGCCACTGTTCACTGAATTTCATGCTGTCTGTTCTCCTTGAGCGAATTCGATACGGGTCGTGCGGCCTAGCGGAATTGCGCCAGGAACCGCAGGTCGTTATCGAAGAACAGGCGCAAGTCGTTGACGCCGTAGCGCAGCATCGCCAGGCGCTCCACGCCCATGCCGAAGGCGAAGCCGGAGTACTTCTCCGGGTCGATGCCAGACATGCGCAGGACGTTCGGGTGGACCATGCCGCAGCCCATCACTTCCAGCCAGCCGGTCTGCTTGCACACGCGGCAGCCCTTGCCGGAGCACATCACGCATTGCATGTCGACTTCGGCCGATGGCTCGGTGAAGGGGAAGAAGGACGGACGAAAACGCACGCCCAGCGGCTTCTCGAAGAACACTCGGAGGAATTCTTCGATGGTGCCCTTGAGGTCGGCGAAGCTGATGCCCTCGTCGACCAGCAGGCCTTCGACCTGATGGAACATCGGCGAGTGGGTGATATCGGAGTCGCAGCGATACACGCGGCCGGGGCAGACGATGCGGATCGGCGGCTGTTGCGATTCCATGGTGCGCACCTGCACCGGCGAGGTGTGGGTGCGCAGCAGCATGTTCGCGTTGAAATAGAAGGTGTCATGCATCGCCCGCGCCGGGTGGTGGCCGGGGATGTTGAGGGCTTCGAAGTTGTGGTAGTCGTCTTCGACTTCCGGTCCCTCGGCCACGTTGTAGCCGATATGAGTGAAGAATTGCTCGACGCGTTCGAGCGTGCGAGTGACCGGGTGCAGGCCACCGGAGGCCTGGCCACGGCCAGGCAGGGTCACGTCGATGCGCTCGGACGCCAGCTTCTCGGCGAGCAGAGCCTGCTCAAGCACGGATTTGCGGGCGTTTAGGGCATCCTGAACCTGATTCTTGGCGGCATTGATCAAGGCGCCAGCCTGCGGACGCTCTTCGGCCGACAGCTTGCCGAGGGTCTGCATCAGGACGGTAAGCTCGCCCTTCTTGCCGAGATACTGGACCCGGAGCTGCTCTAGGGTGTTCACATCTGCGGTGCTTTGCACGGCCTCGATCGCTTGCGAGACCAATGCATCCAGGTTTTCCATGTACGGACTCCAGATACGAAATAGGGGAAGAGCTGTAAGGCTCTTCCCCTATCGGTGACGTTTGCACCGGGCGAGCCCGGGATTGTCGGGGGACTTAAGCCAGTACGGCCTTAGCTTTCTCGACAATCGCAGCAAACGCCGCTTTTTCGTTCACTGCCAGATCGGCCAGAACCTTGCGATCGATCTCGATGGTCGCTTTTTTCAGGCCAGCGATCAGGCGGCTGTAGGACAGACCGTTCTGACGAGCACCAGCGTTGATACGAGCGATCCACAGAGCGCGGAACTGACGCTTGCGCTGACGGCGGTCACGGTAGGCGTACTGGCCTGCCTTGATCACAGCCTGCTTGGCAACGCGGAACACGCGGGAGCGCGCGCCGTAGTAGCCTTTGGCGAGTTTCAGAATTTTCTTGTGACGGGCACGAGCGATGACGCCACGCTTAACACGAGCCATGAGTAATTACCTCTAAAGTATCTTGACCGATTAACGAACGCGCAGCATGCGCTCGACTTTTGCCTTGTCCGACGGATGCATCAGCTCGCTACCGCGCAGTTGACGCTTACGCTTGGTGGACATTTTGGTCAGGATGTGGCTCTTGAAAGCGTGCTTGTGCTTGTAGCCGCCAGCGGTTTTCAGGAAACGCTTGGCTGCACCGCTCTTGGTTTTCATCTTTGGCATGTTTGGTACTCCGCATTCATTAACAACTGATAACCATCAGGCCTGCCAGTGCCCGGGAGGTTATTTACGCTTCTTGGGAGCGATGACCATCATCAGCTGGCGTCCTTCCAGCTTAGGATGCTGTTCCACGGTGCCGACTTCGGCGAGGTCGTTTTCGACTCGCTTCAACAGCTCCATGCCCAGCTCCTGGTGGGCCATCTCACGACCACGGAATCGAAGCGATACCTTGGCCTTGTCCCCTTCATTAAGGAAACGTACCAGGTTGCGTAGTTTTACCTGGTAATCCCCTTCTTCCGTCCCTGGACGAAACTTGATTTCTTTGATCTGCTGCTGGTGCTGGTTCTTCTTCGCGATAGCAGCTTGCTTCTTCTTCTCGAACAGGTGCTTGCCGTAGTCCATGATCCGGCAAACTGGCGGGACGGCGTCAGCTGAGATCTCCACCAGATCCAGCTTGGCTTCTTCAGCCACGCGCAGTGCCTCATCAATCGAAACAATGCCAATTTGCTCGCCATCCGCGCCAATCAGGCGGACTTCACGCGCAGTGATGTTCTCGTTGATCGGTGCCTTCGGGACGGCCCGCTTGTCCTGTCTCATTTCACGCTTAATAGTGATTACTCCGAATCTTGGCGACCACGCCGGGAAACCGCTTGCTTGAGCTGTTCGGCGAACTGTTCCAGAGGCATGGAGCCCAGGTCGACACCTTCGCGGGTACGCACAGCAACGGATCGTGTCTCAACTTCCCTGTCGCCAATAACCAGCAGATAGGGAACCTTGAGCAAAGTATGCTCGCGGATTTTAAAGCCGATTTTTTCGTTTCTCAAGTCCGACTTGGCACGGAATCCGCTTTGGTTGAGGGTTTTCTCCACTTCCAGGGCGAAATCGGCCTGCTTGTCGGTGATGTTCATCACCACTGCCTGCACCGGAGCCAGCCAGGACGGGAAGGCTCCCGCATAGTGCTCGATCAGCATGCCGATGAAGCGCTCGAAGGAACCGAGAATCGCGCGATGCAGCATCACCGGGCGCTTGCGGTTGTTGTCCTCGGCGATATAGCTGGCATCCAGACGCTCAGGCAGGTTCGGATCGTACTGCAGCGTACCGCACTGCCAGTTACGCCCCAGACAGTCCTTGAGGGTGAACTCGATCTTCGGACCGTAGAAGGCACCTTCGCCAGGCTGGTATTCCCACTCCAGGCCGGATTCGTTCAGCGCATCGGCCAGGGCGCCCTCGGCGCGATCCCACAGCTCGTCGGAACCCACGCGCTTGGCCGGGCGAGTGGACAGCTTCATGGAGATATCGGAGAAGCCGAAGTCCGAATACACCTGCAGGGTCAGCTTGATGAAGTCGGCCGCCTCTTTCTTCACCTGATCTTCGGTGCAGAAGATGTGCGCGTCGTCCTGGGTGAAGCCGCGTACGCGCATGATGCCGTGCAGCGCGCCGGACGGCTCGTTGCGGTGGCAGGCGCCGAACTCGGCCATGCGCAGCGGCAGGTCACGGTAGGACTTCAGGCCCTGGTTGAAGATCTGCACGTGGCACGGGCAGTTCATCGGCTTCACCGCGTAGTCGCGGTTTTCCGAGTTGGTGGTGAACATGTTCTCGGCGTAGTTCGACCAGTGCCCGGAGCGCTCCCACAGGATGCGGTCGACCACCTGCGGCGTGCGCACCTCGACGTAGCCGTTCTCGCGCTGAACCTGGCGCATGTACTGCTCCAGCACCTGGTAGACGGTCCAGCCGCCCGGGTGCCAGAACACCATGCCCGGCGCCTCTTCCTGCAGATGGAACAGGTCCAACTGCTTACCGATGCGGCGATGGTCGCGCTTCTCGGCTTCCTCGATGCGCTGGATGTAGGCCGCCAGCTGCTTCTTGTCCGCCCAGGCGGTGCCATAGATACGCTGCAGCTGCTCGTTCTTCGAGTCGCCGCGCCAGTAGGCGCCGGAAATCTTGGTCAGCTTGAAGGATTTGAGGAAGCGAGTATTGGGCACGTGCGGACCGCGGCACATGTCCACGTATTCCTCGTGGTAGTACAAGCCCATCGCCTGCTCATTCGGCATGTCGTCGATCAGGCGCAGCTTGTATTCCTCGCCACGGGACTTGAATACCTCGATGACCTCGGCGCGCGGCGTCATCTTCTTGATGACGTCGTAATCCTTGTCGATCAGCTCGGCCATGCGCTTCTCGATGGCCGCCAGGTCTTCCGGAGTGAAGGGGCGGTCGATGGCGATGTCGTAGTAGAAGCCTTCCTCGATCACCGGGCCGATCACCATCCTAGCGTTCGGATAGAGCTGCTTGACCGCGTGACCGACCAGGTGGGCGCAGGAGTGGCGGATGATTTCCAGCCCCTCTTCGTCCTTCGGCGTGATGATCTGCAGGGTCGCGTCATTCTCGATCAGATCACAGGCGTCCACCTGCCGGCCGTCGACCTTGCCGGCCAGGGTGGCCTTGGCCAGGCCCGCGCCGATGGACTGGGCCACCTCGAGCACGGAAACGGGATGATCGAACGAACGCTGACTGCCGTCGGGAAGAGTAATGATGGGCATGGCGCCTCCTCTCCTAGTGGTGACCCCTACCAAAGGTCACGTGGGTTGGGATGAGCCAGGAAGCGATCCGGCGGCATGCCTGCCAGACGATGGCAGGAGCCTTGCGGCAACCGGAACAGACCGCAGTCACTGGAGGTAAACGGAATCGCGGATGCTTCCAGAAAGCCTGGCCCCTGGCAAGCAGCCAATAAAAAAGGGGTCGTATGAACGACCCCTTTCGGATTTGGTAGGCACAATTGGACTCGAACCAACGACCCCCACCATGTCAAGGTGGTGCTCTAACCAACTGAGCTATGTGCCTGCAATGGAGGCGCATTTTAGGGATATTCGCCGGGGTGTCAACACCTTTTTTCGCTAAGCCACTGAAAAAGTGGATTTTTTGCTGCACAGCGCTGCGTTGAGAATTTTGCACAGAGGCTAGCCGGCTCATTTCCAGTCGGGTAGCATCGGCTCATTCCGTAAAAAATAAGAAACGCAGGTTAAAATATGACGCACACCCCCTACCCCCAGTCCTACTACGCCGCCTCGGCCAACCCGGTGCCAGAGCGCCCGGCCCTACAGGGCGAGACCGAGACCGATGTCTGCATCATCGGCGCCGGCTACACCGGTCTCTCCACCGCCCTGTTCCTGCTGGAGAACGGTTTCAAGGTGACCATCGTCGAGGCGGCCAAGGTCGGATTCGGCGCCTCTGGCCGTAACGGTGGCCAGATCGTCAACAGCTACAGCCGCGACATCGACGTGATCGAGCGCACCGTCGGGGCCAAGCAGGCGCAGCTGCTCGGACAGATGGCCTTCGAAGGCGGCCGCATCATCCGCGAGCGCATCGCCCAGTACGGCATCCAGTGCGACCTGAAGGACGGCGGCGTGTTCGCCGCCAACACACCCAAGCACATGAAACACCTGGAGTCGCAGAAGAAGCTGTGGGAGCGCTACGGCCACACCCAGCTTGAACTGCTCGACGCCAAGCGCATCCGCGAAGTGGTGGATACCGACAGCTATGTCGGCGGCATGCTCGACATGAGCGCCGGCCACATCCATCCACTCACCCTCGCGCTGGGTGAAGCCGCCGCCGTCGAATCCCTCGGCGGCATCATCCACGAGCAGAGCCCGGCGATCCGCATCGAGCGTGGCGCCAACCCGGTGGTGCACACCCCTGGCGGCCGAGTGAAGGCCAAGTTCGTTGTGGTCGCCGGCAACGCCTACCTGGGCAACCTGCTGCCGGAACTGGCGTCCAAGTCCATGCCCTGCGGCACCCAGGTGATCACCACCGAGCCGCTGTCCGATGAACTCGCGCGCAGCCTGCTGCCGCAGGACTACTGCGTCGAGGACTGCAACTACCTGCTGGACTACTACCGCCTCTCCGGCGACAAGCGCCTGATCTACGGCGGCGGCGTGATCTATGGTGCCCGCGACCCGGCGGACGTCGAGGCGATCATCCGGCCGAAGATGCTCAAGACCTTCCCGCAGCTGAAGGATGTGAAGATCGACTTCGCCTGGACCGGCAACTTCCTGCTGACCCTGTCGCGCCTGCCCCAGGTCGGCCGCATCGGCGACAACATCTACTACTCCCAGGGCTGCAGCGGCCACGGCGTCACCTACACCCATGTGGCCGGCAAGGCGCTGGCGGAAGCCCTGCGCGGCCAGGCCGAGCGCTTCGACGCCTTCGCCAACCTGCCGCACTACCCCTTCCCGGGCGGTCGCCTGTTCCGCGTGCCCTTCACTGCGCTGGGCGCCTGGTACTACAGTCTGCGCGACAAGCTGGGCGTGTAGACGATCCGAAAGGGAAACGGCGCCATCAGGCGCCGTTTCTGCTTACAGGACGAGTATGGCCTGCGCCAGTTCGAGGTCACTCGCCCGCAGCTCCGGCAGGCGGTCGCGGACATGCCGCAGGGCCGCCTCCAGGCGGGCGCCACGGATATCGCCCTGGCTGGCGATGAAACTGGCCGCATCGTCCCTGGCCTCGCGCACCACCTTGTCGTCGAAGGCCGACGAGGTGACATCGCTGATGCCATCCACCGTGTTGACCATCGCGTCGGTGGTCACGACGAAACTGCTCGCGTTCGCCGACAGGCTGACCCCGAGGGCCAGCGCCGCCAGCCAATATTTGCCATGCATGATGCAAGCTCCTGTATTGCGGACTGATTTCGGTCGGGGAGATTACCCGTGGCCTCGTTGAAGGTATAGCAGCCACCCTCGCTGAGGTAGAATGCCCGGCCGCGTCCCGCTCCAGTATTTTCCGGCTCCTCCATGCAGAATTCTTCCCCTCGCCCAGCCCTCTCCCGCCGTTTCTCCGTGGCGCCGATGATGGATCGGACGGAGATATAAATCCGCCCTTTATCTACGGCGCCTTCAGCCCTCCCTGAAAATCTGTGTACCAAATTTGTACCGTCGAGCATTGCACTCAGCGGTCCGCCTCCTCATTCGCGACGCCAGCGCCCACCGCAATCCACACCTCCTCCGGCGCGTTCGGCGTGTTCAGCAGCACAACCTCAACCTCCTGGCCATTCTTGGGCTCTGAAGGCTTGATGCGCGCCAGGCGGTAGGCCGTGAGTGCGCCATCGGTGTGGTACGTGCTCTCGGAACGGTGGAAATCCCACAAGCCCCAGCCGCCTGCATCACCGAGCTTGCGCTCGAGCTTCAGCGTCCACCCTTTTTTCAGCCTGATCACCAGCATGCGCCACCCCTCTTTGCGAAACGGGGCATTCTACCGGTGTAGACGTGCGGTGCTGCTACTGGGTGGTGGCGGCCCGCCGGATCGCCTCGCCCGTTCTGGGCAACGTCGCCGCTCCCATTGATCGACCCAGGCCCTGGCACTTTGCCATGACCGCCTCTATTCTCAGCAGCTCCCCCCTGACGCACGGAGCACACCATGAAACGCATCCTCGCCGGCCTGGCCCTTTGCCTCACAACCGCCATGCCAGCCCTCGCAGCCTGCTATGGCTCCGACAGCTACAGTACCTGTACCGACGACGCCGGAAACACCTACAACGTGCAGCGCTTCGGCAACACGACCAATGTGCAGGGGTACAGCGCCAACGGCTCGACTTGGAACCAAACCAGTAACACCATCGGCAACACGACCTACCACAACGGCACCGCAGCAGACGGCGGAAGCTGGAACGGCACCAGCACCAGAATCGGCGGCACCACCTACAACAGCGGCACCGACTCGGACGGCAACAGTTACCAGTCGACGTGCAACCAATACGGCTGCTACTGAATGACCTTGATCGACTTCGGGGCCGGGGTAACCGGCCTGCTCTTGCTGGGCCGCCTCGCAATGACCCAGATGCCCAGACACTGGCAAACCACCGGCGGCTGGCTACTGGTGAGCCTGGTAGGCATCCCGGCATTCGCTATGGCCATCGCCGTGCTGGTGAAGGTCCCGATGCTGCTGTTCGGCGTGATGGGCTGGGCTTGCTTCCATGCCGGCCGCAACCGCCGCTGGCGCCGCTGATCAGTCGCCAGCGCGCACTGTCTCGATTCGCTTCCCTGCGATCTCCGTCAGCCGGTTCTTGATCACCAGCAGCCGGTCCAGCTCCGCCCGCTTGCGCTCTCCGTCCCAGCCGTTCTGGCGCACCATATCCATGCGGGCGTTGATCGCGCTCAGCTGCCGCTGCACAGCTCCGAGCGGCCTGCGCAGCGCCAGCATGCCGCGCTTCTCGGCGACCAGCTCGCGGGCCTCATCTTTCCGGCCCAGCTCCTGCAGGCGCTTCACGTCGGCGTAGACCCGGCCCGACTCCTTCAGGCCCTCGTAGAACAACGTGCTGTAGCGGTCATACGGGGCCGGAGCGCCCAGGTCCTTGTAGAAGCGTCGGATCGGCTGGTACTCATGCCAGCGCTTCGCCGGCTCGTCCTCGCCCTTCGCCGTCCTCCAGATCGTGTCAACCACGCCCGCGCCCCAGGCGCCAACCTGGCCCAGGTAGCCGCGGATCAGGTGGTCGGCCTGTAGCGGCGACAGGGTGAAGTCATCGCCCAGCACCGACGTGGCCTCGGAGATCAGGTGCGCCGGCGCCGTGGTGGTGGACCTTGCGCGCAGCGTTGGGCTCACCCGCTCCATGCCGGCGCTCTCGATGGGCCGGCCGGTGAAGGCGTCCTTGTTCGAGTACACGTCGAGCGCCGGCTGGAAGGCTTGCGGCACCGGGGAGAAGGCGAAAGTCTGCGTCACCATGGCCCAGAGCCGGTCGCGCAGCAGCTTGCCGCTGGCCTTGTCGTCCACCAGTTGCTCGGTCAGGCGCTCGGCCAACGTCGACACCGCGCCGACCTCGAACGGCTTGGGCACGAAGAACGCCTGGTCGCCGATGCGGAAGAACCAATAGCTGTCCTTCTGCCAGTCCTCGAGCTTCCGGTACTCCTCGTCGTCGTGGTTTGCCAGGTAAAGCGCGATGCTGGCCAGAGCCAGGGCGCCGGTGACAACGCCGAAGCGGGCCGCGGCCTGCTTGTCGCTGGCGGTGCCCTTGCCGAAAGCAGTCAGCACAGCGGGCTTGGTGGAAGTTCATCAGGGTGTTTTCCAGCAGATCGTTCAGGTTCTGCTTGCCGCCCTTCAGCTTCTTGTAGGCCTCCTGCCTGCTTAGCCCCTTGGCTGCGCGCGGACCGCCTGCCTTGGCTTCCTCGTCCATCACGCGGTAGAACGGGACGTAGAACTCGTCGCGCCACATCGCGCGATTATCGGGGCTGATGATGCCGGTCTGTTCGGCGATGGCCAGCACGTCGTCACGGTATTGTTGGAACTCGCGGAATACCTCGTCGTAGAGCTTGGTGCGACTGCGGCCGTCGGCGGTGGTGCCGCGGTTGATCCCCTTCAGCGCCGCGATGTCCTGGGCGTCGAACAGGTTTTCCCGGCCCTCGGCGGCCAGCTTGGCGGCGCGGTTGCCGGCTATCCAGCCGAGGAAACGATCAATCTCCGCAGCATCGCCCAGGCGCGAGAAGACTTCGCCCAGGCCCATGCTGCCGTCGCCGCGCATGCCGATCACCTTTTGCTTGCTGTCCAGCACGATACGGCCGTTGTGCATCATGGCGTTGAGCGCGCCGGCGGCGGCCGGGGCCATGCGAGCCAGCACCCAGGCGCTGGACGTGATCGAAGAATCGAGGAAGTCGGCGCCGTGCGCCGCCTCGTCCAGCTCCTTCAGCGCAGCGTACTTGTCCACCAGGCCACGGCGGATCTTGGTCATCAGACGGTCGGTGTGCTCACGGTACCAATCGACGGCCCGCTGGCGAGCGGTGCGCGGCGCGATCTTGCGCAGCGCGGCCTGCTCGTCGGCATTCAGGTCGGGGTGGGCATCAGCGACATGCGGCCGGCGAGCGCCGGCCAACGAATAGAGGTTTTCGTCGGGATCTACAGATGCTTCAGTTCCGGGTCGATCTTCAGCTGCTCGTCCATCCACCGGGCGGAGGCTTTCATCTCTTGCCGCAGCGATTCGATCTCGGATTTGCTCAGGCGATAGCTGTCCCTTGTCGAACGTGAGGAGTGTTCGAGCTTCAGATTGGGTGAGGCCTTCGAAGCCGTAGCCGAAGGAGTCACGCCACCAGGGTTCAATTTCGCCGTACTTGCCACGGATTTCAGTCAGGGTGCTGGGATCAACGGCAAGTTTCCGCGAGTAGTTCTTGCCGGTCAAGGCGACCGCCCCCAGTACCCGACCGCCGTTGTCCTCGATGTGGGTCTTCAACTGGGCCAGGGTCCCGCCCTGGGTCAGCGTGTCGTCGAGGATCAGGTAGTCGCCTTCGGCCACGTCGCCAGCGAAGGTCGGTTGGTTGGCGATGCGCTCAAGCGCGTTGGCCTGGGTGCGGCCGACCTTCTCCGCCTGAACCGGGTTGTCGTCCACCTGCAGCCCGAGTTGCTTGGCCAGCACCTTCGCTGCGGCGAGCGGGATACGGTTCTTCCCGGCCCCCTCTACCGCCAGCACCGGCACGATGCGCGGCTGGCTGCCCTCGGGAATCAACGCCCGGACCTGCTCCACGAACTCCGGGGTCACGGCGTCGCGGGCCACCCGCAGCGCGGCGGCATCGTCGCCGGCCTTGGCCGCGGCGTAGTCCGGGTGGTTGTTCAGGAAGCTCAGCGGGTGCGCCAGCACGGTATCCGGGAACGACTCGGCCCAGCCGCGGCGGGAGTACAGCACCGCCCGGTCGGCACCCTGCTGGCCGTTCTGCCGGCGCAGCCAGTCGCGGGCCTGGTCACCAAGGGCCAGGATGTCGGTATATGTCCAAGGCACCTGGGGGAACATCTTGCGCAGCAGCTCGCGCACCTTCGACAGCACGCGCTGCAGCATTGTCGGGCGCTCGCCGTCCTCGAGGAGGTGGGCGACGATCTCCTGGGCGACCACCAGCCGCTGCTGCTTGGCGTCCATCCGCTCCAGCACCGAGGCATAGGCGTCGCGAATCTGGCCGATGCGCTGCCGGCCCTTGGCCGTGGCCTGCTGGCTGCTGTAGAGCCTTTCCATGGTTGCATCCAGCTCGTCGCCGAGCAGACCGCGGATGCCCCGGTGACCGACCTCTTCATGCACGGCGGTGTAGATCGCGTCGGCCAAGCACCGGCATCGAGGAGCGAGTCATTCGCCAGATCCAGAAGGACCGCGACACCGCGGAAGAGCAGGCAGACGACGAACCCTGGAGGGACATCGCGTGAGCAACGTCAGCAACCTACGCGCGGCAGTCCGAGCGCTAGCCGCCATGGGCATCCACACCACCCGCGACCTGCAGGAGCAGGTCTTGGCCAAGGGCAAGCAGCTCCGGGAGGTGCGCCGTGGATAGCACCGCCTTCTACGTCTGCTTCCTGATCGGCCTGGTGATGTTCTCCGGCGAGCCCAGCCTGCTGGATGCCCTGGTGGCAAACCTCGACCACTCGGCGTGCTCGCCATGACCAGCCGGCAGCGCGTCCGGCGCCTCCTCCTCTGGCGCAGCTTCGGCGGCGCCCTGCTCCTCTTCATCGCCTACGTCGCGGCGCTCGGCCTCGCCGACTACATCACCGCGACCTGAGACCTGCCATGAACACCATCACCACCGTGCGGGCCTCGTCCTGGGGCTCGCTGTTCGACTGTGCGTTCAAGTGGGAGGGTGTGCACCTCCTCAAGATCAAATCGCCGAGCAGCCCCCGCGCCCTACTGGGAACGGCCATCCACGCCGGCACGGCCGTCTTCGACGCTGCGCGCATCGCTGGCCAGGACGTGTCGCCGGATGATGCTGCCGACGTGCTGGTCCAGACCCTGCGGCAACCGGACTTCGACGTCGACTGGCGCGGCTCCGATATCAGCCTGCGCGAGGCCGAGGCCACCGGCCTGGCGCTGCACATTCGCTACTGCACCGAAATCAGCCCGCGCTACGAGTTCGTGGCCGTGGAGCTGGAGACGGTGCCGCTGGAGATCCAGTGCGGCGGCGGCCAGATCGTCAGGCTGACCGGCACGCTCGACCGGGCGCGCATTCGGCGCTACGGCGAAGGCGTCGGCATCGCCGACGTGAAGACCGGCACCGCGGCGGTGACCGCTGACGGCGTGGCGAAGACGAAGGGCCACAAGCCCCAGATCGGCACCTACGAGCTGCTGTATGAGCACACCACCGGCCAGCGCTGCACCGCGCCGGCCGAGATCATCGGGCTCAAGACCAAGGGCAAGGCCGAGGCCGCTACCGGCGAAATCATCGGCGCCCGCGAGCTGATGGTCGGCGACGAGAACTACCCGGGCCTGATCCAGTACGCGGCCGACATGTTCCGCACCGGCCTTTTCCCACCGAACCCGCAGAGCACCCTCTGCAGCCCCAGGTACTGCCCGCGCTGGAAAACGTGCCCCTATAAGGACGGTTGAGCCTATGAAGCGAATCGAACTGGAAGGACAGCGCTTTGGGCGCTTACTGGTGGAGGCCAAGGCGCTCCCCAAAGGCAGCGCCACCACCTACCTGTGCCTCTGCGATTGTGGCGCTCGCAAGGAGGTGCGCGGCGCCTCCCTACGCAAGGGCGAAACAACCTCCTGCGGATGCGCCCGCGCCGAAAAGATGGCACGCCATCAGCATCGCCACGGCTACTACAGGACGCCGACCTACAACACCTGGCGAGCCATGCTGGCCAGGTGCAGGGATCCATCCCACCCGCAGTTCAAGGACTACGGTGGACGCGGCATCAGCGTCTGCCCCCAGTGGCATCAGTTTGAAAACTTCCTGGCAGACATGGGCGCTCGCCCTGCTGACCGAACCATAGACCGCATCGAATCCGATGGGAACTACGAGCCCCATAACTGCCGCTGGGCAACCCGGGCCGAACAGAACGCCAACCGCCGCAAACCCAAGAGGACCAAGCCATGAGCCAGGCACAACCCACCACGCTCGCCAACCTCAAGCAGACCGCCAAGCTGCCCGCCCGCGACGCAGGCATCGGCAGCGTGAAGAAGTTCTTCGAGAGCCAGAAAGGCACCCTGCTGGCCGTGCTGCCCAAGCACGTCAGCGCCGACCGCATGCTCAAGATCGCCCTGGGCGCCATGCGCACCACGCCGAAGCTGATGAACTGCAGCGTCGAATCGCTATTCGGCGCCATCGTCCAGTGCTCACAGCTCGGCCTGGAGCCCAACACCCCACTGGGCCATGCCTACCTGATCCCGTTCGACAACAAGCGAGCCGGCAAGACCGAGGTGCAGATCGTCTTCGGCTACAAAGGACTGGTCGACCTGGCGCGTCGCTCCGGCCAGATCATCAGCATCTCCGCCCACGAGGTCTGCGAGAAGGATCACTTCCAATACGAATACGGCCTGGACGAAAAGCTGGTCCACCGTCCCTCCTTCGGGGAGCGCGGCCATGTCGTGGCGTTCTACGCTGTGGCCAAGCTGGTTGGCGGCGGATACGCCTTCGAGGTAATGAGCCGACAGCAGGTCGAGGAGATCCGCGACGCCAGCCAGAACTACAAGTTCGCCCGCGACAAGGCGTCAACGGTATGGGGTCAGCACTTCGTCGAGATGGGCCGCAAAACCGTACTGCGCCGACTGTTCAAATATCTGCCGGTCAGCATCGAGCTGGCCACAGCCGCAGCTCTGGACGGAAAGGTCGACCACGACAGCCAGGCACTGGATACGGTTCTCAGTGGTGAGTACCAGGTTGTCGATGATGACGCCCCAGCCACCGGCGACGATGACCAGCAGTCTCTGGAGCACAACCCCGACGAGGTGGTTGACACGGTGAGCGGCGAGATCACTCAGCGCCAGGCTGAACCGGAGCCCGAACCTGAGCTGGCGCAACAACGCACCGCGCGCACCAAGCCGGCTCCTGACCCGCAACCGGGCGACACCGACGAACTGGACATGGGCTAAGCGGCCATGGCCTCCCGCACCGTCGCCGATCAGTTCGGCCGCCTGGACGAGTTCACCTCGCTCCTTGCGGCCGCCGAACTCAACGCCGCCAACGACTGGGAATGCCAGTTCACCGCCGACATCAGCGCCAACTACCAGCGCTGGCGCGGCGACATGTACCTGAGCGACACCCAGCTCGAAAAACTCGAACGCATCGCCAACCAGTGAGACCTACCATGTCCGAGAACAACCCGTACTTCATGCAGATGACCGCCGACAAAGTGGGCGAAACACTCCTCGCCGGCCTGGTGCAGGAAATCCGCATCATGCCCGACTGCTGGCAGAAGCTCAGCGAGAACAAGCAGGCCGACGTGATAGACCGCTTGGAGAAGCAGGTGCGCAACGCCGTCACCCTGGCCGTCCACATGATCGCCAGCGCCGAACGCAAGACCGCCTACGGCAAGCTGGAATCGGTCGCCATCAAGGACAAGATGAAGGCCGTGCTGGTCATCAATCAATCCAGCCCCTGCCGCCATGAACTGCTGGATGCCGTGGAACAGGACTGCCTGATCATCCTGGGCGGTGCCGAAGACCACATGGGCAACATCGGTGGCGCTGCCAGTCCTGACCCCGACCAGAACCCGCTCGACCTCAACGGCGGCGACAACGACATGGACGAGCCAGGCGCTTGGGGTGGTGGCGATGGCGAAATCGTCGACGCCGAGTTCACACCGCTGCTCGAAGTCGAGAAGTTCGGCGGCTACACGCTCACCGAACTAGCCCTGTCCATCAGCACCAAGAAGGAAACCATCGACCTGCCGTATCTGCAGTCGCGCTATGCGCTGAGCGTCGAGCAGGCCACCCGCGTGATCCTGCTGCTGCTCGATGACGGCGTGATCGTGCTGGACGCCGAGGGCGAAACCCCCGACCAGCACGTCTACCGCGTCGTGAAGAAGCCCGACGAGATCAACATGGAGTAGCGAGCATGCGAATCGCATCAATCACCGCGACCAACTTCCAAGGGCTGCATCATGCGGCCCTTGTTGTTTCTGCGCCCGTGCTGCTGGTCTCCGGCAACAACGGCGCCGGCAAGAGCAGCCTGCTGGACGCCATCGCCATGGCCTTCACCGGTGAGCCGCGCCGCGTCTCGCTGAAGAAGGAAATCGGGCAACTGGTAACAGAGGGCCAGACCAAGGGCGAGGCCCATGTGCTCTGGCTCGACCAGCAAGGCGAAGAGCAGGCCTCCTGGGTGATGCTGCCGAAAGGCAAAACCGCCCCGCTGCTCGACGAACCTTACCTGCCCTATGTGCTGGATGCGTCGCGCTTCACCAGCATCGACAGCAAAGAGCGCCGCCGGGTGCTGTTCGACCTGGCCGGCGCCAGCGCCAGCCCCAACGAGGTCGCCAAGCGACTGCTCGCCCGCGGCGCCGACGCGGGCTTGGTGGAGAAGATCAAGCCCATGATGCGCGCCGGCTTCCCGGCGGCCGCCGACCAGGCCAAGGAGTATGCCAGCGAAGAGCGTGGCGCCTGGAAGGGCATCACCGGCGAGGTATACGGCAGCGAGAAGGCGGACGGATGGGAGCCGCCGGCCGTCCCTGCGGATGTCAGCCAGGAGCAGGTCGACGCAGCCAGCGCCGCCGCGCAGGCCCTGCAGGCCGATCTCGACGAAGCCAATCAGCAGCTCGGCGCGCACAAAGCCGCAGCCCAGGACGCCGAGCGGCGCCAGCGGGTGCTGGCCGAACTGCGCGAGACCGCCGGCCTGCTGCAGCGCCGGCGCGAGAAGCTGGCCGCCGATCAGGAACGCATGGTCGAGTGGGCCCAGAAGCTCGTCAACGCCGAGCAGGCCGCCAGCGCCGCCACCGCGATGGCCTGTCCGTGCTGCAGCGAGCGCCTGATCGTCGAGGGCGGCGCCCTGGTGAAGTTCGCCGGCGCTGCCGACCCGGAACTCGCTCGCCGAGTGGACGAGTACCGCGGCTACCTGCAAAGCGCAGAGCGCGCAGCCAGTAACAGCCAGCGCGACGTGATCGAGGCCGAAAACGCTGCCGACCGCATCGCCGAGCTGGAAGCCGAGGCCGCGAGCATCCCGTCTGCCGAGGCCATCGCCAACGCCGAGCAGACCATCGCCAGCATCAGGCAGGAGCGCGACCGAGCCAACGCCGCGCACCAGGCTCTGGCGGAAGCCCTGGCGCTGAGCGCTGGCCGCGACGAACTGGCCAAGAAAGCCGCCGCGCACCACGCCCAGGTGAAAGCTTGGGTGCAGATCGCCGAGGCCCTGGCGCCAGACGGCATCCCCGGAGAAATCCTCGCCGAGGCCCTGACCCCGATCAACACCATGCTCTCAAGCATGGCCGACGGAGCGAAGTGGCAGCAGGTGAAGGTCACCGACGACGGCGAAGTGGTCTACGGCAGCCGCATGTACGGTTTGTTGAGTGAGTCCGAGCAGTGGCGCTGCGACGCGCTGCTGGCAGTGGCCATCGCTCGGCTGTCCGGGCTGCGCATGGTGACGCTGGACCGCTTCGACGTGCTGCAGCCGTCGGCGCGCCCGCAGATCCTGACGCTGCTGCGCACCCTGACCCAAGGCGGCGAACTGGATACCGCAATCCTGGCCGGGACCATGAAAGAGGCCCTGCCGAAGGTGCCCAGCGGTATTCAGCAGGTCTGGATCGAAGGCGGCCAGATCGCGGCGCCGGCCGCTGCAGCGGCGTGAGGTGAGCATGCACCACCTCACGACCTTGGGCCTCCCGAGCGCGGCTGCTCGGGAGGCCGAGCGCCAGGCGCTGGCCGAACTCACCGCCGCCCTCCCCGAATTGCTCG
>OGQD01001196.1_pt1 | contig 17538 bp, 13 predicted proteins | sample 1553091 | NCBI WGS metagenome assembly OGQD01 (sample SAMEA2580290, study PRJEB22360) | human gut metagenome | biome: human gut; feature: human-associated habitat; material: faeces | place: Denmark | collected 2008/2010
TTTTTATTCCGAAAACAGAATTAAAAGAGATTCTGTAATTCAGGCTGCCATGCAAAGTGGAGGAGCGAGAGGTTTCAACAGGGATCAGATGGAAGCTTTACGATCCAACATCAATTATTCTGTTGAAAAAGATAAGAAAAGCCAGAAAATGACGTTCAAAGACAGAATCGGAAGAGATATGTATACTTATGAAGAAGACCGACCGATCAACTGGAAAATTTCTTCGGAAACCACAAAGATCGGAGATTATAAAGTTCAGAAAGCAGAAACAGATTTTGGAGGAAGAAAATGGACGGCATGGTTTACCACAGATCTGCCTTATCAGGACGGACCTTACAAATTCGGCGGACTTCCGGGACTGATTGTAAAAGTAGAAGACGATAAAGGAGAATATTCTTTCGACTTAATGAAAAATTATAAAATCGCAGATTTCCCAACAATGAGCCAGTTCGGAAATACCATTAAAGTAAAAAGAGGCGATTATGTAAAACAGCAGAAAAAATTCATGGAAGATCCGATGTCATTTATGACACAAGGTGGCGGAATGGGTGCGCCGATGAGAATTGACGGCGGTGGAGGAAACCGTGGCGGCGGTGGATTCGGAGGAGGAAATTCCGGAGATTTCAGAAAACGGATGGAAGAAAGAGTAAAAGAGGAAGCAAAAAGAAACAGCAACCCGATAGAATTACAATAAAAATTAACCCTGAAGATTGGTTCTTCAGGGTTTTTTATTTGGCTGATTTAAATAATTATTTCAAAAGCTGGTTGAAAGTATCTCCCTGTCGGATGTCTCCGGTGTTGTATCCTTTCATAAACCATTCTTTACGCTGCGCGGAGGATCCGTGCGTAAAACTTTCCTGATTAACGTATCCCTGTGATCTTCTCTGGATATTATCATCACCTACCGCTTCAGCCGCTTCAATAGCCGACTGAATATCTCCGGGTTCAAGAATGTGCTTTTCAGCATCTGTTCTTCTTGCCCACACTCCTGCGTAAAAATCTGCCTGAAGTTCTGTGGCTACAGAAACCCTGTTCATTTCTGCTTCAGAATATTTTCCGCTTCTTCGTAGCTGATCCACTTTTTGCGTTGTTCCTAAAAGCGTCTGAACATGATGTCCCACTTCATGTGCCAAAACATACGCTACCGTAAATTCCGTTACTTTAGCGCCGAATCTCTGCTGAAGTTCATTAAAAAAACTCATGTCCATATAAACAGACTGATCTGCAGGACAGTAAAATGGTCCCATTGCAGACTGTGCCACTCCGCAGCCGGATTGTGTGGTTTCCGAAAAAAGGATAATTTTCGGTGGAGTATACTGCATTCCGTTTTCCTGAAAAACCTGATCCCATGTCGTGATGTTCCATTTTCCCATCATGTCTACCATTTCTCCGATTTTTTTATCTTCCGCAGTCAGTTCTCGCTGCTCCGTTCTCGGAGATCCGGAACCCGCTCCCGAAGAAAGAATCGAGGAAGGATCACCTCCCAAAAAGAATATAATTGCAGCAATAATAAGCGTTCCCAGTCCGCCTCCTACAACGGCTCCGCCGCCAAGTCCGCGTCTGTCTTCCACATTACCGCCTCTGTCGTCAGTCCATCTCATAGTTTGTATTTTTTATTTGTTGGTAAATTTAAAAATTTAAACCATACAATTTTTGTGCGGATTATGATATTTTCAAAATATTTATCGATTCAGCTGATTTTTTTTCAGCCAGAAAGAAGTCGACTGATATGCTGAAATCGTTGCATCCACCATCGGTTTGTTCTGTTCTTTTTCCTTTAATGGATTTTCATCAAAATAAATATTAAATTCCGGAGCAAGATTGTTTTTCTGCTGAACCAAAGCGTATTGCTTAATTTTTCTTAAAGGAGAAATAACCGTTAAATAATTATCTTTTACAAATCCTAAATCCTGATACGTTGCTACATAAGCTTTCGGCTGAAATTCTTTGCTGAAAACATCCTGCCCTAAAAATTTCGACTGATAACTGAAATTCAGCAAACCTAAAACAGTCGGCATCACATCGATCTGAGACATGGTTTGGGTAAATTTCTGCGGCTGGATAAATCCTTCCGAGAAAACCATTGCAGGAATTCGGTATTTATCCATCGGAAGTTCTGTATCTCCTGCACTGGAAGCGCAATGATCTGCAATAACCACGAAGACCGTGTTTTTATACCAATCCTGTTTTTTAGCCATCTCGAAGAATTTTTTCAGGGCATAATCTGTGTATTTTACACCGCCTTCACGGGATTTTGCATTTCCGGGGATATCAATTTTTCCTTCAGGATAGGTAAAAGGTCTATGGTTGGAAACCGTCATCCAATGATTGAAGAAAGGCTTTCCGGATTTTGCTTCGGCATTCATGGTTTGGATGGCTTTTTTTGCCATGTCTTCATCGGCAACGCCCCAAACGTTTGCAAACGTGATTTCTTCCGGCTTGAAATTATTTCTGTCGACAATGTCATAACCGTTTCCGGCGTAGAAATCCTGCATATTATCGAAATAGCTGTATCCTCCGTACAAAAATTTCACCTCATATCCTTTTGATTTGAAAACACTTCCTGTGGTAAATTTATTTTTCTTGTTCTCTCTTTTAATAATGCTTTCTCCGGCTGTAGGCGGAATACAGAGCGTTAATGCTTCCAGACCACGAACGGTTCTGTTTCCGGTAGCGTAAAGATTGGTGAACATTAATGATTTATCGGCTAAACTGTCTAAAAAAGGAGTGATTTTCTGCGTATTTCCATAATGTGCTAAAAAGTCTGCAGATAAACTTTCAATGGAAATTAAAACCACATTTTTTTTCAGTTCCGGTTCTGCAGACACAATATTTCTTTTCAGGACAGGTGGAGCAAACTGGCTTAAAAAGTTTTTTTCTGCCTGACTCTGATTAATTTCTGGATAAAACTGGAAATAATCCAGCTCGTTGTGGGTAAATGCCCAATAGAATTTAGGAATACCATTTGCCTGAATCTCTTCTTCAAAAACGCTGTTTCCTTTAATCTTTGTTGTGAAATTTAATCCGAACAAACTTACTCCCACCAGAAGAATAAATGATCCCAGTAAAATAGATTTCTGCTTCAGATTCGGAAGATCTGAAAGTTCTTTTTTTGTTTTCTTAAAAATGAAGAATGTAATGGAAAGTGTTACGATAAAAATTGCTGAGAAAAGAGGAACAACAGGATAACTTTCCATGATGTTTCCGATCACTTCATTGGTATAGATGAGATAATCTACCGCGATGAAATTGTATCTCAATCCGAATTCGTTATAGAAGAAATATTCACTTACTGCATTGAATACGATGAGTAAAACATACAGAAACAAGGTTATAAAATAAAGTATGTTTCTTATTTTCAAACGTTGTTTAGGAAGGAAAAGCATTAATGCGAAGCAAATAATCTTTAACCCGATAAAAGCCAGAGCAATTTCTGCAACCGAGCCACCATATTGTTTGAAGATATTGTTCGGAATCAGAAGGATGTACAGGAAAAAGAGCACTAAAATTCCCAAAATAATCTGTCCGTAAGGTTTCTGATATTTTGAATTGGAGAGAAATAAAAAATAGAGGGCTAAAAAGGTGCTGGCTAAAATAAAAACCAAAGCATCATTAAGAACACCCACCAAAATTATTTTTAAAATTTCAAACACTCCAAAACTGGCTGTGGTAATGGGATGGAAGAAAAATACAATCCTTATGATTAAAGAAATGATAAGGTAAAAGATTCCTAAATAAAGGAATGGTTTTGTTTTCTGAACAAACATTGTTATGCTTTGAATATGAATTCTTACAAAAATAAGTATTGAATATTATCTGAACGTATTTTTTTTTAAAATACCACAATAATTAGAAAGTTTATAAATATTTAAAATTATTTTAACAATATAATATTCAGGAGGTAACTGTTCGGGGACAAAAAAAGAACTATTCTTCAATAGTTCTTTCAAATATTTTTATTTTGAAAATTACGAATTTCCAAATCCGATATTTCCTTTTCTGCCGGAAAGATTCTTTTTAAAATCAATCATTTGCAGAGCCGTAACAGCCGCTTCAACTCCTTTGTTCCCAAGATCGCCGCCGCTTCTCGCAATCGACTGTTCTTTTGTATCGTCTGTTAAAACACAGAAAATCGTCGGAGTATCCGTCAGAACATTACAATCTTTAATTCCTTGTGCAACTGCGGAGCAGACATAGTCGAAATGTGGTGTTTCTCCACGGATCACACATCCGATCGCAATTACTGCATCAAAGGTTCGTTCTTTACAAAGCTGCATACTTGCATAGCTTAACTCAAACGCTCCCGGAACCGGAAAAAGAGAAATTTTTTCAGATTTTACTCCCTCTTTTTGAAGAATTTCCAGAGCTGCATCACGAAGATTGTAGGTTACAAAATCATTCCACTCAGAAAAAACAATGCCGATAGAAAAATCATCGGCATTGGTTATGTTAAGTGGCTTGTAATCAGAAAGATTAACTGTTGCCATTGTTTAGTAATATTTAGTCATTTCAATATAAGAATCAGACATTCCGTTGTCGTAGTCCTGATATTTTTCGTCAATTGTTGCAAAATACTTTTTAGCTTCTGCATTTTTCTTTAATCCTAAAGCTAAAATACCGGCTTTTCTCGTAAAATAATACGTTGTGTAAGGATCGTCTGAAGCTGAAGCCGCTTTGTCTAATAACTGAAGTGCTTCATCATTTTTGTTAAGCCCGGATTTTGCATCTGCCATCGCTCCGTATTTCATTGCCATCAATGTTTTGTTGTCAGATGAAAAACTATCTAAAAGATCATAAGCTTCCTGAAATTTGCCTTCCTTGAATTTCACTAAACCAGCATTGTAAGCAGAAAGCTTTCCTACGTTGGTTGCAGAATATTCGTTATAAGTACCTAAGAAACCCGGATTTGCAGCAGATTTTCCGCCTAAAGCTTCTTTATCTTTACCGTCAGCAAGATTTTTCTGAGCAGCCAGGAAACTTTTTACAGCTTCTGCATTTTTAGGAGCTACAACAAATTGTTTGTAACCGAAGAAACCAAGAACCCCTAAAATAAGTAGTCCGAAAACAATTCCCAAAGGTTTTGAATATTTTTCAAGGAACCTTTCTGTGTTTAAAGCTTCTCTGTCAAGATCTTTAAAAAACTCAACTGTTTCTTTACCTTCCTGCTCGTTTGTAATTTTTGCCATAAATTATTAAAAATTGAAATGCAAATTTAATTGTTTCTGAATGATTTACAAAATACTTTGTGCGTATTGTTGATTTTATTTGAATTAATCAAGTAGAATTGTTAATTATGAATCGTGAATTTACTAAAAAGATGCTTCGACAAGCTCAGCATGACATCTCTGATACTATATGTATTGATGTAACGTTAAATTATTAGCGTTATCATGCTGAGCTTGTCGAAGCATCTAATTTAATTCAGTTTAATATTCTAAAATATGATAAATTTCTGCATTAAATTTCTTCAGTTTTTCTTTGCCTTTTAAATCTTTTAATCCAATTAGGAAACTGAACTGAGAAACGGTTGCGCCTTGTTTTTCAACCAATTTTGCAGCGGCTTCTGTAGTTCCTCCCGTTGCTAAAAGATCATCATGAATGAGAACTCTTTGTCCGGATTTTAACTGTCCTTCTCGGGTTTCTATAACAGCACTTCCGTATTCGAGATCATATTTTTCTGAAATGACGGGTGGCGGAAGTTTTCCTGCTTTTCGGATTAAAATAAAAGGAACTTCTAATGCAACAGCGATGGCAATCCCGAAAAGATAACCTCTGCTTTCAATTCCGCATACTGCATCAACTTTTCTTTTGCTGAATTGTACCAGATCTGCAATCACCTCTTCATACAGTTTCGGGTTCAGGAAAATAGGAGAGATGTCCTTAAACTGAATTCCCGGAATCGGAAAATCAGGTATATTTTCAATGGTTTCTTCCCGTTTCGTGATGAGCTGCTGCGATGCCATTTTTTATGGATTGATTTTGTAGCTGGAAATTTTCCAGTCTCCGTTTACATTTTTGAGTCCGAAAGTTGCTCTCAGCGAAGTTGTTTTTCCACTTTTATCCGTTACATCATACGTTGCACTCACACTTGCAGAAGTTGTATTGGAAGCATTGGTGGTGATGTTTTTTACGCTTACATTTTTCACCGAACCAAATCCTGAAGTCGGGTTCGAAAATGATTCATAGCTTCCCCAATTCGGGTTGCTTGCAGAGTTGTACGCAGCTTTTAGGTTTTGAGCGCTTACGTTATTTAAAAATCCTGAAACGGTACTTTTCGGATCTGAAGCTGGCTGTTTTGGCGCTGCAGGAGTTGTTGGTGTGGCTGCATTCGGATCTGTTGTGGAAGGAACCGTTGCATTCGGATTATTCGGATCGATTACAGCGGGATCCTGAATAACTGCTGTTGAATCTACTTTCGGAGCAGCCGGAACTTTCAGTAATAGAGGATTAACGTCCAGTCCGATTTTTGTCATTTTGAAAGTTTTTGCTGTTGTTTTTACAGAAACTGTGATGTCGATTTTATTATCAACAACCTGAGCTGCAGGAAGTGAAGAGAATTTTAAATTAAATCCTTTGAAATTGTTATCCTGCATTAAATTTTTTGCCGTAGAAAGCTTTACTCCATTGCTGAAAACTTCCAGCGTTGCTTCCAGACCTGCTCCTGTAAAGGATACAGGATTTCCTGCGTTATCAACTAATCTCGGAACGATCTGAAGCGCAGTAGGCGCACCTGTTCCGTCATCTCCAGTCGGTCTTGTAGAAATGCTTAATGAGTTTGCTTTTACGTCATTCGGGTCGCTTTCTTTAGCTGTTTCGTTTCCGAAGATATTCATTTCTCCTAATGAAGGCGGTGCTGTACTTGCCCATTCAATTCCGTTTTTCTGGGCTACCTGATCTGCCATTGCCATAATTTCGGGCACTTTTTTACCGTCAATCAATTGTCCTAAAGCTTTCAGTTCGGCAACATCGCCATCGGCTTCCACTCCGAAAGTTTTTAGGATGTAAAGCGCTTCGTTAAATTTAATCTGTTTAATGGTAGGTAAACTTGCCGTCATATCATTGATACTCGACTGCAAAGTTTTAGTATTGGTAGCATCTACATGATCTTTCTTGCATGCTGTGAAAAGCAACAGGCTGAAAATTAGTAGAAAAGAAAACTTTTTCATTTTTTTTCGGTTTACCACAAAAATAATAAAACCTTTATTAATAGCGGGTTTTATTTTTTATTTTGTTGCTCTTTGAGCTGATCTCTGAAAAACGAGCTGAAAACAGTCTGCATATTCGGAAAAGATGAATCTTCCCAGTATTTTGTTGTATAGCTGCTTTTACTGGTATTCAAATTTACACTTTCGATATCATTATCGTCTCTGAATTCTATTTCTGCGGGATAAAAATTGCTGTAGTAAATCAACTGATTGTAGTCCGGTTCACTTTTGTGTTTTAATTTGATAAATCGAATGTCGTTAAATTCCAGAAGCTCTCTTAAGGTCTTACTGCTTTCTTTTTCGTAAGAAGCATTTGAGATTACTCTTACATCGTAAAAACGGTATCCTAAAAAATTTACTTCTTTTTCCTGTAAAGCACTGTGAGCAATTTCGATCTGATCTTTCCGGTCTCCTTTCAGTTCTTTAATGACGGCATTCTTTTTTTTATATTCCTGAATATTTCCGACATCTTTCATCTCAGGAACATTCATCATTTTACCATAATCAAAGGAAGCTGTCAGTTTTTTATCAACATTTTTATCTTCAATCCTGAATGCTCTGTATTGTTCTACATTGGCACTTTTCAGTTTTTTTGTTTTATTATCAAAAATGTAAGTAATGATTCCGTCTGTGTAGCAGTTTAGTTTATTGTTTACGGTAACGTAAGTGTTAAAGTTTCCTTTTACAAAAATATATTTTGCGGGTTTGTTATTTTTTATGACAACGCGTTCGATATCTTTTACCCTGTCATCCACTTTAATAATTTCTTTGTCGAAATCTGCATAGGACAAAGTAGCAACAGACATATTATCGTAGATGAGCTGAAACTTTTCCTGATCCGGTTTTATGGACTGCCTGTCGATTTTTCCGTCGATATCCGAATAAGCTAAAATGCTCCCGTCTTTCCCAAACACAGAAACCTTAGGAAGGGGCTTATTGGTTTTTTCTGAAACGAAAGTGATACTTTGTGCATTGATGAAGTTTACGAGAATTGTTAAAAATAATAACAGGAGATTTTTTTTCATGATTGATACAATTAATGGTTTTTTAAGTTAAATCATTCTTTGATTATATGACAACGAAAACTTAAAAAGGTTGCATTGTTTTTTTATTTCTGCACAAAAAAGCAAAAAAAAGACTGATCATTACAATCAGTCTTTTTTGTTTTTATCTTGTTACAAATTCCTTAGAAAGGATATTCATAAATTTCAGATTCGTGAAGGTAAGGGTTACCTGTAGGGATCAGTTTAAGTTTAGATAATGCTGAAAGCACTGTGAACATAAATAATCCAACTACGAATAAGATTGCTCCTAAGATTAAGATAAATACTTCAGGAGTTTTCCAGTATGGTCCTACTGTTCCCGGCATTACCATGTTGAAGTAATCTAAGATGTGACCACAGATTACGACTACTGCCATTGTTGTAACCACTTTGTAGTTTCTCTTGATGCTGCTGCTCACTAATACCAATAGCGGTAATAAAAAGTTTACAATAAGCATTGGCAAGAAAGTAGGAGAGTAGTGCTGGAATCTTCCGAAGAAATAGTTAACCTCTTCCGGAATGTTTGCGTACCAGTATAACATGAACTGTGCAAACCATGTATACGTCCAAAGCATACTTGTTGCAAATAGGAATACTCCTAAATCGTGTAAGTGGTTATCATTGAACTGTGGAAGGAATCCGTTTTTCTTTAAATAAACACTTAAAAGAATAATTACCGCAATACCACTTGAAAGGCAGCTCACCATTGAATACCAGATATACATGGTAGAATACCAGTGAGGATCAATAGACATCAACCAGTCCCAAGCCCAAGCTGCAGAAGCAAAACCGAAGAATGCGATATATCCTACTGCCCATCTGTAAAGCATTTGATATTCTACTCTTGATTTTGTTTCGTCTACTTTTTTAGACTGAGCTTTCAGTTTCCAAGCGAAGAAAGAAGCACCTAATACATAGATGAAAGTTCTTACTGCATAGAAAGGGATATTTAAGAAAATTCTTTTTTCAAATAAGATCACATCGAAATGAGCAGAATTTGGGTCTGTTAATTCCGGATCCATCCAATGGAAAAGGTGACCTTGGTGAGTGATGTTTAAAATCATTAAGATAATTAAAATAGCACCACCGTAAGGAATATAAGAAGCAATAGCTTCCATTACTCTTGTAATGATAATTGGCCAACCTGCGTGTGCAGCGTGCTGAATAGAATAGAAGAATAATACGCAGCAGCTTACTCCAAAGAAAAATACAGCTACAAAATGTATTGCCGCTAAAGGCTGGTTGTGAACCTGAAGAGTAGCATGCTCAAGGTGAGCTGCGTGATCCTGAGGTCCTACCATTTCACTAGAATGTGTAGGCGCCGTATGACCAGAAGCATGAACCGCCTCCATCATATGTTCTATTTTTTCAGTAGTGATTCCTTTGTTCATAAAGAAACCAACAGCAAAAAGAACTAAACCTACAACAAGAAGGATTATAGAAGTTGATTTTAATTTTGGTGAAAAACTATACATTTCTTTTCTTATTTTTTAGTTTCGGTAGTCATCGTTTCAGATTTAGCAGGAGCAGCTGCTGTCGTAGCTGTTGCCGCTGTAGCTGTAGCGGGTGCTGCAGCTCCTTTTTTGAAAGCATTCATCACATACATGGCTACTCTCCATCTGTCTCCAGCGTTAAGTTGACCTGCATAAGATCCCATTGCGTTTCTACCGTTGGTTATTACATAATGAACAGATCCTACAGTAATATCTCTGTCTGCATAGTTGGGTACACCAGAGAATGCTCCGGACTGAACGATTGGTCCCTGTCCGTCTCCTCCGACACCATGACAAGCTGAACATGTTTTCTCGAAAAGGCTTTTTCCTCTTTCAAGATCTTTTGCTGCATTGGCAGGATTTAAAGGAGAAGCTGTTACTGTTTTAGAAGCATCATAACCAGCATTGTATTCATCCGGTGTTTTTGGAAGTAATCCTTCTTCGAAAATACCGTCTTTATTCTGAGCTACTGATCCTTCTACCGGAGAAAGACCTGTCGCACCGTTATTTTTTACAAAAGCAGGAATTTCATTTTCATGGTCTGAATAAGCATCCTGAGCTTTCATTAATGGATCGTAAGCTACCGGAAAATACATATCCGGAAAATATACCAGCGGAGTATTCTCTTTTGGTCCGCAAGAGTTAAGTAAAACTGTTGTTAAACCTAAAACTGCTGTAATTTTTAATACATTCTTTTTCATTTTAAGCATCTTTAACAGTTATTTCTTCAACTCCAGTTTCAATAAGCAACTGCTTTACAGATTCTACATCTTCAGTTACAAATTCCATCATGAATTTATCATCCGTTGTTCTTGGATCTGGGTTTTGTGCAGGCGCTCCGGGATACATTTTGTTTCTTACCAAGAAAGTTAATGACATCATGTGTGCTGCGCAGAATACCATAAGCTCGAACATAGGTACTACGAAAGCCGGCATATTGTGAGCCCAGTCGAAAGCTGGTTTACCCCCAATGTTCTGAGGCCAGTCGTGGTTCATTACATACCATGTAAGAGTAGCACCGATTGTAACTCCATAACAAGCGTAGATAAAAGCGGCATCAGAAATTCTTGTTTTCTTTAACCCTAAAGCTTTATCTAGTCCGTGAACCGGAAACGGAGTATACACTTCGTTTATTTTGATTCCTTTATCGTTGAATGCTTTAACGCCGTTCATTAAATCGTCGTCGTCCGCATAAAGTCCGTATACAATTTTAGTGGTGCTCATCTCCTTCTTTTGCTTTATAAGTTTCACCTGAGATTTTCAAAATCGATTTTAATTCAGCCTGTGCAATTACAGGGAATGTTCTTGCGTATAATAAGAATAAAACAGAGAAGAATCCGATTGTTCCTAAATATACTCCCACATCAATGATTGTTGGCTTAAACATCGTCCAAGAACCAGGCAAGTAATCTCTTGAAAGGTTGATTACGATGATGTCAAAACGCTCAAACCACATACCGATGTTGATGATTAATGCAACGATGAATGTCCAGATAATGTTCGTTCTTAGTCTCTTGAACCAGAAAGAAGCAGGAACAACAAGGTTACAGATAATTAGTGACCAGAAAGCCCACCAGTAAGGTCCAACAGCAGCGCCAGGAGAAAGATATGTGAAATCTTCAAATCTTGATCCGGAATACCATCCGATGAAATATTCGGTGGCATAAGCTACCGTTACCATACCACCTGTTAAGATGATTACGATGTTCATAATTTCGATATGATACATCGTGATGTAATCTTCAAGGTGACATACTTTTCTTGCAACTAACAATAGTGTCTGTACCATTGCGAATCCTGAGAAGATCGCACCGGCAACGAAGTAAGGAGGGTAGATTGTAGAGTGCCATCCTTTAATAACCGAAGTTGCAAAGTCAAAAGATACAGTAGTGTGTACCGAGAATACAAGCGGAGTTGCCAAACCTGCAAGAACCAAAGATAGTTCTTCGAATCTTTGCCAGTGTTTTGCTTTACCACCCCAACCGAATGCAAGGAATGTATAAATTTTCTTAGTCCAAGGCGTTTTCGCTCTGTCTCTGATCATTGCAAAGTCAGGGATCAATCCCATGAACCAGAATACTGTTGATACCGAGAAATACGTAGAGATCGCAAATACGTCCCAAAGTAGAGGAGAGTTGAAGTTCCCCCAAAGAGAACCGAACTGGTTTGGTAAAGGGAATACCCAATATCCTACCCAAACTCTACCCATGTGGATAACCGGGAAGATTGCCGCCTGTACAACCGCAAAGATCGTCATCGCCTCTGCAGATCTGTTTACAGACATTCTCCATCTCTGTCTAAATAATAATAATACCGCTGAGATTAGGGTTCCGGCGTGACCGATACCAACCCACCATACGAAGTTAGTAATATCCCATCCCCAGTTAATAGTTCTGTTTAGTCCCCATGCTCCAATACCTGTTCCGATAGTGTAAGCGATACATCCGAATCCATAGATGAATAGAACTAAGGCTGCATATAATGAAATCCACCATAATTTACCTGCTCTTTCTTCGATAGGTCGTGCAATATCTTCCGTGATATCGTGATAAGTTTTGTGACCAATAATTAGAGGTTCCCTTATCGGAGCTTCGTAATGTCCTGACATTTTTTACCTATTTATTATTTAAACTTTATTTTTCTACTCTGTTTCTTACTTTAGTGTGATAGAACACATTTGGTTTTGTTCCGATCTCCTCTAGTAAATAATATCTTCTGTTTGAAGCGTATTGCTTTCTAACTTCAGATTCTTTGTCATTCATATCTCCGAACTTGATTGAACCTGTAGAACAAGCTTTAGAACAAGCTGTCTGGAACTCTCCGTCCTTCACGATTCTATTCTCTTTTTTAGCTTCAAGAATAGTAGTCTGAGTCATCTGGATACACATAGAGCATTTCTCCATAACCCCTCTCGTTCTTACCACAACATCCGGGTTTAGAACCATTCTTCCAAGATCGTTGTTCATGTTGAAGTCGAACTTGTCATTAAGGTTATAAGTAAACCAGTTGAAACGTCTTACTTTATAAGGACAGTTGTTTGCACAATATCTTGTACCGATACATCTGTTGTAAGCCATGTGGTTTTGTCCCTGCTTACCGTGTGAAGTTGCCGCTACCGGACATACTGTTTCACAAGGAGCATGGTTACAATGCTGACACATTACCGGCTGGAAGATTACATCAGGATTGTCAGCCGGATGGTTCAATGCTCCACCGTCTCCGAACGCAGTACCATACAATTCCGGTACAGCCATTCCTTCTTTTAATCCTTCGTATACTTCTACCTTCTGTCTTGATGAATAGTAACGGTCAATTCTTAACCAATACATATCTCTCGACATTCTCATTTCTTCTTTTCCTACAACCGGAACGTTGTTTTCTGCCTGACAAGCAATGATACATGCTCCACAACCAGTACAAGAGTTAAGGTCAATTGATAAGTTAAAGTGAGGTCCGTCTGTATCATCAAAAGCATCCCAAAGGTCAATTTTTCTTGCTGGAAGAGCTCCGCTGATGGTGTGATACTCCAAAGGTTTGTTCCATCCGTCGTGTTCATCATCAAATGCTACGTTTAAGAAATCAGCCAAAGGTACTTCTTTAGCAATTTCGTAACGTCCCATTAATGTATTCTGAAGCTGGATACCTGCGAATTCGTGATCTTCTCCTGTTTTTTCGATTTTAACATTAGAAACAACTAAGTTAGAACCATCGAATAAAGGGTAAGCATTTACACCGGTATCTGCCGTCGCTCCTGAGTTTTTCTTACCGTATCCAAGCGCAAGACCTACTGATCCGTCTGCTTGTCCCGGTTGTACGAATACAGGAACGTCTTTTATTGTTACTCCGTTTACAGTAAGGTTTACAAGAGAACCGTCTAACTGCATTCTCGCGTTAAGATCGTTATCAATACCCAATCTTTCTGCGTCTTTCGGAGACATTGTTAAGTAGTTATCCCAAGACATTCTTGTGATTGGATCCGGTAATTCCTGCAACCAAGGGTTGTTTGCCTGAGTTCCGTCTCCCATTGCTGTCTTCGTATACAATACCAATTCTAAATCTGAAGGTTTGAAACCGCTTAATTCAGCAACAGCCTGTGCACCGTTTCCTCCTGCATACGATAATGTTGTCGCATTTGAGGAAGCATTGATACCATTATATAAAGCTTTGTTGAAAGAAGTTGCTCCTAAGATAGAAGTAGCATTTGCTTTTAAATAATCATAATAATTATTAGCAGCATTGTTTTTACCGTTTTTCCAAACCAATAAAGATTCTTCAATCTGTCTTGATTTGTAGATTTTCTGGATCGTAGGCTGCATTAATGAATATACTCCTGTCTGTGGTTCGATATCTCCCCAAGATTCCAGCCAGTTGGCTACAGGAATTACAGCTTTCGCTGCTTTGTACATTTCATTTTTCTTATCTGCAACAGCGATTACATAAGGAACTTTAGATAACGATTTTTTGAAATCTTCTCCTTTATGGTAAGAGTAAATAGGATCTACATTGTTAGCGATCAATACACCAACTTGTCCTCCGTTTACCCATCCAAGGAATTCCTCGAATCTTGCTTTGTCAAAATCTTTTAAGAAGTTTGCTTTCCCGGTGAAAGCTACTGATCCTAATTTTTGGTTAATTAAGTGAGCTAAAACCTGAGCTCCTTTAGAACCATCAGCGAAAACAACTGCTTTGCTTCCTTTTGCCAATAATTCTTTTGCGATTTCAGATGCAGCTTTGTCAGAAGTACCACCACCAACGATTGCGTTGTAAACTTCAACTAAAGTTTTGTTTACCTGGCTTGGTTTTAGTCTGATTCTTGAATCTGCGTTTGCTCCTGTTAAAGACATATTGGATTCAACCTGAACGTGTCTCAACATATTTTTTCCCGGAGTTCTTGCCACTGCGTAAGAAGATTCTAAGCCTCCCGCGTTGTAGTCTCCTAAGAAATCAGCTTGGAATGCAACCACCAATTCAGTTCCTTTAAGATCGTAAATTGGTAATGCTCTTGTTCCGAAAACTTCTTGAGCCGCGTCTAATGCTGCAGCATAAGGATAAGCATCATATGTTACTAGTTCTGCTGTAGGATATTTAGCTTTAAATTCAGCAAATAATTTTTTGAAAGTAGGGGATGCAAAAGAATGAGATAGTAAAACAATTCTTTTACCTGCTGCTTTAGCCTCATCCAGTCCTTTGATAACGAAGCTGTCTACTTTGTCGAAAGTCTCGTCTTTTCCTTCAAATTTAGGCTGCTTTACTTTATCATTATCATAAAGAGAAAGTACACTTGCCTGAGCTCTTGCATTCGTTTTACCTAAATCTCCTGCTGCCGGGTTTGGTTCAATTTTGATAGGTCTTCCTTCTCTTGTTTTTACCAATACGCTTGCGAAATCGAAACCGTCGAAATACGTTGAAGCGTAATAGTTTGGAATCCCCGGAATGATTTCATGCGGCTTTACCACATAAGGAATCGTTTTGATTACCGGAGCTTCACAGGCAGCCAGTGTTACTGCTGCAGTAGAGAAACCTAATAGTTTTAAGAAATCTCTTCTTGAGGTTGCGGAACCGTTTTTTTCCGCATCATCAAGGAAATCTTCTACCGGAATTTCTTCCTGGAACTCTTTCTGAGCCAGCTTATTGTTTAAAGCCGGATCTTTAAGTTCGTGAATACTTCTGAATTGTATTTTGTTTGAAGCCATTTGATACTTCTAATTTTTAGTTATTAATAATGACATTTACCACACTCAAGACCTCCAATAGCATCTACCGTAATCTTACCACCATCTTTAGGGTACTGTTTTTTCAACTTGTCGTGTAGATTTTTGAAGTATTCTTTATTATAACCGTTGTTCATGTCAACTTCTGTAGTTCTGTGACACTCGATACACCATCCCATTGTAAAGTCGTTAGCCATCTGAACAACATTCATTGTATCGATTTTTCCGTGACAAGCTTTACATACAACATCAATTTTGTTGTTAGGGTTCTTTTTGTTGAAAGAATTGATGATCGCCTGCTCACCTGCTACTACGTGCTGTGCGTGGTTGAAGTATACGAAGTCCGGCATGTTGTGGATTCTTGTCCATTCAACCGGCTGAGTTTTTCCTGTGTACTGTTGTTTTTCAGGATCCCAACCTGTAGCGGCATAGATTTTCTTTATTTCTCCGTCATAGAAAGCCTTATCTTTTCCTGGCTCCATGTAGTGATCTGCGTTGTATTCAGAAATTGTTCTGTGGCAGTTCATACAAACGTTCATGGAAGGGATTTCAGAAACTTTTCCGTATTTGGCACTGGAGTGACACAACTGACAGTCGATTTTTTGTTCTCCAGCGTGAATTTTGTGGGAGAAATAAATAGGCTGTTCCGGCTTATATCCTTTGTAAACCCCGATCCACATGATCCAGTTCCAGATTCCGTAAGTTGCCAGAAGCGCAAGGATTGCGATTAATCCTTTTCCTACATAGTGATATTTTGCATAGATTTCGCTGAAAGATTTTACTCTTGTTTCATTAAGACCGGCTAAGTCCTCAGACTGACCCAGTTTTACCAACTGTCTTAATTTTACCAGAATCCAAACCAATAGCGCTGCGATTGCTAAAAGTGAAATGATTACTACGCTTGTTGTAGTGTTGTTTGCAGGAGCAGCCTGATCAGTTGTTGTTGCTGTTGCTTTTGCATCATCCTTTTTAGGCTCTTCAGCCGGAGGATTTGAGGTGTATGCCAAGATATCGTTGATATCTTTTTCTGAAAGTTTCCCTTCAAAAACCTGCATTGCCGCTTTTCCGTTGGCTTCGTATACTTCATTGGCATACTTGTCTCCGGAAGCTCTAAGTTTTTCATTGTTGGTTATCCATTTTTGAAACCAGTCAATGTCTAGATTTTGATCTTTTTTCAGTCTTTCAACTACTCCTCCAAGAGCAGGACCTACCAGTTTCTTGTCTAGTGCGTGACATGCAGTACAATTCGCTTTGAAAAGCTTCTCACCATTCTTAGGATCGCCGTCCTGCCCGTAAATTGAAGCACTGGTCGATAGCAATAAGCCTATTGCGATCAACGTCTGTCTATAATGCTTTCTCCAACTAATCATTTAAATTATCTTATGTTAGTAAATATTGAACATTCAATCAATCCCGCAAAAATAATATTTTTAACAGGAATTTAACGGTATATGGAAAGGGGAAAATGTCATTTCTGTTTAATTTGTAATTATTCTAAATAACCATGTTTGGTATAATTTTTTAATTTGTATAAATTTGCGCAAACAAGTTTAAATGAAAAATTTAATCAAAATAATTTCGATGCTGTCTGTGCTTGCATTTTATGGTGTTGATGCACAACAAGTTGTAAGGAAAGATACTTTGGCGGGAACAGAACTTACCATGACGATGGATTCTAAGGTGAATGCGGCTCTGGAAAGCATAGAGGATAAGTGTTCCAAAACAACTTTGGCAACTTCTTCAAGGGAAGATGACGAAGATTACAGCCCTTCAAAACCAACTAAAATTTATGTTCCGAACAGGGAACTTACCAACGCTGAGATATGCAGAAAAAATCCAAGAATTTTAGGGTATAAAATTCAGATTACAACAGTAAAAAGTAATGAGGAAGCCAATGAGGTAAAGGCTTATTTCAGAAAAAGATTTCCTAACCTGAAAGTGGAAACGGATGCTTCTTTAAGACCGAATTATAAAATTTTAGCGGGGAGTTATTTCACAAAACAAAGTGCGGCTTCTGACCTTTCCAGAGTGAGAGAATATTTTAAATCTGCACTTGCAGTACAGTACAGAATTTTCTGTGCGGAAG
>OGQD01001197.1_pt1 | contig 17537 bp, 16 predicted proteins | sample 1553091 | NCBI WGS metagenome assembly OGQD01 (sample SAMEA2580290, study PRJEB22360) | human gut metagenome | biome: human gut; feature: human-associated habitat; material: faeces | place: Denmark | collected 2008/2010
TATTTACTTATTTTTAAGAATAAAGAATTAGGCATAGCATATTGTTAATACTTATGATGATTAGCGATAAGGATGTTTGTTTCATGAATGCCAAAATCAACACACCAGACCATTTACCATCTTCTGAGAAAGTGTCTTCAGCGCATATCTTTCAACAGGCGCAACAATATGCAAAACAACACGAGCTTCACTTTACCGGCAGTGTGTCTCCCGTAGATGCATGGCATTTAATTCAACAGGGACAGGCCGTTCTGGTTGACGTTCGCACCAATGAAGAACGTAAATTTGTCGGCTATGTTCCAGAAAGTGTGCATGTCGCTTGGGCAACCGGTACTGCTTTTAACCGAAATCCGCGCTTCCTAAAAGAGCTTGAAAATAAAGTCGGTAAAGATAAAACCATACTATTACTTTGTCGTAGCGGCAAACGTTCGGCGCTTGCAGCAGAAGCAGCATTTCATGCAGGTTTTCACCACATTTATAATATTTTAGAAGGGTTTGAAGGTGATCTGAACGAACAGCAGCAGCGTAATAGCCATAATGGTTGGCGCACGCACCAACTGCCATGGCAACAGGATTAACTCAGCATTTATACTGCCAATCATCTCAATCACTAAATCAAGGAATCAATGTGGCTAAATGGGATATCTCTCCTGTTGTACAAGGTTTACAACAGGCGCGTCATGAGTGGCGTGAACGTCAAAATCGGATCAAGGAAATCGGGGGACGTGAGTTACCATCCAAAGAGATTTTAAAATCAATTCTTGAGGATTTGTGTGGCATTCTTTTTCCAATGCGTCTAGGTCCAACAGATTTACGTCAGGAAACTGAGGATTATTATATCTCCTATACCTTAGATCGTGTTTTGAATGGGTTATATGCTCAAGTAAAACTGGCCTTGGACTATGAGTTAAAAACCAAATCCAGACCTTCATCCAGACACAGTGACGGGCATGATCAGGTAGCAATCAGCCAAAAAGCAGAAATTATTGTTCAGGATTTTGCCAATACCTTGCCACAAATACGGCGCTTACTGGATGCAGATGTTTGCGCCGCCTATGAAGGTGATCCGGCTGCACATAGTGTAGATGAAGTGTTACTGTGTTATCCGGGTATATTGGCGATTATTCATCATCGTCTGGCTCATCAGCTCTATCCGCATGTTCCTCTGTTATCAAGAATTATTTCCGAGCTGGCACACTCTGCTACGGGTATTGATATTCATCCGGGGGCAAGCATTGGTTCAGGTTTCTTCATTGATCATGGCACTGGTATTGTCATTGGAGAAACGTGCGTTATTGGTCAGAATGTCAGAATTTATCAAGCAGTCACTTTAGGCGCTAAACGTTTTGAAACAGATGCAGATGGGACGCTAAAAAAAGATTATCAACGTCATCCGATTGTGGAAGATCAAGTGGTGATTTATGCAGGTGCAACGATACTGGGCAGAATCACGATTGGTCGAGGATCGGTTATTGGCGGAAATGTCTGGCTGACACATAGCGTACCCGCTGGTAGTCAGATTTTACAATCGCCTTCTGAATCACATCACCAGCAAAAAACAGCTTAACATCCAATTGATTTTTAAAATATGAAGTTTTTAATTAATAACATGGGTTGTAAAGAAAATTAAATCTCTTTTTTATAATATTTTCTCATAAATATATATTTATGAGGAATAAGTGAAATATTAGTAGGAGGTTATATTAATTTATTATTTTTAAAAACTTATAAAGCAACTTAGTCTGCGAAAAGAAATAAAAGCTCAACATTTAACGATTTACCTTATTAATAACATGACTGTCATATTAGGAAACCTTATCCATGACAAAAAACACCGACAAAGCGCAACTTGCACTTGGGGATCATGCAGCTAGACAGCTCGCAAATGCCACTAAAACTGTTCCCCAACTTTCAACAATTACACCACGCTGGTTGACTCATCTCCTACAATGGATTCCTGTTGAGGCAGGTATCTATCGGGTCAACAGGGTCAGTAACACCGATGATATTCAGGTTGCCTGTACACAACGCGATGAAGCCACCCTCCCACAGACCTTTGTCGATTATGACCCTCAGCCAAGAGAATATTTTCTGAATGGTGTTTCTACTGTTCTGGATATTCATACCCGTGTCGCTGATCTTTATAGTAGTCCGCATGACCAGATTAAAGAACAACTGCGTTTAACGATTGAAACCATTAAAGAACGTCAAGAAAGCGAATTGATCAATAACCCTGAATACGGTTTATTGGCCAGTGTTTCAGATGAACAACGTATTTCAACACTGAATGGTCCCCCTACACCAGATGATCTGGATGATTTGCTGCGTAAAGTATGGAAAGAACCTGGATTCTTCCTTGCGCACCCAGATGCAATTGCAGCATTTGGTCGTGAATGTACCCGCCGTGGTGTACCACCACCAACCGTCAGCCTGTTTGGTTCACAGTTCATCACATGGCGCGGGATTCCACTGATTCCTTCAAATAAAATCCCAGTTGAAGATGGTAAAACCAAAATTTTACTGCTTAGGGTGGGGGAAAAACGTCAAGGGATTGTGGGACTATTTCAGCCGGGTCTTGCAGGCGAACAATCCCCTGGCTTGTCCGTTCGCTTTATGGGAATTAACCGTAATGCGATTGCATCCTATCTGATTTCTCTGTACTGCTCACTTGCAGTATTAACCGAAGATGCTTTGGCTGTATTGGATGATGTGGAGGTCGATAAATATCATGACTACCCAGTTAACTACAAATAATATTGCGGGTAGTCCAAACAGTGAAGTGGCTGGAATCTCACCTCCAGCCCACTTTCCTGATGAAGCCACCCTTTCACGTCTGGCAAGCGAATTTTTTGCCGCATTGCCAAGTTCTGGTGGTCACTCATCAGGTCTTAATCTGGACTTGCCCAATGTCGGTACGCCACCCCATGCGCCGCAGCCCATTGAACCTGTGGCAGCATTGAGTGGACGTGCACCTAATATTGCTTACCAGAAAAGCCTGAATCCAGAATATCCTGAACATATCCCTAATTATCCGGATTATCCTGAACGGCGTGCGATCGCCTCTTCTCCTGTGATTGGAGGAGCTCATTTACCACGTCCACCGATTGAACCTCATTTTCCACAAGTGATTCATCAGGAGCCAAATGTCCCTTTGCTAAGCCCAAGTGTGCCATCCAACAGTGAATCCTCTCCTTTTTATTTTTTAAATGATTTTTCTGCCCCAACCACCTCGAGTTCAGATTTTGATGTGGCAAGTCATACCACACCACAATCATTTCAGTTACCCCAAGGGGAAACACTCAACGCGCTGTTACGAGAGGACAATTCAAAGGTTGCAGCGGCAAATCAACCACATACGCCGTCATCAGGATTTTACTTTCTTGATATTCCCAAAGTTGATCAGCCCTATCAAAACTATGTGCCCTCTCAATCCACATTTCTGACCAACAGTGCTCAACCCCTCGATGTACAAGCGATACGCCGAGATTTCCCGATTCTTCAGGAACGGGTGAATGGGCGGCCTCTGGTCTGGTTTGATAATGCAGCCACGACTCAAAAGCCACAAGCAGTGATTGATCGGATTGCTTATTTTTATCAGCATGAAAATTCTAACATCCATCGCGCGGCGCATGAACTTGCGGCACGTGCAACAGATGCCTATGAACATGCCCGTAATGTCGTTGCCAGATTTATTGGCGCATCGTCTTCCAAGGAAATCATTTTTGTTCGTGGAACCACGGAAGGCATTAATTTAATTGCCAAAACCTGGGGTGAACAAAATATTGGTGAAGGTGATGAAATCATTGTGTCGCATCTGGAACACCATGCCAATATTGTGCCCTGGTATCAACTCACCAAAAAGACTGGAGCCAAATTACGGGTGATTCCTGTTGATGATAGCGGTCAGATCCGGCTTGAGGAATTACCTAAACTCATCAATGAACATACCAAGATCATCTCCATCACACAAGTTTCCAATGCCTTGGGAACAGTCACACCTGTTGCTGAAGTCATTAAAATTGCGCACAGCAAAGGGGTTCGTGTATTGGTCGATGGCGCACAGTCCGTTTCACATATGCCAACCAATGTTCAAGCCATTGATGCTGACTTCTTTGTATTTTCAGGTCATAAGGTATTTGGACCAACAGGCATTGGCGCTGTTTATGCCAAGCCTGAAATTCTGGAGAGCATGCCTGTCTGGGAAGGCGGTGGCAATATGATTGAAGATGTAACTTTTGAACAAGTGATCTATCAACCTGCGCCAAACAAGTTTGAAGCGGGTACGGGTAATATTGCAGATGCGGTAGGTCTTGGAGCTGCACTTGAGTATGTAGAACGCATTGGCATTCAGAACATTGCCCGTTACGAGCATGATTTACTTGAATACGGTCAACATGCCTTGAGTAGCGTCACTGGTTTACGTCCTATTGGAACAGCCAAAAACAAGGCCAGTGTGATGTCATTTGTTCTGGATGGCTATTCTACGGAACAAGTGGGCAAAGCCCTGAATCAACATGGCATCGCTGTGCGTTCTGGACATCACTGTGCACAGCCTATTCTACGTCGTTTTGGGGTTGAACAAACGGTACGACCATCGCTGGCTTTTTATAACACCACTGAAGAAATTGACTTAATGATCTCAGTTTTACATCAGCTTAGTCGAAACAAACGTGGTTACTAAATCTATGAAAGTTATAAGTTCAAAGCTGCTTTTGCAGCTTTTTTCTTAACCTGAATTCTGCTTAGCGTCATCAGTTTTTGTGGGCCACTCAACTAATCGCTTTTGCTCTTTTTCATATCAATTTTTTATCTGTAATTCAAATTACAAGAGATGATGGATAAGAGTGAATTATCAAGAGCTGACTAACATCAAACAGTGTGTATTTACGCAGGATTTGTATAGACAATAACTTGTTTTAGGAAAGTCAATAATAAAACTCTTCGCCCAAAAAAAACCACAATAAAAAAGGTCACAAACAAAATTTGTGACCTTTTTTGTAACAGACTCAAATGTGAGTAACATCATGAGTAAGTTAAAATATTATAGTTTAAATCACATTAAATTACAGCAACTTAAACTACATATAAGTGGTTTACATCATGCCACCCATACCACCCATGCCGCCCATATCTGGCATAGCTGGTTTGTCTTCTGGGATATCAGTAATCATCGCTTCAGTAGTCAACATTAAACCTGCAACAGAAGCTGCATGCTCAAGTGCAGAACGTGTTACTTTCGCTGGATCAAGAATACCCATTTCAAGCATGTCGCCATATACACCTGTCGCAGCGTTGTAACCATAGTTACCTTCGCCCGCTTTCACAGCATTGATCACGACTGAAGGTTCATCACCCGCGTTTGATACAATTTGACGAAGTGGTGCTTCGATTGCACGGCGTAAAATATTGATACCCACAGTTTGGTCATCATTGGCGCCTGTTAAACCGTCAAGTGCATTTACAGCACGAACCAATGCAACACCACCACCAGCAACCACACCTTCTTCAACCGCAGCACGCGTTGCATGAAGCGCATCGTCAACACGGTCTTTCTTCTCTTTCATTTCAACTTCAGTTGCTGCACCAATTTTGATGACTGCAACACCGCCTGCTAATTTAGCAACGCGTTCTTGAAGTTTTTCTTTGTCGTATTCAGAAGTTGACTCTTCGATTTGAGCACGAATCTGTTGAACACGCTCAGCAATCGCATTGGCATCACCTGCACCATCTACAATCACTGTATTTTCTTTAGATACCGTAATTTTATGCGCAGTACCTAAATCTTGAAGAGAAGCTTGTTCAAGCGACATGCCCACTTCTTCTGAAATCACTGTTGCGCCAGTCAAGATCGCGATGTCTTGAAGCATTGCTTTACGACGATCACCAAATCCAGGTGCTTTAACTGCACATACTTTGATGATACCGCGCATGTTATTCACAACTAATGTTGCAAGCGCTTCGCCTTCAACATCTTCAGCGATAATAAGAAGTGGCTTACCTGTTTTAGCAACAGCTTCTAATACAGTAATCAATTCACGGATATTGCTGATTTTTTTATCAACCAACAAAATGAACGGATTTTCAAGTTCAGCAGTTAAAGTATCTTGCTTGTTTGCGAAATATGGTGAGATATAACCGCGGTCAAACTGCATACCTTCTACAACATCAAGCGCATCTTCAAAGCCTGAACCTTCTTCAACGGTAATCACGCCTTCCTTACCCACGCGTTCCATTGCTTGAGCGATCAATTTACCCACAGTTTCGTCAGAGTTTGCAGAAATTGAACCGACTTGCTCAATCGCTTTAAAGTCATCAGCAGGTTTCGCTGTTGCACGAATATTTTCTACAACTGCTTTCACCGCGATATCGATACCACGTTTAAGATCCATTGGGTTCATACCAGCAGTCACTGATTTGATCCCTTCGTTTAAGATCGCTTGAGCCAGTACAGTCGCAGTGGTTGTACCGTCACCCGCAATATCATTGGTTTTGCTTGATACTTCACGTACAAGCTGCGCACCCATGTTTTCAAACTTATCTTTTAGCGTGATTTCTTTGGCAACCGTCACACCATCTTTAGTGATATGCGGTGCACCAAAAGAACGATCAATCACGACATTACGACCTTTAGGGCCTAAAGTCACTTTCACTGCATCTGCAAGAACATTGACACCTGCGATCATTTTTGAACGCGCTGAATCACCGAATTTAACGTCTTTAGCTGACATTATTTACTCCAAATTTTATATATGCTTGATCTGATTTATCAATGAGTTAAGTAAAAATTTAGCCTTCAAGTACAGCTAAAATGTCAGATTCTTTCATAATTAAGAATTCATCACCATTTACTTTGACAGTAGTGCCTGCATAAGTACCAAATAACACTTTATCACCCACTTTAACGTCTAGTGCACGAACGCCGTTGTCAGTGATTTGACCATTACCTACTGCAATTACTTCACCTTGAGCAGGCTTTTCAGCAGCAGAACCTGGCAATAAAATTCCGCCAGCCGTTTTTGTTTCTTCTTCAACACGACGAATTACTACACGGTCATGTAATGGACGAATGTTGCTCATAAATAACTCCATCAGACTAAGTCTATGATTTGATAAATGATGCTTACCATGATTATTGCTTTAGCAAGCACCAAAATGAATTTGATGACACTTTTGTGGGGATGGAAAAAAACGCTTCAAGGGGAAAAATCAAAAAAAATGCTATTTTTTGTGTCTTTTTTAAACACTCACACACTTTGCTTGTTTTTAGCTTCAGATTAATTGTGCAAAACAAAGGATTTTGTCCTTTCATCGAACCAAAAGTGCTGAATCAGTCCATCATTTGAAATTGTATTAAAACTATTCGGCAAGCCTTTATGTAAACGATAAGAGGTTGCTGTACCCGCATGAATATCATAAACAGGATGATCAATTTTCAAATCATAGATTTGAGTTAAGTTATAGACCGCAGTTTTATGTAAATGCCCATGCAACACACCAAATAAACCACTTCGACTCCAGTTTTCAAGTGCCATTCTCCCTAGCACTGGACAATCTTTTATTCCATGTGGATCATCTGGAGAAGTATAAAAAGGTTGATGTAATACCACCAGTTTCAACTTATCATCAGGCGCGTGTTTTAAGGTTTCATTGGTTCTCTGAATTTGCTCAAGTGAAATATATCCCCGCGTATGGTAACGCCGACGAATACTATTCACTCCAACAATAAAAAAATGTTCAGTTTGCAAAGTTGGCTCTAATTCACCAAAAAAGAATTGATAACGCGCAAATGGAGAAAAAAAACGATTCCATAAATTATACAAAGAAATATCGTGATTCCCTGGCACCACAATATAGGGAATTTTAAGAGAATCCAAAAACTGCCGACAATTATAAAACTGAATAAATTTTGCACGTTGAGTTAAGTCCCCACTCACTACAATCAGTTCTGGACGATGCTCCTGACAAAATTTTTCGATTGCAATCAGGCATTCTGGCTTTTCCGTACCAAAATGCAAATCAGACAGATGAAGTAGCATCGACAGGCACCATGATACTTAATGCATTTTTTGCCACAGCAAGTGTCAAAGGCGTCTTCAATTCTTCGATTTCGCCATCTACAGCAACCGTTAAAGTTTTACTTTTTGAATCAACCACTACCTGATCAGCAGCAAAACTATAGACATCTTTGGCATGTTCGAGATCCCCTTTGATCAATTGAAATAACATGCGAAATAAACTCAATTTATCGCTTTTGGCGACCACAATACCTGCCACATGACCTTCTTCAGCACATTCAGCAATATTTAGATTCATTTCTTGTAATTGCAATTTATTATTGCCAAAAAAGACCAGCGATGTTTTAACAGGATAAACTTGCCCATCAACAGTTAATGAAAGTTTTAATTCTTTATGATCACGAATTAAGACATCAAGCCCCGATGTATATGCATTTAAAGTATGTCGACCCAAACGTTGATTATATTGCTCTCGTTTTTGAATAAATAAAGGATAGAGACCCAAGCTGGCATTATTTAAATAAATTCTGTCGTTGATCGTTCCCAAGTGAACATTTTTAGGTGTTCCCGTTGCAATCACCTCAGCCGCTTGAAGCAAATCTTGGGGGATATTTAAAACGCGCGCCACATAGTTAAACGTGCCTAAAGGCAAAATCCCCATCGGAATATCTGTGTATTTGAGCTTAGAAGCCACTGCATTTAATGTCCCATCCCCACCTGCTGCAACCACCACACCATGATCATCGCCATGATGACGCACAAGAACTTGCTGCATAAAATCGTCGAAATTATCCTCAACACTCAATTCAAAGACCTGAATCTCAAAATCATGCTGCGTAAAAATCGTCATGATTTGCTCATATACGCCTTCTTTATTGGATGCATGGAATCCAGATTTTTCATTATAAATAAGGGATAAAGGTCGAAGTGTTGGCATATTTATCGTTCTAAGCTGATGATTTATCCTATTTTTGTCCAAGAATTAGACAAATAAAATACGCTTTATGTAAAATTTAAATGATGATCATTTATTTAATCGATAATTGTTCTCAAATTTATTTTAGAATCAAGACTTTGTTTTTTATAAACATTTAATTAAAAAATAACATATATTACATATCTTAATACATATATTTAATGCCTCATAATTATATTAAATTAATGATTTATATAGAGTTAAACTATTTTTCGACCTACTACTCTAATTTAGTCTTTAGTCTTATTTTTTTTGTCATTTTATGCTTTAATAGCGCCACTTTTTTTTACTTCATCTACTTGCTGTATCTCAGCATTTAGATTTGTACTTTAGTACGTTTTTTAAATAGGCCTCACCATGACCCAAGTGAACGCACCAGAATTCGTTCGTCATCCTAAGCTTATTGCATGGGTTGAAGAAATTGCAAAATTAACCAAACCTGCAAAAATCGAGTGGTGTGACGGTAGCGAAGAAGAATATCAACGTCTGATTGACTTGATGATCGCCAACGGCACAATGCAAACACTCAACCAAGAAAAACATCCAGGTTCTTATCTTGCAAACTCTGACCCTTCTGACGTTGCGCGTGTTGAAGACCGTACGTTCATCTGTTCTGAAAAACAGGAAGATGCGGGTGCGACAAACAACTGGGAAGCGCCAGCAGCGATGCGCGCAAAACTCAACGGTTTGTTTGATGGCGCAATGCAAGGTCGTACCATGTATGTGGTTCCATTCTCAATGGGTCCTTTGGGCAGCCACATTGCACAGATTGGTATCGAATTAACTGATTCTCCATACGTTGCTGTCAGCATGCGTAAAATGGCTCGCATGGGCAAAGCGGTTTATGACGTTCTTGGCACCGATGGCGAATTTGTACCCTGTGTTCACACAGTTGGTGCGCCTCTTGCTGAAGGCGAAAAAGATGTTGCATGGCCATGCAATCCTGAAAAATATATTGTTCACTACCCAGAAACGCGTGAAATCTGGTCTTACGGTTCAGGTTACGGCGGCAACGCATTACTCGGTAAAAAATGCTTAGCCCTTCGTATCGCGTCTGCAATGGGTCGCGAACAAGGCTGGCTCGCTGAACACATGCTGATTTTAGGTGTCACTAACCCACAAGGTGAAAAGCACTACATCGCAGCAGCATTCCCATCTGCTTGTGGTAAAACCAACTTTGCAATGTTGATTCCACCAGTAGGCTATGAAGGCTGGAAAATTGAAACTGTTGGTGATGATATCGCTTGGATCAAACCAGGTGAAGATGGTCGTCTGTATGCAATCAACCCTGAAGCTGGTTTCTTCGGTGTTGCGCCTGGTACAAACACCAAAACCAACCCGAACTGTATGGCAACCCTACACAAAGACGTAATTTATACTAACGTTGCTGTGACTGATAACGGTGAAGTATGGTGGGAAGGTCTATCTAAAGAAGTTCCAGCAAACTTGACCAACTGGAAAGGTCAACCTCATGTAAATGGTGAAAAAGCAGCACATCCAAATGCACGTTTTACTGTTTCAGCAGGCCAATGTCCTTCTATTGATGCTGACTGGGAAAATCCAGCAGGTGTTCCAATTTCTGCATTTATCTTCGGTGGTCGTCGTGCCGATACGGTTCCTTTAGTATCAGAAGCATTTGACTGGGTTGATGGTGTTTATAAAGCAGCAACCATGGGTTCTGAAACTACTGCGGCGGCTGTTGGTCAACAAGGCGTAGTACGTCGTGACCCATTTGCTATGTTGCCGTTTACTGGTTACAACATGGCAGATTACTTCCAACACTGGTTAGAAGTGGGTCAGCAAGTCGGTGAAAAAGCTGAAGCTGCGGGCAATAAATTACCAAAAATCTTCAACGTCAACTGGTTCCGTCGTGATGCTGAAGGTAACTTTGTATGGCCTGGTTTTGGTCAAAATATGCGTGTGCTTGAGTGGATGATTGACCGTGTTGAAGGTCGTGCCAATGCAGTTGAAACACCAATTGGTTATGTTCCAACTTATGACGATCTTAACTGGGCAGGTACAGATTTTTCTAAAGAAGAATTTGATCTGATCACTGCACAAGACAAAGATCAGTGGATTACTGAAATCGAAAGTCACACAGAATTGTTTACCAAACTTGGTGATCGTTTACCACAAGCATTAAAAGAACGCCAAGAAGCGTTATTAAATGCGGTTAAAAACCACTAAATCAGTTAATCGCATCATAAAACAGGCCATTTAAATGGCCTGTTTTATTATGTGCAATATGCTAAGAAATATCGGCAAATAATCTTTAATATACTGATAAATTTTATTTTTTTACAACCAAAGAGAAACAAACAATGAAAAAACTTGTTCTTTGTACTTTGTCTTTACTTGTTCTTTGCAACATCACCCATGCAAATGAGGTAACAGCAAATGAAAAAGCGAAGAATCATTTCGGGGTATGTCTTATTAGTGGTGTTCCATCGCAGCAATATGTGGTCGTTAAACGTGTAAAAGTTGCAAAAGGCACCTATGGAAGTGTTGAAGAACTCTATCCAAAATTAGGCAATGCTGCGCAAAAACTGAATGCCAATGCGATTGTGGATTATAATGCGAGTCAACGTTTTGGCTTTTGGCCATGGCGTATCGTTCGTCCTGTAGCAACAGGAACAGCAGTCAGATGGAATGCACCGAATGTAGATTGTCAAAGTTTAGGCGGTAAGGAAATCTAAACGTCGATCAATTGTTTTATAGCTGCATAAATTGACTTTATGTAGCTTTTATTGATATTAAGCAATCTTGCTGTGCTGATGACCTAGAACGCTTTGAAGATAATCATCCAATAATGTCATATCAGCTTTACCAAATTTTAATCCCAGTTTACTACGCCGCCATAGAATATCATCTACTGATTGTGCCCATTCCACTTTGGTCAAGTAATCGACTTCAAGTTGATAGAGCCCGTGCCCAAAATATATGCCAAAGTCCTCCAAAGTATAGACTTCTCTGAGCAACTGCCAGACACGAGTGCCATAACTACTCGCCCAACGTGTCGCAATTTCGATTGGAATATGTTTAATTCTGAGCTGAATCCCTCGTATTAACCCATCTAAACTTTTAAAATACTCCCCTCCTGGTAATGGCTCATATTCAGTCCACGCAGTCTGTAACTCAGGGAAAAAAGGGGTTAATTCATCCAGTGCAGATTCAGCAAGTTTTCGATAGGTGGTTAACTTACCCCCAAATACCGATAGCAACGGCACCGTCTCATTCAGCATCGTCATTGCCAAAGTATAATCTCGGGTCACTGCTGAGGGTTGATCTGACTCATCATCACATAAGGGTCGAACCCCAGAATAAGTTTCGATAATATCTGCTTGAGTAATCGTGCGTTCAAAGTGCAAGTTTACCACTGTCAATAAATATTCAATTTCATCCTGTGTGATTGCGACCTGCTGCAAGTCTCCCTGATAAATCCGATCCGTCGTTCCGATCAATGTATATTCATCTAAATAAGGAATGGTAAATACGATACGTCGATCTTCATTTTGTAAAATATAGGCATAGTCTCCCTCATAAAGTTTGGGAATAATCAAATGACTACCCTGAATGCGGCGAATTTTATAAGGAGAATCCAGTTTAAGCGTATCTTTTAGAAAACGTTCAACCCACGGCCCCGCTGCATTGACCAAGGCTTTTGCACGAATTTGATACTGTGTTTGTTGCTGCTTCAAAGTTAATAACCATGTACCATCAATTACTTCTGCGGCAACACACTCAGTTCGAGTTACCAGTTCTGCCCCTTTTTCTCTAGCTTGCATCGCATTTAAAATCACTAAGCGCGCATCATCTACTGCACAATCTGAATATTCAAAGCCCAATACAATATCCTGTTTTAAAGGACTTCGTTGATCCAAGACCAAACGCTTAGATGCAGGTAATTTTTCTCGTTTTCCCAAATAATCATATAGAAATAAGCCAGAACGGATCAACCATGCTGATCGTAAATGTGGACGATGTGGCAAGACAAAACGTAAAGGACGGATAATATGCGGAGCTTTCGCCATAAGAACTTCGCGTTCAGCAAGTGCTTCACGCACCAGACGAAATTCAAAATGCTCTAAATAGCGCAAACCACCATGAATCAATTTACTACTGGCAGATGAGGTATGACTCGCAAAGTCATCTTTTTCACAAAGAAAAACGGAGAGTCCCCGTCCAGCAGCATCATTGGCGATCCCTACCCCATTAATACCACCACCGATCACCGCAATATCATAAAGAGGAAGATCATTAAAATGAGATAACATGTGTGATTCCCCCTTTTTATTATTATCAATCTTTAATCAAGATCATTTGAAATTAGCAAATTTAAACACAAAGTGAAAGCTTTACCCGCCATATACGGTACGTATTTTATTTGCCAAGCTGAATGGTTTTAAAGTTAATACAATTTTATGGTTTGTTTAGGTCCGTAAATGCTTAAAATATAAAAAATACATCTGCATATTTTCAACTACTGACTTAAATACGATTAGAAGGAACAACCTCATGAAAAAAAGCTTATTATTTTTAATTACAGGGAGTGTCATTGTATTAACTGCGTGTCAGAGTACCCCACGTCAATACAACGGCAACACAGGCTATCAGGTTGAAAATAAAACGGCATCTTCTGCAACACTGGCTTATACACTTGCTGGACGCTCTAACCAACAACTTGATGAACGAAAATTACAACGCGCCTGCCAACAAGTTTTAGGCACCACACAAACTTATAAATTATCTATTTTAAGTATTAATGAAATCGCCAATCCTGCGGCAAATCAATCAAGTCAGGATGGATTACAAGTCGGCAACTCACGTATGTCTGTGGGATTAATGGACTCTCCTAGTCTCAACAACAGTGAAGGCTATGCGACACGTCAAGCGTTAGACACTAAACCCAGCACACTTAAAGTTGTACGCTATACCTGCTCATAAGCTTTACTTAATCGCCTCCAAATAAAAAAAACGCTGTAATCTTACAGCGTTTTATAAAAACTCACGTTGCGAAACTCTTTTGCTTCATCCAGATCAGGCCATGTTGTGGCACTACGTTCATCAATCTTCATATATTGAGGATGACTAAAATTTTTGACCCGGCTGTCTGCCACCCACACTTCTGGGGCAAATTTTAAAAATTCATCTAAAAAGAAACGATTAGATTGGTCATATAGCACATCGGCAGCAAGTAACACATCCACTTGTTCTGCCTTGTATAAATCATCCAGATATTCAAGCTCAACATCATTAAGCAATGCATTCTCACGACAGGCAGCCAAACTTACTTGGTCGATATCACAACAAATGACTCGCTTAGCCCCTGCCATTTTCGCTGCAATAGCGACAACACCAGAACCTGCACCAAAGTCTAAAACCACTTTATCTTTGACATGCTGTGGCTCTGCCAGCAACCACTGCGCCATCGCCAATCCAGAAGCCCAACAAAAAATCCAGTAAGGTGTGTCATTCCAAATCCGTCGAATCACTTCATCATCCAAACGATCGGATGGAAAGACAGGTGGAATTAACCAAAGTGAAATTGGCGTTTCTGGTAATTGCTGTGGTGATAATTCACACTGAGGAATCACGTGATGAAGCGCCTCAAGCAAATGTTGAGGCGCTTTTGAACACTGAAATGTAGAGTTCATATTAAACTAAAGCTTTTTCAGCCGCTTCAACAGTTTGACGAATCAAAGTCGTAATCGTCATTGGCCCAACACCACCTGGTACAGGCGTATAAGCCGATGCAATATCTTCAATTCCTTGTAATTGGATATCACCTACACCGCCGCCATCACGCGGATGAAAACCCGCATCGACCACGACTGCATCTTGTTTAATCCAGTCTTTTTGGATGAGTTCTGCTTTACCCACAGCACCCACAATAATATCTGCTTGTTTTACGAATTCAGCTAAATTCTGTGTACGTGAATGGCAAATCGTCACAGTCGCATTCGCTTCAAGTAACATCGCCGCCATTGGCTTGCCTAAAATCGCAGAGCGCCCAACCACAACCGCATGTTTACCCGCAATTTCAATGTTGTTTTCTTTTAAAATCGTCATGATCCCAGCAGGTGTAGCTGAACCATAAGCCGCTTCGCCCATGGCCATACGACCATAACCCAAACAAGTCACGCCATCGACATCTTTATTCAAAGAAATCGCATCAAAACAGGCACGCTCATCAATTTGAGCAGGTACTGGATGTTGTAACAAAATCCCGTGTACATCTGGATTGGCATTTAATTTTTCGATTTCAGCCAGAAGTTGCTCAGTGGTGGTTTCCTGTGGCAATTCAATTTTAACTGAATCCATGCCTACACGTTTACAGGCATTACCTTTCATACGTACATAGGTTGCAGATGCACCATCATCTCCGACCAAAATGGTAGCCAAAATTGGGGTACGACCTGATTTTGCTTTTAACGCTTCTACACGTGTAAGCAAGTCAGCTTCAATTTGTTTTGCCAATGCACGACCATCAAGAACCAATGCCACAGCACATCTCCAAAGTAGATATGAATTCGATTTTGCAAATGATACATGATAATTGAGTCAATTTTATTTTAGATGTTGTTTTTCTGTGCATATTCGCTGAAATCACTATTGTTTTTTTTCTGAAGCTTGCTAATATGTGCATCACCAAATGATGGCGGGGTGGCAGAGTGGTCATGCAGCGGACTGCAACTCCGTGTACGCCGGTTCGATTCCGACCTCCGCCTCCAAATTTGGTAAAAAGCCCGGGTGGTGAAATAGGTAGACACAGGGGATTTAAAATCCCCCGCCCACAAAGCGTGCCGGTTCGAGTCCGGCCCCGGGCACCATTTTAAATCAGTTAAAATGGTGCCAATAAAGAATCCAGCATAAGCTGGTTTTTTTATGTCTAAATGATCCTTTTTACCAATATTTAAACCAAAGCCATAATCTATTCAAACACCGACTCGCAGTATCAGGTGCAAAAAACCCCATCAATGTACACGTCAAACTGATGACTAAAATAATCGTTGAAGAACTAAAGCCTGTATCTAAGTATTTCGCCATAGATAGTGCAATCAGAAACCCGAAAACCAAACCTAATAATCCATAACATCCTGCGAATACAAATCGATCCGTCAAAGTCCACTGCTCCATTCTTTTTTTCATTATTATCACCCAATTAAAATATTTCGTATTGTTTTAAAGCGATGTTATCTTAAATAGCATTTGATTTTAAATTAACAATTTACTCCAGAAAAGCTGCCGTCATCTATGCCTAAAACTTTTGTACTCGCCCCAGATTCGTTTAAAGAAAGTATGACTGCACTTGAAGCTTGTCAAGCGATGCAAAGTGGGCTGCAAAAGGTATTTCCTGATGCTTATTTTATTTTGTACCCTATGGCAGACGGTGGTGAAGGTACAGTCGATACCATAATTAATGCTCAGCATGGACAAAAAATTGATATTGAAGTGATGGGGCCTTTACCTTCACAGCGAATCTCAACTTATTTTGGCTTAATCAATCAAGGCAAAACAGCAATCATTGAGATGGCAAAAGCCAACGGTATTCACCTTCTCTCTTCCGAACAGCGTGACCCTTTACTTACCTCAACTTATGGAACGGGTGAAATGATTCGCTTAGCACTGGATCACGGTGTTTCTCAAATCATTATAGGTTTAGGTGGAAGTGTGACCAATGACGCAGGCATGGGAATGGCGACTGCTTTAGGAGTTAAATTTCTAGACCAAGAGAAACAACCCGTTAGGTTAGGTGGTGGTTATCTCAATGACATTCAGTTCATAGATATTTCTGAAATAGATCAACGCCTGAATAACGTTGAAATTATCATTGCTAGCGACGTGAATAACCCTCTATTAGGACCAAATGGTGCAAGTCATGTATTCGGCCCACAGAAAGGTGCAAGTCCTGAAATAGTTATACAACTTGAATCAAACCTCACTCACTTTGCCAATTTAATTGAAAAGCAGCTCAATATAACAGTTCAAGATATTGCAGGTTCTGGTGCAGCGGGTGGATTAGCTGCTGGGCTTTTGGTGTTTACACAAGCCAAAATCCAGTCTGGCGTAGAAACAGTGATTAATCTGTTAGATATGCAACACACCATACAACAGGCCGATTATGTGTTTACAGGCGAAGGAGGAATTGATTTTCAAACCAAATTTGGAAAAACGCCCATCGGAGTAGCACGTCTTGCGCACACATATGATAAACCCGTTTTTGTTTGTGCAGGCTATATGGGTGAAGGAATCGAAAGTCTGTATGAGGAAGGCATTACTGCAATATTCGGAATACTTGATCAAAGCAGTGATCTCAAAACAGCACTGCAAAATGGCCCCAAAAATCTAAGTCGATGCTGCGAAAATATTGCCAGATTAATTCGCAGCATTGACGCAAGCACATTTAAAAACGAGTAGTTGATTGAAAAAACTACAAATAATTTCAGATATTCTTGCCAATATTGGGCAGTTCATCTATCATTGCCGACATGCCCGGGTGGTGAAATAGGTAGACACAGGGGATTTAAAATCCCCCGCCCACAAAG
>OGQD01001202.1_pt1 | contig 17482 bp, 12 predicted proteins | sample 1553091 | NCBI WGS metagenome assembly OGQD01 (sample SAMEA2580290, study PRJEB22360) | human gut metagenome | biome: human gut; feature: human-associated habitat; material: faeces | place: Denmark | collected 2008/2010
TTTCATATTCCATGTGGCGGCTCGCCGATTGGCAGCGGCTGGTGCAAGGCGAAGCCGCCTGCGCGAGCGGGCTGCGCGCCCTGTCGCTGGCGCGTCTGAAGAATCTCCTGCGCTGGCGCTTGCGCGCTTTGGGCTGGCAGGTGCCGGCGACGCGCCGTCTGGAGGAATTCTGCCGCCAGATTCAGAGCGCCGGCCCCGACCGCCATCCGGAACTGCAATTATCCGAAGGCTGCATGCGTTTGGGGCGCAGGCGTTTGCACTGGCTGGCCCGCAAGGTGGACTGAACTGGTCGGCCCGGCGCAATAAAGCCGGGGTTTGGCGCAAGAGGCAGCAAGCAGGCTTGCCAAAAACGGAGGGCTGTATAAAAATACAGCCATCTTGATACAAGGCCGCTTGCCATGAAGCTCACTGCCCGCCAGCAGGAAATTCTCGATTTCATCAAAAACAACCTGGAAATGCTGGGTGCGCCGCCGACGCGGGCGGAGATCGCCACGGCTTTCGGTTTTGCTTCGCCCAATGCGGCCGAGGATCACCTGAAGGCGCTGGCAAAAAAGGGGGCCATCCATCTGGAACCGGGTTCGGCGCGCGGCATCCGCCTGATCGAACAACTGGGCTTGCCCCTGATCGGCAGCGTGGCGGCAGGTTCGCCGATTCTGGCGGTGGAAAACGTGCAGGGGCGCTATGCGCTCGATGCCGGGTTGTTCAATCCACGGGCGGATTTTCTGCTCAAAGTGCGCGGCTTGTCGATGATGGATGCCGGGATTTTCGATGGCGACCTGCTCGCCGTGCATAAAACCAATCAGGCGCGCGATGGCCAGATCGTGGTGGCCCGGCTCGATGAGGAAGTGACCGTCAAGCGTCTGCAGCGCAGCGGCGGCCAGATTCACCTGATCGCCGAAAATCCGGATTTCGAACCCATCATCGTCGATGCTTCGATGCCCGATTTCGCCATTGAAGGCGTCGCCGTAGGTCTGATCCGGGGCGCGGTGGCGACGCTTTGAGGCGGGTTTTCCGGTACGCCGTATTTGTCATGGTGTCATGTCACCATTGTCAATCCGGCCCATGTCGTGAGCCGCATCGAGCTTGCCGGCTTACTGGAAAGTCATAAAACCCTTCTCGCTGCGCGGTTTTGCTGTCCGGGCCTGAATCGGAAAAATCCGGCATGTTTATTGCGTAAATGCCTCGTCCCGCTGCGGGCATTCATCAATAAATCACGGGAGAAGGGTAATGGACGCTTGGAATCTGCTGCTGACATCCGACATCGGTTTGCTCAGTCTGTTTACGATTGGCTTCATTCTGGTGATGGGGGTCTATATCGGCCGCTATGCCGCGAAAAAAATCAAGGAAGAAAATACATCGATGAAGTCCAGCCAGCGCTGATTTTTCTGTATTTCCCTGCCAACGCCGGCCTCTAGCCGGCGTTGTGCGTTTCCGGGGACGGGTTTTCTAGGTGCAAAATCATGCCGTGGGCTGTCGCGGGGCCAGGCATGCTCCTCTGCTCGTGCTTTTCCTGAGCATGACAGCCCACGCGGATTGAGGCATCATTCGTACCTTCTTCATTCTGCAAAAGGTTGGGCGGGGCCATTGTTTCCTAGCATGGGCTGCGCGCTATGAACGACGATCCAGAACCTGCAAGTCACGCGGCGCAGCCGCAGTTCGATTTCAGCCGTGGCCGGTTTCCGGCTTCTGGCAAGGTGAGTGAGCGCTGACATGGAAATTTTCATCCTGGTCGGCCTCATCATCCTCAACGGCTTGTTCGCCATGTCGGAAATCGCCCTCGTCACGGCGCGCAAGGCGCGCCTGGTAAAGCGGGCGGAAGAAGGCGATCCGGCGGCAGCAGTCGCCGTCAAGCTGGGCGAAGAGCCCACGCGTTTCCTGTCCACCATCCAGATCGGCATCACCTCGATCGGCATCCTCAATGGGATCGTCGGCGAGGCGGCGCTGGCCGGGCCGCTGGCGCAGTGGCTGCAAGGGCTGGGAGTCGAGGCCCGCAGCAGCGAGATCGGCGCCACCGTGCTGGTCGTGGTGGTGATTACCTATGTTTCCATCGTGGTGGGTGAACTGGTGCCCAAGCGCATCGGCCAGATCAACCCGGAAGGCATCGCCCGCCTGGTCGCGCGGCCGATGCAGATGCTGGCCGTGCTGTCGCGCCCCTTCGTGCTGCTGCTGTCCAATTCCACGGCCTTGCTGCTGCGTCTGCTCGGCCAGCGCGAGGTGGCCGGTCCCAGCGTCACGGAGGAAGAAATTCACGCCATGCTGGTCGAAGGCTCGGAAGCCGGGGTCATCGAGAAGCACGAGCACACCATGGTGCGCAACGTGTTCCGTCTCGACGACCGGCAGATCGCCTCGCTCATGGTGCCGCGCTCGGAAATGGTGTGGCTCGACGTCGGCCAGCCGCTCGACGAGAATCTGGCGATCATCACCAATTCCGAGCATGCCCGTTTTCCGGTCTGTCAGGGCGGGCTGGACAACATCCTCGGCGTGCTGAATGCCCGGCATCTCCTGGGCAAGACCCTGCGCGGCAAGAACCCGAGCCTGACCGAGAAGCTGCAGCCCGCCGTTTACGTGCCGGAATCACTCACCGGCATGGAACTGCTCGACCAGTTCCGTACTTCCGGCACGCACGTCGCCTTCGTGGTCGATGAGTATGGTGAAGTGCAGGGCATGGTCACTCTGCAGGATTTGATCGAATCGGTGACGGGCGAATTCGTCCCGAATAACACCGAGGATGCCTGGGTGGTGCAGCGCGAGGACGGCTCCTGGCTGCTCGACGGCCTGATTCCCCTGCCCGAGTTGAAAGACACGCTGGGCCTGAAAACCGTGCCGGAGGAAGAAAAAGGTCGCTACCACACCCTCTCCGGCATGTTCATGCTGCTGCTTGGCCGCCTCGCCATCACCGGCGATAAACTGACCTGGGAGGGATGGTCGCTCGAAGTCGTCGATATCGACGGCAAGCGTATCGACAAGGTGCTGGCCAGCCGCTTGCCGGAAGAAGCGGAAGAAACCGGCACGGAGCAACAAGCTAACGGAGCCTGAGAAGCCCGTGGTTTGCGAAGCAGCCAGAGGGCTGCTTGCCCCAGGTTGCCGTCCTACTGCAACATGAAAGTCTCGTACTCCAGCCGGTTCAGGGCGCGGGTGAGGAGGTAGAGGCCGGTGCTCAGGGTGATGAGCACGGCGACGGTGAAGCCGTAGCCGTAGAGCGCCGCGCCGAACCACAGGGAGAGGGCGGTGAGGGCGACGTTGAGGACGACGAATTCCAGGCACAGGAAAAGCACGATGCGGCGCTGGTCGAGGTAGAAAAAAACGTTGAGGATCGCCATCAGCCCGACTTGCAGCCCGGCCCCGACGACCTGGATGTAGAGCAGCGGCAGGTACAGTTCGGAAATGTCCAGGGTACGCAGGAGCGACGGGCCGGCGACGAAGGTGATGAGCACGGCCAATGCCTGAATCTTTGCGATTTCGCCCAATCCGAGGCGGATCGAGTGCACCATTTCGTCGCGCATGGTTTCGATGTAATCGAGCGAACCGCCGTCGCGCACGGCGTTGTAGAACTTGTCGTAATACTCGACGAAATCGGTCTCGATGCGGATCAGGAACACCGCCATGCCGGGAATGATGGAGAGGTAGGAGAGGAATACGGGCAGATCGTAAATCAGCGAGGCGCGCAGGTGGCCGATGATGGGATCGGAGGTCGGCGGGAAGTACCAGAACATGAACTTGTCGATCCACACGCCCAAATTGTAGAGAAAGCCGATGGCGATCAGGCTCGGGTACAGGAAACGGTGGTCGATGAATTCAAAGCGGATCAATTCCTGGCGCACGTTGAATTCGCGCATGGTCAGCCCCCACATGCCGGCGAGCAGTACCAGATTACCGGCGACGAAACTGCCGAGCAGCCCTTCCAGCCCGTAGCGGCGCAGCCACAGCGCGCCGAGGACGATGAGCGTGTAGCCGACGGCGAACAGGAGGACGATGGCCTTGTAGCGTTTCATGCCGGAGAGCAGGACGCTCATCACCCAGACGCTGCACAGGGTGACGAAGCCGGCCAGCATCAACAGGCGGTACAGGATGCCTTCGCCCGGCAGCAGCAGAAAAATCCCGAGCGTGCCGATCAGGCCCGCGCCGACCGAGACGAACAGCATCAGCCCGTGCAGGTTGGGCAGCACGGCGTCCTTGTGCTTTTCGAACAGCCGGTCGGAAATGAAGCGGGTGAAGGCAAGCTGGGCCAGCCCGGTGAAGATCAGGCTGCCGGCCACCAGATAGGTGACGGAAGTCTGGAACTGCGTCACCAGATGGCTCGGAACCACCACGCTGGCGCTGAACAGGCCGATCAGCAGAATACCGACGATGGAGAGCACCCAGGGGCCGGAGCCGATGATGCCGGCGTAGGCGTAAGCCTCGAAAACGCCGATCAGGGTGTTCTTGCGCAGGATGCGCCGCAGCTCGAAACCGATTCCCGCCATTACCGGATTCCTTCCGCGCGTTCGAGGGCGTTCATGTAAACCTTGCGGTAGCGGCTGAACATCAGCTCGTCGCTGTAATAGCGCTCGACGCGCTGGATGCCGGCCCGGCTGGCCGCCTGCCAGGCCGCGCTGGAGCCGAGCAGGGCGAGCGCCGCGTCGGCCAGCGCCTGCGGGTCGGCGATCTTGACGATGGCCCCGGAAGCGCCGAGGGCGCGGTCTTCGTCGTCCAGCCCTTCGACCAGCTGCCGGCAGGAGCCGACGTCGGTCGACACGGTGGGAACGCCCGCCGCGTAGCCTTCGAGAATGACCAGCGGCAAGGCTTCGCTGATGGAAGAAAGAATGGTGAGGCCGATCCTGGGCATCAGGTCGTCGATTTTCTGGAAGCCGAGGAAGCGGACGTGTTTTTCCAGGCCCAGGCTGCGCACCAGATCGCGGCATTCCTGGGCATAGCCGGGGTCCTCGTCCTCCGGCCCGGCGATCCAGCCCTCGGCCTGCGGCATCCGGTTGACGACCCGGCGCATGGCGCGGATGAAGGTCTTGATGTCCTTGATCGGCACCACGCGGCCGATCAGGCACAGCACGGGCGGCGGCGTTTCCGGGCGCTGCCCGCGCAGGGGCGACAGGCGGGCCAGATTGATGCCGTTGGGGATGTTGCAGGTGCGTTCGGCCGGCGCGCCGTCGGCGATCTGGCGCAGGCGGTTGGCTTCGTAGAGGGCGATGATCGGGTCGGCGGCGTCGTAGCAGAAGCGGCCCAGCCACTCGAAAAAGCCGATCCACATCCGGCGGAAATAGGACAGTTCGGTGGGGTCGCGCTGGAACACGTTGCGGTTGTCGCGGATCCACTCGCTCTTGAACAGGTCGATCTTGCGTTCCTTGGTGTAGATGCCGTGCTCGGAGAGGATCAGCGGCAGTTGCCGCGACTGGTGCAGCAGCGCGCCGAGGAAACCGGCGTAGCCCGTCGATACGGCGTGCAGCGCCCGCACCGGGATCAGGTTCTGGGCCACCTTGGCGAGCTGCCACAGGGGCTGGTGCATGATGCGCGCCGTCCAGAAGAAATCCACGAAGGAGGGATCGGCGCAGAAGCGCCGGTAGCGTTCGCAGACCATCTCCCAGGCCGCTTCGCTGTGCAGGAAATCGTCGAGCGACAGGCGGCCGGCGGGCAGTATCTCGCGGGAGATTTCGCGGAAACTGGCGAGCGCGGCTGCCGGCGCATTGCGGTCGCGCATGTGGTCATGCAAATCGCTGGCCAGCGCGAAAGCCGCGCCGTTGCCCTGGTGCGCCGCCGGAATGCGGTCGGCGACCGGTGTGTCGTACAGGAAATGCTCCTCGAAATGCACGACGTTCCCGGGGAGTTCGTATTTCATCGCGCCGTAGTCCTCGCGCCGGCTGCCGAGAAAGACGATGGCGAAACGGTACTCCGGGAAGGCGCGGATGATCTGGTTCACCCAGCTCGACACGCCGCCGCTGACGTAGGGAAAAGTGCCTTCGAGCAGGAGAGCGATGTCGGCCTGCGTGGCCTGGGGGCGGGGCGGGAGGGTGTCGTTCGGCGGCGTCATCGGCGGCTCGCCCAGTAGTCGATGACCGGGCGCAGGCGCGGCAGCGCCGCCCAGTTCGAGAGTTGATCCATGAGCGCCTGGGTGGTCGGGAAATCGCGCTGCGCGAAGGCGAGTTCGGCCTGATAAGGCAGGATGCGGGTGGCCGGAAAGCCTTGCGCCGACACCTGCCGGTACGCCGCGGCGGCGGCTTCGTACTGGCCGGAAGCGTGCAGCAGGCGGCCCAGGCGCAGGCGCAGGGCCGGGTTGTCGGGCTGCTCGGCGAGCACGATTTCGCAGTAGCGCCGCGACTGAGCGATGGCGTAGTCGCGCAGGTCGCCCTGGGCGAGTTCCTGATACACCAGCTCCCAGTAAAGATCGGACAGGCGCTGGGCGCTTTCCAGGCGGCCGGCGGCGTTTTCCGGGTCGGAGAAGCTGACCAGCGCCTCGTCGATGGCTCGGTTGATGCGCTTTTCCTGATTGTCGAGCAGACCGTAGGCGAGCAGCCGCACGTCCTCGCTGTCGTCGCTGAGCACGTCGCGCAGCAGCGGCGTGGCGACGTGGCCGGGAACGTGCTGCAAGGCGGTCATGGCGCCGATGCGGGCGGCCGCGGGGATGGCGGCGTTGCCCAGAAAGGCGCGCAGGCCGGCCTGGCGGAAATTGCTCTGGCGGCGCTGGTGCGGGTCGAAATCGGGCAGTTGCAGGGAGGCGAAGATGGGCGGCGCGTTGGGCGTGCGGTACAGGCGCAGCCAGAGAATGCCGATGGCGACGCCGATGAAGCCGGCCACCGGAATGCCGTAGGCGAAGCCGGTCATCATGAACAGGAACAGGCCGCGCTGGCGGCGCGAACCGACCGGCAGCAGCAGTGAGGCGCAGGCCGAAAGCAGGAAGCTGGCGAACAGGTGCACCAGCAGATACCAAGCCAGCGCCTGATCCGAGGCTTCGCCGGCCAGCCGCAGTCCGCCGCCCCAGGCGGCGAGTTCGAGGGTGAGGGCGTACAGCCCGAGTTTCAGGCTACCCATCGGCCAGTTCCTGAATGCGGCGCAGGGTGTCGATGGCGGTTTCGCCGGCCAGCATGAAGCTGTGCGCAGAGATGCCGAGGCCGGCGAGCGTGCTTTCCGAGGTCTGCTCGGCCCAGGTTTCCAGCCGGTCGAGGAACCCCTCGGCGGTCGAATTGTTGCCGAGCGGCATCAGCGTCGCCAGCACCATTCTTTTCTGTCCGGCGCACAGCCAGTGCTCGTCCAGGGTGCGCTTGAGGCGCATCAGTTGGATGGGGAAATCCTGCTCCACGGCCTGCGGCTGGAATTCGAGGGCGACGATGATGCTGCCGATGCCGGTGCTTTGGCGCAGATGCCACAGGCGCTGCGCCTCGAAGGCGAATTCCGGCGGACAGGCCGGCAGGGCGGCGCAGACGGGGGCGGACAGCGCATGCATGGCCAGCCCGTCGGTGTAGTAGCTGAGCAGCAGGTTGATGGTTTGCAGGGTTTCGTCCTGCAGGGAGAAGAAGGGCAGTTCCTCCACCGTCAGGACGCCGTGAATGTCGCCGTTCAGGTTGATGAGCGGGGCGACGATCAGGTAGCGGCTGTGCAGGCGCTGCTCGTTTTCCAGTTGCGCGATGTGGCAGAGAGCGCGGCTGTCCATCGCCTGACGCAACATCGAGTCGTCGGCGGCGAGCGGCGTGTTGCTGCCGATGCTGGCGAGAGCTTCGCCGACGGTTTCGTTGTCGTCCACCCGGTGCAGGCTGGCGCTTTCCAGCTGGCAATACTGCGCCAGCAGGCGCAGCAGGGTCTGCCCGCCCGCCTTGCGGTCGCCCTGGTCGCCAAGCTGGTGCAGGGTTTCCAGAGCGTCGCGCATGGACATCGGGCGGCCGATCAGATCCTGTTCCAGACGGTCGTGGGAAAGCCGCAGCAGGTAGTACTGGCGGGTGAGATGTTCCAAGCGCTGCTCGAGGTAGACCTGCACGGTTTCGGCGCGGCGGGTGCGGGTCAGCCAGAGGCTGGAAAATTCGCCGACCAGCATGGTCAGGATCAGGCCGCCGAGGAAATACAGTTTCGGGAAGGCATCGAAGTGGCCGACATGGGTGAACAGCCAGGCCAGCAACAGGATGGCGGCGCTGCCCAGGCCGGCCAGCGGGCCGTAGCGCAGGGCCAGGATGACCGGCGCGAACCAGCTCCAGGGAAAGCTCGCTTCGATCCACAAGGGGTCTTCCGGGCTGAACGCGAAGCCGAGTCCGAGGGCGATGAGCGGCAGAAGCACGATTTCCAGCGCCATCGAGAAGGGCGAGACGCTGGTCGTGGTCAGCCGGCCCAGCACCATGCCGGCCAGCCCGCCTTCCCTGGCGGCGGGCAGGTTGCGCTGGGTAAGGGAGGAGAATCCCATGACTGTCCCGGCGGCTTTCAGCGCAGACCGGAAAGGCCGCCGTTGAGCAGGTCGCGGATCAGTTGCCGGGCGACGGCGGAAAGCGCCTCCCGGCTCCAGCCGCTCTTGCCGCCCGCGCCGCTCCACAGGGTTTCGCCGCTCTGCACGTCGATGATCTGCAAGGTGATGCCGGCGGCCGGCTCGCCATCGACGCCGACCTTGTAGCGCCATTCGTCCACCGCGCCGGTCAGCGCGTAGCGCGCGCCCTGCTGGCGCGCCCAGATGAGGGCGTCGTCCTGGAGCTTCTGCTCGCTGGCTTCGAACAGGGCTTCCTGGGTGCTGGCGGCCGGATAGCGCTTGACCTTGGCCTGGCTCCTGGCGCGCAGCAGGGCTTCGGCGATGGATTCGGCGCGCTGGCCGGCCAGCGGCGTTTCGGTGTGGTTGGCAAACGGCAGGACGGCCCAGGTGGCTTGCTGCTCGAGCTGAGGCGCCGCGCCGCGTTCGAGCGTCGAGCAGGCACCGAGGAGAACGGCGCAGCAGCCGATGCAGAACGTCAGAAGGGAGCGGAGGCGGGGGATATGGGCGATGTTCATGGAAATCCTCTATGGACGTGAAAGCTTGGGCGTGAAGTTCAGAAATGAATCCGGTAGGTCAGGAAAAGGTCGCGCACGGGCGCGTCGGTCTGGGTGCCGGCCTTGCCCATGCCGAAGCTGAGGGCGAGATGATCGGCCCCGAACACGCTGCCGGCAAGGCCAAGGCGCAGATCGTAACCCGCGCCGAGAATGCTGTGCCAGGTGCGGGCGATGCTGGCGAAGGGGCGGGTGGCGCGGGTGTATTCGCGCTCGTAGCGCATGTCGGTGGACAAGCGGATGCCGTAGAAGCTGAAATTGTCCGGCAGGAAGTAATCCGGGCCGGGCGGCTGGTTGCCGCCGGAGGAAACGAAATCGCGCGGATAGTAGCGCTCGATGCGGGCGTCGCGCGCCTTGAAGCCTTGATAACTGCCAACGCGGTCGAACTCGTGCTTCGACCAGAACACGGAAAATTCGAGGTCGCGCGCCTCCTGCCGCAAGGTGTGGGCGTAGGTGAGGCTGGTGTGGCGGCCATCGCCCAGTTTCGCGCCGGTTTGCAGGCGGTAGTCCTCGCGCCAGTGCTCGGCGATGATCTGGTCCAGCCGGGTGGGGCGGTAGCGCAGGCTGGCGCGCGCCAGATCCTTCATGCCGGCGATGCGCAGAGGCTGGCTTTCCTGGCTCGGCACGTCCTTGCCCAGGGTCAGGCGCAGCGCGAGGCGGTCGTCGATGCGCTGCTCGTGCTCGATTTGCAGCGGCGTGTAGCTGGCGAAGCTGTCGCGCCGCTGCGCCATGAAAATGGTTTCGCCGTCCGGGTGGCGCCAGGAGAGGCGGCTGCTGAAAAGCGTTTCGTCCGGCGCGGCGCGGATGATTTCCTTCTTCGCCGCCTGCCGCGCGATCTGGCCGAATTCGACGTCGAGCGCCAGGCGCGGGTCGATGGCCAGATGCCAGGCGGTCGTGGCGTGGGTTTCCTCGAGCGAGTCGAAATCGTTGCGGCCCAGGGTGAAACCCGCGTGGTCGCTGAATTGCAGGAGGGTTTCGGTCAACTGGAGATGCGTCGGGTCGTCGTCGGTCTGGTCGGTCTGCGCCTCGAAAGCGGCGCTCTGCGCGAGGCGCAGGTCGTCGACGGCGCGCGCGGCATTGACCCGGTCGTAGCGCGGCAGGCGCTCGTCGAAGGTTTCCAGCAACTGCCCGGTGGCCGCCGTATCCCGCTCGGCCAGGGCGACGGTGATTTCCGCCCAGAGCGGGCGGTGGGCCCGGTTGCCGCGCGCCCTGGCGTATTGATGCCAGAGGAAGGCGCGCTCGGCGGAATACTCGGCGCGGTCCTGCAACCAGCCGATGGCGGTTTCCGCCGCGGCGTTGGAAAAGCTGGCGCGTTCGGCGCGATCCAGGCGCAGCAGTTCGCGCAACACGTCCGTGCCGGCGTCGCCCGGACGCTGCGTCAGCATCAGCCGGACGCGGGCCATCTGCCGCGCTTTTTCCAGCCCTTCCTCGGTCAGCCACCGCCGGCGGGCGGATTCGCGCTGCTTGCCGGCCTGCCGCCATTCCTCGCTCAGAAGCTGGCGGCGCAGACGCCAGGCGAGGTCGCTCTGCTGGTTCTGATCGAGCGCGTCGGCATAGTTCATCATCCACAACAGATCGTCGCGGTGCGCCGCGGCCTGCGGTTTCAGATAGCGTTGCAGCGCCACCTGCGGCAAGGAAAGCGCCTGATAGCTGGCGGCCAGCGAGTCGTGCATGGCCGGGTCCTGCGCCCAGCGCGCTTCGTGGGTGGCGAGCAGCTTGCGCAGACTGGCGGCGTCGTTGGTGTCGATGTGCAGCCAGAGCAGCGCCTGTTGCAGGGCGGCGGCGTCCGGGGCCAGTCGCAGGGCGGCCTCGAAGTTGCGGCGGGCCAGCGCGAATTGCCCGACGTTCTGCTGGTAAGTGCCGAGCAGCCGCAGGAATTCCGGGTCGGCGCGCAGCGGAGCCAGCGCGTGCCGCGTGGCGCCCGGCTGGCTGTCGAGCCGGCGCACGAGCTGGCCGATTTCCGTCCAGCGGTTGCGGTTGCTGTACAGGGTCAGTGCCTGGATGAGATGCTCCGGCGAGTCGAATTTGTCCCAGGCGTGGGCCGCGACGCGGGCGGCATCGAGCGGCGCGTCGTCGGTCAGCAGGCGGATCAGGGCATTGAAATCGGCCGGCTCGGCCTTGTCGGCGTCGATCAGGCGGCGGAAGGCGTCGATGGCCTGTTCGTCCCGGTAGAGCATTTCCGCCAGTTGCCCGTTGAGCCGCCAGTATTCGACGTCCTCCTCGGTTTCCAGGCCGGCCTGCGCGCGGGCGCGTTCCAGCCAGGCCAGGCTTTCCGCGTGGCGACCGCGTATCAGCAGGATGACGGCGACGCGCAGGGCGCGCTCCGAGGTGAGTTGCCCGGGTTGCGCGAACAGGCGCTCCCAGTTCGCCAGGGCAAGGTCGAGGTTGCCGTCGCGCTCGGCCAGTTCGGCCAGGAGCAGCAGGGCGTCGGGCAGGGCCGGGTGGCGCTCGTTCTGCGTCAGGCGCTGCATGTACTGGATGGCTGCCTGCGGGTTGCCCTGCCGCTCATAGGCGGCGATGAGTTCGCGCACCAGCCGGAAATCGCCCGGCTGGCGCGTGATCTGGTGGTGCAGGGCGGGAATCAGGGCGCTGTCGTCGAACAGGCCGGGGGCCAGCCGCAGGACGCTGTCCCAGGCGGCTTCGCCGTAGCCGGACTGGGCCAGCTCGAGCCAGTTTTCCAGGGCTTGCTGCGGGCGGCCCGTCCACTCGGCGACCTGCGCCAGCCGCTTGCGCCAGACCTGGTTTCCGGGCGCTTGGCGCACAGCGGAATCGGCCACCCGCCAGGCGTCTTCAAGCTTGCGGTTTTCCAGGAAAACCTCGTAGCCCAGGGTGTAGATCTTGTCGTCGAAGGCGATGCCGGGGCCGCTGGCTTTGGCCTGTCGAGACGTCTTCTGCAAGCTGCCGTCGCCCCAGGCGCGGGCCATTTCCAGAGCGCGCCACTGTTGCAGCAGGGCGAGTTTGAGCAGATGGCGCACGTAGCGGTCCGCCACGTCCGGGCGGCCGGCGGCGCGCGCCAGTCGGGTCATGAGGAGCAGGGTTTCCGGGTCGTCGGCGAGCGGGCCGATTTCCCGCTCACCCATGCTCAGGGCTTCTTCGAGCAGATTGCCGGATTGCAGGATACGCAGGGCCTGATGGAAATGCCGGCGCGCCTCGGCCGGATCGCTCGCGTTCTTCCTCGCCAGCAGATGCAGCGCGGCGCTGCCGCGGTAATCGCCGTTGGCGAGGGCCTTGCTGGCGGCTTCCTGATAGAGTTGGCCGGCCTTTTCGGGGTCGTCGAGCGTCTGCGCGATGTCCTGGAACAACTGATTGCCGAGGGCGGGCTGTTGCAGCAGATAGGCGGTGCTGGCCAGCTGGATTTTCTGACCGGCGGGCAGCGGCAGTTCGCTGAGCGTGGTGAGCTGGCGCAGCAGGTCGGTACGCAGGGCGTCGCGGGCGACGGCGTTCGTCGTCGCGGTGCTGCGGAAATCGTGCAGGGTCAGTTCCCACAGCACCCAGAGCGCCTGCCGGTAGACGTCCTGATCCTTCGTGCTGAGCGCCGGTTGCAGGGTGGTGCGCGCCTGCGAGAACTGGCCGAGCGCCGCCTGCCGGCGGGCGAGAACGAGGCGCAGCGTCGGGTTGTCCGGGTCGCTGCGCAGCAGGTTGGCGACGTAGGCGGCCGACAGGTCGCTTTCCGGCATCCGCGCCAGCCGGCGTTCCAGATCGGTACGCGGGTAGAGCAGAAAAAGCGCCGTGCCGACGATGCCGGCCAATAACGCGATCAGCCAGAGCGGGGCGAGCAGCGGGCGCGTTTCAGCGCGCGCAATCGACTTCGACGCGGGCGCTGGCATGGGGCGATCCAAAGCTGTGAACGCTCAGCGCGTCCTGTGTTTTCCTGCGGCCGGGCGCGGCCTGCTTGCCGTCGATGCGGACGGCGCAGCCGGCAAGGTTGGCCAGACTGAATTCGACCGGCGCATGGCCGTTCAGCTTGAAAGCCAGACGGGCGGGCGTGGCTTGCCACTCGCTCAGGCGGGCGTTGGCGTCGAGCAGGAAAGGCCGGGATGGCGCGGCGTCCGCTTTTTTCTCGTCGGCCGCGAACCACGCCGCGCCGCCGCCCAGGTGGATGTACCAGCCTTCGCTGCCGGCGCGGTAGCCGGCGACCGAAACCGCATCGGCGAGGCGGGGCGCCGCGCCGTTCCAGCGCAGGGTGCGCAACTGGCCGTTGCCGCGGATGCGCCAGCCGCCGTTGTCGCGGGCGATGGCGATGGCGTGGAAATCCTGCACCTTGCGGATGAACTCGGAAGCGAATACCGGGTGCAGTTCCTGCGTTTTCGTCCAGGCGAAGGCCTTGTGCAGGGCATTGAGGCCGGCGCGCTTGCTGGCCGAATAGGTGTGGTAGTAGAGGTCGACCGGCTTCAGGCGGCGCGGCGCGTTGGTCATTTCCAGCGATTCGATGACCTTTTCGTAGCCGTAGTAGGGGCCGGTCCACAGGTTGGTGTAGATGTTCTCGTTGGTGATCGGCGCGTAAACCTGGAGGAAGCCGGATTTCTCGATGCCCAGCGCGCCTACCGCAGTCAGGCTCGGATTGGCGCGGGTGATCGAGGTGTCGCCGCCGTTCATGTTGAGCAGCCCGGCCTGTTCCGTGACCCGCAGGGTGTCGGCGCCGGGGGCGGTGTCGCCCGACCAGAGCAGGATTTTCACGGGTTTTCCCGGCGGCGCCAGACGGTCGCGGATGTAGGCCGCCGAACCGGCGGTTTCCCGCTCGGCGTCGAAGGTGTAGCCGGGGATGTCGAGATGGTAGAGGCCTTCTTCGCGGTTCTTGTTGCCGGTCACGCCGGTGACACTGGTATCCCAGACGAAGGGGTGCGACCAGGTGTGGCTGGCGATTTCGACGTGCGGCAGGCGGAATATGCGGCGGGCGATGTCCTCCAGCTGCGGGCTGAGCTTGGGGTACAGGCCGTGCGGGGCCACTTCGCTCTCGACGACGGAGACGGTGGTGGGAATCCGGTACGCGCTGAGGATTTCGTCGAGCAGCGCCTGGGCGGCGAACGGGCTGCCGGGCAGTTCGGCGCGCGACGGAAAACCGTCGCCGTCGATGTGGGAGAAGAACAGGCGGCGGCCGTTCTCGGTGGTGGTGTCCGGGACGGGCATGGCCGGCAGGCGCAGCGCGCCTTGCAGAAAGGCGAAGGGGTCGATGACCCAGCGCGCCTGCTCGCTGCCGGGGACTTCGATCAGGACGAAGGGGTCGAGAATGAAGCCGCCCCAGGGCTGGATGGCACCGGCCAGATAATGCTGGCCGTCGGCGTCGCGCAGTTCGAGCAAAGTCTGTTCGGGCGGCGTCCCCGCCGCTTGCAGGGAAGGATGGTCATGGCGCGATACCATCGGCGCGGTTTCGAATCCCATCATGGCGTGCTGCCGGCTGATGTTCAGCGGCTGCCTGATTTGGGCATCCGTCGTTTTCAGGCCAAGCCGCGCCGCGAAGCCGCGATCCACCTGAAAACCGGGGTCGCCGATGATGGCGAGCGGCATGCGCTGTTCGAGCCGTTTGCCGAGCCACTGGATGAGCGGACGCTGTCTGCCCGCCGCGATACCGCCGGAGAACCAGGTGGCGACGCCGGCGTAGCGGTCGCTGAAAACCTCGTCGGGCAGCGGTTTCTGGACGTCGGCGTAATCGACGACGTAGCCCATGTGGTTGAGCGGCAGTTGCAGAAAACGGTGGGCGTTGGCGTAATTGAGAGCGGGCGATTCTTTGCTGTCGTACACGATCAGCACGCGGCGCGGCACGGCCTCGATGCGCCCGACGCCGATGCTTTCCAGTTTGGCGTCGGTGACCCAGGGGGTGAAGCCGAGCGAGCGGATCTTGTCGGCGGTTTCACGCGCCAGCTGGCGCTCGTGCGGCGGCACGTAGTCGATGACCAGGATCTCTACCCCGTCGCGCTGCCGGATGGCGTTCAGTTGGGCGAGCAGCCATTCGCGGTCCGCCGCCGGCACTTCGTCGTAGCGGGCGCCGCCCGCCGACCAGCGGCGGAACAGGGATTCGGCGGCCACCATGCGGATCTTGTCCTTGACGGCCGGGACGATCTCGAAGCCCCGGTTGAGGATCAGGGCGATCCCCGGAAAGCGCTTGTGCAGCGTTTCGATGACGCGGATCAGCCCCTGCTGCTGCGCCTGTTCATCGAAATCCGGGGCCAGTCGGTAGGAATCCAGCGTGTCGAGAAAGAAGCCGCGGTAGCCCTTGTTCCAGAGCGGGGCGACCACCTCGTCGGCAAAGAAATCCGGCCACTCGGGTGGCGTCTGGTCGATGACTTCCGAGTTCCAGTCGGCGTTCTTCGCCAGTTTCCAGCGGGCCGGAATGCGCGCGTAGTAAGGGCGGCTGGCCTGCACCTCGGCCACCGAGACATAGGCGTAAAGCTCGTTGCCCGCTGCGCGCCAGACGAGAGGGTCGTGCCCGTGGCCGGGTTCGACGACGATGGTGTCGAAAACGCGGAATTCCTTGAGCGGGATGTGCTGCCCGTAGTAGAGGGCGATGTCGGTGGCGGCGAGTGCGTTGGCGGAGCAGAACGGAAGGAGAGGGAGGAATGCGCAGAACGCAACAAATAGTCGCAGGATTTTCATGACTGCAACAATAGATGCAGCTAGACGTCTACAGGCTAATTTTTGTACCGTGAGTGTAAAGTTCTGTGGTGAAGCGCCGCCCGCGCAATTATTACGAAATCATTCCCGCCCCCACCGTGTTGTTGCTGCTTTCGTCGATGACGATGAAAGCGCCGGTGGCGCGGTTTTCCCGGTAAGGATCGGTGAACAGTGGCTGGGCGAGCTTGAAGCTGACTTCGGCAATGTCGTTCATGGACAGTTTCTCGGCCGGCAGATTTTCCAGGGTGTTGACGTCCAGGCGGTAGTCGATGGTGGTGAGCTTGGCCTTGGTTTCGCGGGTGGTGTGGCGGATCAGGTAGGTGCGGGCGCGGTCGAGCGGGGTTTCGGCGAGCCAGCACAGGGTGGCGCGGATTTCCTTGGCCGGAGCCGGTGCCTCGGCGCTTTTTACGATCATGTCGCCGCGCGAGCAGTCGATTTCGTCGGCCAGCAGCAGGGTGATGGATTGCTCGGTGCTGGCCGCGCCGATGTCGACGCCGCCGATCTGGATGGCCTTGACGGTGGATCGCTGGCCGCCGGGCAGGACGGTGACGGCATCGCCGACGCGGACGTGGCCGGATTCGACCTGCCCCATGAAGCCGCGGTAGTCGTGCAGCTCCGGGTTGGCGGAATCCTGCGGGCGGCAGACGTATTGCACCGGAAAGCGGAAATTTTCGGCGTGTTCGCTGTGGGCGGCGGGAGCGCTTTCCAGGATTTCCAGCAGCGTCGGCCCCTGATACCAGGACAGGGCTGCGCCACGCTCGACGATCATGTCGCCGTTGAGCGCCGACAGGGGAATGAAGCTCACGTCCTCGATGCCCAGTTTTTGCGCGAAGGCGAGGTAGTCGGCGCGGATTTCCTCGAAGCGCGCCTGCGAGTAATCGACCAGATCCATCTTGTTGATGGCCACCACCAGATGCGGAATGCCGACCAGCGAAACCAGCTTGGAATGGCGGCGAGTCTGGGTGAGGATGCCTTTGCGCGCATCGACCAGGATGATGGCGAGATTGGCGGTGGAGGCGGCGGTAATCATGTTGCGCGTGTACTGCTCGTGGCCGGGCGCGTCGGCGATGATGTATTTGCGTCGGCCGGTGGAGAAGTAGCGGTAGGCGACGTCGATGGTGATGCCCTGCTCGCGCTCGGCTTGCAGGCCGTCGGTGAGGAGCGACAGGTCGACCGCGCCCAGGCCGCGCTTCTGCGAGGTTTTTTCGATGGCTTGCAGGGTGTCGGCCAGAACCGCCTTGGTGTCGTAGAGCAGACGCCCGATCAGGGTGCTTTTGCCGTCGTCCACGCTGCCGCAGGTGAGAAAGCGCAACAGGCCGTTGTCAACCGTGCTGCCGTTATCGTGGGTGTTGTCATTGTTTGCGGTCGTCATGGTGTTCTCTTTGCTCGGATCAGGCCCAGATGGCGTTGGGGAAATGTTGCTGGATGCGTTCGTCGGCAGTGACCAGGCAGCCGTCTGCGGCGATGGCCTGGCCGACGATGAGGCGGTCGAAAGGATCGCGCGTCCAGGGTTGCGTGGCGGCGGCGCGGGCGACGCTGGCAAATGGCGTGGGATCGATGTGCAGCGGCAAGGTGGCGAGCGCGTTCAGAACGGCGCTGGCACCTTGCTTGATGCGGCCTATTTCACGCAGGAATTCGAGTTCCAGTTCGACCATCGGCGAAATCGCCAGCCAGCCGGTTTCGATGGCCTCGCGCGCGGCTTGCGGCAACTGGCGACGCTTCTCGGTGCACAGCCAGATCAGGATGTGCGTGTCGAGAAAGGTCAGTCGAGGTTCCTGCTCTCGTTCCATTCGCTGGTTTCGATGTAGGGCAGTTCGTCCGGGTTGCCGACGACGATGTCGAGCAGTGGCAGGCGTTCGATACGGCTGCTGCTGCGTTCGGGCACCAGCCA
>OGQD01001203.1_pt1 | contig 17462 bp, 14 predicted proteins | sample 1553091 | NCBI WGS metagenome assembly OGQD01 (sample SAMEA2580290, study PRJEB22360) | human gut metagenome | biome: human gut; feature: human-associated habitat; material: faeces | place: Denmark | collected 2008/2010
GGCCGCCGTATTGGCTTGAAGCAACCTGAGCAATGATCTGCGTTGCAATGTTGCAAGCCGTAGAAAAGCTGTGGGGCTTTTCAATGAGCGTTCCGGAAATAACCGTTCCGTTCTGCAGCATGTCTTCCAGATTTACCAAGTCGCAGTTGTGCATGTGCTGCGCAAAGTAATCGGAGTCGTGGAAGTGGATAATGCCCTCTTCGTGCGCCTTTACCACATCTTCGGGAAGAAGGATGCGGGTAGCAAGGTCCTTAGAAACCTCGCCCGCCATGTAGTCGCGCTGAACCGAGTTTACCGTAGGGTTCTTGTTGGAGTTTTCCTGCTTAACCTCTTCGTTGTTACATTCGATGAGAGCAAGGATTTTGTCGTCGGTGGTGTTGGAATGGCGCTTGATGTTCTGCACATAACGGTAAATGATGTACCGACGGGCAACTTCAAACTTTTGAAGCGCCATAATCTCGTTTTCTACCATATCCTGGATTTCCTCAACGGAAACGGTATGGCCGGCGGTTTCGCATAGATCCGCAACATTGTGTGCGGCATAGTCGATCTGACGAGCAGTTAAACGCTCGTTTTCGGGCGATTCATCGCTTGCGCCCTTAATGGCGTTGGCAATCTTGCTCAAATCGAATACAGCTTCAGAGCCGTCGCGCTTGATGATCTTCATACGCTCCCCTAACAAAATATATCCAAGAGGAAAGGACTTCCCTTACCGGAAGCTAGCTTTCCCTATCGAAGGTCGCTTTTCTTATTCGTAGCGATCGCTGAGCTAGCAGTGGTTGAGCTAGCGATGGCTATATTACGCCCAAGAATTTTTTAAATAACCCCTTGATTTTCTAAGCGGTATATTATTTTTGGGCATCATACATACTATATGTAGTGTATAAGAATAAATACGAACACATTATGTAGATTACATGATAACCGCCATACCTATCGGCGGATCAGGGTTAGGAACGCTTCTCTTCTTTTGCGCCGCATTTTGGACAGGTGACGAGAATCTTTCCTTTGCCCTTAGGCACATTCAGAACCGTGCCGCATCCTTTACATTTGAAGTAAATCGTGGTTTTACGGTTAACCCACTTCTTATTAAGAAGACGCCACCAAGCCTTCGGCTTCACCATCGCATCTTGGTACTTGGCCAACTCACGAGATCTTGCTGCGATGTTCCTTGAATAGCAACGGAAAATGCCCAGCGCCATGAACAACAGGGCAAACACTGACAAAATGCCGGAATGCGCGAAGAAATTCACCAGAACGAATCCGCATCCCAAAAGCATCAGGGCCTGTGTCAACTCGTCGATGCCATAACGACCCACCATCCATTGAGCCATACGATATTTGAAATTGCCGTCCTTGCTAAAACGTGCCATAAGAACAATCAGCCAAACTTTCCTATTCGCAATACGAGAATAAAGTGCGTTATTCATAGTAATCGGGCTAGCGTGACAGAATTGATGCATCACGGTTTCGCCACGATCCTGTTGAAATTAACCCACCGCAATTTCGCAGAACCTTGTTAAGGGCTATAAAAGCTTATGTTTGCTGCTTTAGGCTAAACACTCGCCAAAAAGCTGAAACGACAGCGTAATGCGCTTAGGTGGCGCTCCTACAACAAAGTTGCATGAAGCATGGGGCGTGGGATGTCGGAAACTGTACGCTAAGCCTATTGGTGCACCAAAACAAAAAGGACCCGTTCCTACGAACGGGTCCTTTGAAAGCTATAAAGCTAAAACTATTCAGCAGCCTCTTCGGTTGCCTCTTCAGCCTTAGGCTCCTCTGCAGGCTTTTCTTCCTTCTTGGGAGCTTCCTTCTTAGCTGCAGGCTTTTCAGCCTTTTTCTTGGGCTGTACCGGCTCGGTGCAGAGCTCCATGATTACCATGGAAGCGTTGTCGCCCTTGCGGTTGCCAAGCTTCATGATGCGAGTATAGCCACCCTGACGATCAGCGAACTGACCCTGAGCAACCTTCTCGAATACCTCGCGTACCAGCTCCTTGTCGCCAAGTGCTGCGATAGCAAGACGGCGGGAATGCAGGTCGCCCTTCTTTGCCCAGGTGATGATCTTGTCTACATCGGGGCGGATTTCCTTGGCGCGCGCCTCAACCGTCTTGATGCGGTCGTTGGTGAACAGCGCAGCAACAAGGCTCTTTTTCATGGCCTTGGTATGGCTGAAGTCAGTGCCAAGCTTGCGGCCCTTATAGTTGTGCCTCATCTTTAAATCTCCTATTGCTTCAAATTGAGGTCCATGGAAATGAGCTTGTCCTTCACTTCCTCAATGGACTTCGCGCCAAAGTTCCTGATGTTGAGCAGGTCGTTCTCAGAATACTCAACCAGCTGACGAACAGAGTGGATACCAGCGCGCTTCAAGCAGTTGTAGGAACGAACGGAAAGGTCCAGATCCTCAATCTGCTTGTCGAGCTCAGCGTTGGTCTCCTGGTTTTCAGGAGCGAAGATGGAAACTACTTCGCCCTCTTCGTCTTCCTCTACCTCATCAAGCATGAGGAATGCGCCCATGTACTGGTTAATGATGTTTGCAGCACGGCACACAGCCTCAGTGGGGTTGATGGAGCCATCAGTCTCAACTTCAAGAACAAGCTTGTCATAGTCGGTGCGCTGGCCAACGCGGGTGTCGGTAACACCCATGGTGCAGCGACGAACCGGCGAGAACAGCGAGTCAACGTGGATGATGCCGATAGGATCTTCCGTGCGCTTGTTGCGCTCGGCAGATACATATCCGCGGCCCACGCCAATGCGGACGGTCATCTCAAGCGTGCCGCCGTCAGCAACAGTTGCGATGACGTGCTCGGGGTTGATCAGAGAGAATTCGGTAGGAACCTCGAGATCGGCACCAGTAACGGTGCAAGGACCCTCAGCATGTACATGCGCAGTGGCCTCGCTAATGTCACCGTTAAGGGCACTGAAAACCAGGCCCTTAACGTTCAAGACGATATCGGTGATGTCCTCGATTACGCCCTCAGCGGTGGTGAACTCATGCTGTACACCATCAATCTGAATTGCAGTCGCCTTTGCTCCGTCGAGAGACGAAAGCAGAACACGACGCATGCAGTTGCCAAGAGTGTAACCGTAGCCACGCTCTAGCGGCTCCACGATGAAGCGGGCAACGGTGTCGTTGACCTCTTCGATCGTTACTGTCGGCCTCATGAACTCTGTCATATTGAATAAGCCTCCTTAATAAACCGCAGTGCGTACGTTACTTCGAGTAAAGTTCGACGATAAGCTGCTCGTTGATGTCGAGATCAATCTGCTCACGCTCAGGAAGAGCAAGAACGCTGCCCTGCAGCTTTTCGATGTCAACCTCAAGCCATGCAGGAACCTGTACACCTTCGTTGGAAACGAGAGCGCTCTTGATAACCAGAAGTTCCTTGGCCTTAGGGGTAACAGCAACAAGGTCGCCGGGGCGAACGCGGAAAGACGGGATGTCTACGCGACGGCCGTTTACCTGAATGTGACCGTGGGTAACGATCTGACGAGCTTCCTTGCGGGTCTTGGCGAAGCCGAGACGGAATACTACGTTGTCGAGACGAGACTCGAGGATACGCATCAGGTTGTCACCGGTGATGCCGGGCATTGCCTTAGCGCGCTTGAAGTAGCCGAGGAACTGCTTCTCGAGAACGCCATAGATGAACTTGGCCTTCTGCTTCTCGCGCAGCTGCATACCGTATTCGGATTCCTTGCGACGACGCTTAGGCTGACGGATGGATTCCTTCTTGCTGCTGTAACCGAGAACAGAAGGATCCAGACCGAGCTGGCGACAACGCTTGAGAACCGGAGTCCTGTTAATTGCCATAGTGTATCGATCCTTTCAGTTAGACGCGACGACGCTTGCGCTGACGGCAACCGTTGTGCGGGATAGGGGTGCAATCCTGGATGCTAGCTACTTCGAGGCCAGCTGCCTGAAGGGAACGGATAGCGGTTTCGCGACCGGAACCGGGACCCTTCACGAATACAGCAACCTTCTTCAAGCCATGCTCCATAGCGGTCTTTGCTGCTGCCTCAGCTGCCATCTGAGCTGCGAACGGCGTGGACTTACGAGAGCCCTTGAAGCCGACGGTACCAGCGGACTGCCAGGAAATTACATTGCCCTGAGGATCCGTGATGGAAACGATCGTGTTATTGAAAGTGGATTTGATGTGTGCAGCGCCAACAGCGATGTTCTTGCGGTCAGAACGCTTGATGCGCGTGCGAACGTTTTTCTTAGCTGCCACTAGTTACACCTCTACTTCTTCTTGCCACCGATTTGACGCTTGGGACCTTTGCGCGTACGAGCGTTCGTGTGAGTGCGCTGACCGCGAACGGGCAGGCCACGACGATGACGCAGGCCACGGTAGCAACCGATTTCCATGAGGCGCTTAATATTCTGAGATACTTCGCGGTGCAGGTCGCCCTCAGTGGTGAGGTTAGCCTGGATGTAGTCACGAAGCTTGGAGAGTTCATCTTCCGTAAGATCGTTTACGCGGGTATCGGGGTTAACACCGGTTTCTGCGAGGATCTTCTTGGAGGTGGTGAGGCCAATGCCGTAGATATAGGTCAAGCCGACTTCAATGCGCTTGTCGCGAGGAAGGTCGACACCAACGAGACGTGCCATGAATACGTTCCCTTTCTCTTTAACCCTGACGCTGCTTGTGACGAGGGTTCTCGCAGATTACGAGTACCTTGCCATGGCGTCGAATGATCTTGCACTTGTCGCACATTTTCTTGACCGAAGGACGTACCTTCATTTCAATTTCCTTTCGGTAATGTGTTTCTCTTTTATCTACCACGCCCAGCCGCAGGCGATAGTTTGTTTCATTTCCGCTTCATGGGGCGGCCTTGGGTTTCCCCTTCCCCACTAGAATGCGTTTGCGCCGCGGGTTCGCAAACGACAAAAGCGCACTTCACCCTGTGAGGTACGCTAGCTTGCTACTTACTTGTAGCGATAGGTGATACGACCGCGATCGAGATCGTATACAGAGAGTTCAACCTGAACCTTGTCGCCAGGGAGGATCTTGATGTAGTGCATACGCATCTTGCCTGAAATATGGGCAAGGATGGTGTGACCGTTTTCAAGCTCTACCTTAAACATAGCGTTTGGAAGAGCCTCGAGTACGGTGCCCTCCAGTTCAATTGCATCTTCTTTAGCCAAGGTAGCTCCTTTAAGCAAATAGGTAGTCAAACGCAAATGGAGATTTTAGCAAAACATCCATTCTCTTTGCAAGGCACCATCACAAGGCCACCATATATACTGACGCCCGCTTTCCTATGAATAGAACCCTGGAATGCGATGGGCTCGATCAAATACGCAGTTGTATTGAAGCCACTGATACTCACGGATCGAATCGGTGAACGCCGAAGGCACCGTGCCAGCCTTGTCGCCGAATGCGGTAGTGAAGTATCGAGCCGTAATTACTGGGTGTTCTATGCGAAGATCCGCCAAGTATTCCTGGTATGGCGAAAGCTGCACCCCTGCCGTCTGAAACAGAACCGTAGACAGATAGTTTAGTGAAACCACCGAACCCTTCTGGATCGATTCGGTGTTCAAATTGTAGTTGCCCCATATGAAGAAGGGGGTTTTATGAAGTTGAGCCGTGGTTTCCAGGTCGAGCTCGTTCTCGTCGGTAAACCAGTTTGAGTAAAATTCATTGGAAAGGCGCAGCTCATGGTCGCCGAAGAAAAGCACCACCGTGGGTTCGTCTACCGTTTCAAAGTATGAGATGAGCTGACGCACCGATTCATCTGCCATGTGAACACTGGATTCGTAGGCGATAACCGATTCATCGTATGAATTTACTGGCGATACCTCATGAACGCGAACAGGCCATTCGTAATCAGACGCATAGTAGCCGCCGTGATTCTGCATGGTGATGTTGAACAGGAACTGGGGAGCACCGCCGCGGTTTTCCTCGAAGTCCTTAATAAGCTGACGGTAGTTCGCCTCGTCGGTCGGGTAGCCGCGAGCATAATCCAGATCCACGTCGAAATCTTCTATGCCCTTGTATGTTTCGAAACCAAGGCGGTCGCACCCTTCACGCGGTTGTATCCAGCGCGTTCATAGGCATGCATGGCCATGGTGCTGTAACCGCGGTCAGCAAGCAACGATGCCAGGCTGGGCGTTTCCGTGTCGATAAACTGAACATACGGGGTATTCCCCTTGAAATAGACCATGGAATTGCCCGTTAGGAACTCAAACTCAGAATTGGCTGTGCCTGTACCCATATCCGAGGAAACGGCGCAGGTGCCCGAAACCACGTCGCCATGCTTCATGAGCGAACGCACGTAGGGCACATTGGATCGGTGCTTGTTTCGTAGCCCTCCAAGTAGGTGGTAAGGTCGGAAAACGATTCGTTCATTACCACCACGATATTAGGTGATCCTTCGGTTGCTATGGTAGGCATTCGCCCGAAGGGTCGCTTCCCTCGGCATCATCCCGCAGCACCGCGCCCAAACCATCGTCGAATCATCCCCGCAACGTCAAACTTGCGCCGCACCTGGATCATCCTGCAGCGCCGGGCTTGGGCCGCGCCTTCCCCGATACCACCCTGAACCTTTTGCAGGGGGACTGAAAAACAGAAAAACGGCTCGAATTGCAACTTTTTTGCGATTAGGGATTGTTGCGGGCTCCCCCGATCGCGGATCACAGTGCAAAAGCGCAGATAATCGGCTGTGCGGCAGCCTATTTCCGCTTTAGGGGAGCAGAAAAGAGTCCCTAATCGCAAAAAAGTTGCAAAAATGGTGGGATTTTTGTTTTTCGATGGATCGATTGCCGCAATAGGGCAGATCCAACAAGGGCGAATCACTCCCAGCGGGGTGGATTCCGCAAAAACGCACAGGACGCCAGCGGCCACAACGGGCCAAAACCCGCGAATGAGGGATATAGGCAAGAGGGGGTATAGGCAAAAGCTATCCTATTGCCCAAAGCAAAAGTGGGGCCATTGCATGCAAAAGGCCCGCCTTACGGCGGGCCTTAGTTGCGAAGTGGTGCGCCGTGAGGGAATCGAACCCGCGGCCTTGGGATTAAAAGTCCCCTGCTCTACCAGCTGAGCTAACGGCGCACATGCATAAAATGCAAGTATGTATTCTAACGGGCAAGTCCCTCTGGGTCAACTTGCCATTTTTCAAGCGTACCTCTTTTAGCTATTTCGCCTATTTTTGCCGCTTTCCCAACCACGCAGGCGGGCCGCCCCGCCTATTCCCACGTCACAAATTCGACGCCTGCAACCTTACCAGCATTGATAGCAAGACGGGCAATGCCCCGCTTACTGCCACCACGCGGCTTGCTAGCGCTTCCCGGGTTCAAATACAGAACCCCGTCGATAAGCTCTTCGCGGGGAATGTGAGTGTGGCCATGCACCACCACACGCACATCTTCGGCAACGGTGCCAATATCTTCGGGGCGATGCGTCATGAAAAAGCGCACCCCACCAATACGGGGAGACGCCGTGAAGGGAATATCCATCCCCCGCAGACTGGAATCACAATTGCCCAGCACCGCAACCGTTGGAGCGATGGCGTCAAGCTCCATAAGAATAGTCGGACGCTCAACGTCACCCGCGCACAGAATCATGTCACACGGCTGCAAGGCATCGTAGGCCTGCTCGCTCAAATGACCATGAATATCCGAAATCACGCCAACAAGCATATTCAGCTCCTTCGTTTTGACGAGAATGAAAGCACCCGCCCTGGACGGGATGAGAAGAAGACGGGGCAAGAAACAACTCGACCACGATGCAGCTACCAGCGCATAAGACCGCGTCGCAGGCAGGATCGCAATTGCCGCGCCGCGAATTGGATTGCAGTTGCCGCTAGCAGGACCGCAGTTGCCAACCTTCAGGACAAAGTCCGAGGTGTGGGACAGCGCGGCAAGCGCAAGACAAAACAAGCGAGCGAGGCTCCGCCCTTTACAGGGCCTCAGGATTCAGGCAGTCCTTCGGACGCACACCCGTAACCACATCGATTGCGGCCTGCATGGCACGCGTACGCAGCTCGATGCCCGATTCCTCAGACCAATACGCCACATGCGGGCTGAGCACCGTATGAGGAGCTTTCATCAGCGGATGACCTGGATCGACTGGCTCGCCTTCGAACACGTCAATGCCAGCGCCCCACAGTTTATCCGCCTGGAGAGCTTCCGCCAAAGCAAGTGTGTCGATAACCGCGCCGCGTGAAGTGTTCACCACCACCGCACTATCCTTCATGAGAGAAATACAGCGGGCATCAAGCAGATGATGGGTGTCAGGGGTTAGAGCCGTATGGAAGCTAACCACATCGGCGCACTTCAGTAGCTCTTCGTACTCCAGGATGTCGTAACCTTCGGGCGTGCGGCGGCCCGGCGTAAGAGAGCGCGAACAACACACCACCTTGAAGCCCAGGCCGGCAGCCTTGCGGGCAGCAGCACGACCGATTTCGCCCATTCCCACCACGCCAAATACGCGGCCGAACACCTGGCCATACGGACGATGGCACGCGTAGTCCCAAATGCCGGCGCGCATATCGGCATCAGTTTCGTTCAAGCGACGCAGCACGCAGAGCGCCAACGTAATAGCGTGGTCGGACACCACTTCAGTACCATAACCAGGCACTACGCATACCGCAGTGCCGTTCTTCGTTGCCGCAGGCACATCGATATCGTCGTATCCGATGCCCGTTCGGCTTACAACGCGCAGATTTGGAAGCGCCTCAAACACCTTGGGCGGGAACTTACCATAGGAAGTAACCACACCATCGGCATCGGCAGCATTGCGGATGATAGCTTCGGGCTCACGCTCGTTAAACAGGGCAATGTCAACACCTGCATCCTTCGCCATACGCACTTCAAAGTCGTTGTCTTCGAAGTCGGTGTCAACAATAACGATTTTCGGCATTGCTGCCCCTTTCTACCACCATTGGGTAACGGTCCCCGATTGATTGAGGGAAACCGGCTCGCTCTTCGTTTGCGGCTCCATCTTGGTGATGATGCCGAAGAAATCTTTGATGCGCGCAAAGAATTCCCGTTGCTCGTAAGAATCCTTATTGGAGTAGTCGCTCAGATCGCTTGCAACACCACGTGCGTCGATGCCGAAACCGCGCGCATCGTACACAGCACGATACAAATGGTACTCCTGCGTTACGATAACGCAGCGCTGCACGTTGAATACATTCTTCAAGCGGTACATGCTGTCGTATGTGGAAAGGCCCGCATGATCACAGAAAATATCTTCGGCGGGAATCCCGTTGGCCTTTGCGTACTTCGCCATGGCCATGACCTCGTTGTACGAAGAGTCGCTATTGTCGCCGCTCATGATGATTTTCGGGGCAACCCTAGCGTTGTATAGGTTGTCGGCCACATCAAGACGATCTTTCAGAACAGCTGAGGGGCTGCCGTCCCAGTTGATGCCTGCGCCCAACACCACAATGGCATCGGCTTCGAACGCATCCGCATTAGCGGCTGCCTGAGCCTGAGATTCAAAAGCAGGGCGCGTGCTTGCGCAAACCCAAGCATTGATCCCCAGAGGAACGCCCACCACAACAAGCGCAACAAACAGCACGAAGCCGATAACGGCTTCGATTAAGCGGCGGAGGTATCCCTTTTTTCGTTTAGTTCCCATAGGTTTCGATCATAGCAAACGTACGTAAGAGTTTCGGAACCTCCACGTTGTCCGCGCGTTTTGTTCGTACGCGGCCTGCTCTCCTCCCCTCTCTTCCCACACGAAGGAGAGGGGCTGCCGTGGGTCGTCGGGACGCGTGGTGAATACCGTGATACTTTGCCCCCGCACGGAAAAAGGGGATACGGCAAGACAGCGCTCTCGGCAATGTTGCCCGGGGCTTTTCGCAGATACCCCTGCGAGGAACCGGAGATACGGCGTGCCTTCGGTATGCGGCATAAAGAAAGAGGGCTGCCAGCCCTCTCACCTCGACCTCGCACTTCACTCTGAAATCCGCACACATAAGAAAGCCTCCCATTTCTCGCTTCCAAGAAACGGGAGGCAGTTCACAAGCAGATCTGGCCCCTAAAAGCACATTCTGGCTATTTTGCTACCACATTGACCAGGCGGCCCGGGATAACAATAACCTTCTTGATGTCCTTACCAGCGGTTGCGTCAGCGATGGCCTCCAAGGCCGTTTCGCGAATGGCGTCTTCCGCAGCATCGGAAGCAACGGTGATCTTGGCCTTAACCTTGCCGTTAACCTGCACTGCCAGCTCAACCTCGGAAGCCTTAGCGGCATTCGGGTCGAACTCAGGCCAAGCTTCCTTGTGTACAGAAGTTTCGTTGTCCAAAACATCCTGCCACAGCTCTTCAGCCCAATGGGGAGCCATCGGAGCCAGCAACTTCACGATAACCTCGGCAATTTCCTTATCGAAGGCAACAAGCTCGGCGTTGGCGGCACGATCCTCGGCGGAGTTTTTGCGCAGGTAATCGCCTGTAGCATTTACCAATTCCATGATGGCTGCAATAGCCGTATTGAAATTGTTGCGAGCGAAATCGTCGATGACCTTGCCAACCACGCGATGGCGCTCGCGCAGAAGCTCATCATGAGCCTTCTTTGCTTCTTCCGCCTTCGCGCCAGCCTGGAAGGAAGTTTCCTCCCCGGCCTTCCCTGCAAGATCGTTCACCATACGCCAAGCACGATTCAGGAACTTGTACATGCCAGCCAGGCCGTCTTCATTCCACTGCAGCTCCTTGTCAGGCGGAGCCATGAACAGGATATAAGCACGCACTGCATCGGCGCCGTATCCAGCGATCATGTCTTCGGGGCTGATAACGTTGCCCTTCGACTTCGACATTACCTCGCCGTTTTCATCGAGAACCATGCCCTGGCACAATAGGTTCGTGAAGGGCTCGTCGAAGTTGAGCATACCCATATCGCGCAGTACCTTCGTGAAGAAGCGGCTATACAGCAGATGCAGGATAGCGTGCTCAATACCGCCAATATACTGGTCGACTGGCATCCAGCGGTTTACGCGGTCGGGAGAGAAAGGCAGCTCGGTGTTGTGCGGGTCGGTATAGCGCATGTAGTACCAGCTTGAGCACGTGAAGGTGTCCATAGTGTCGGTTTCGCGACGCGCAGGCTTGCCGCACTTCGGGCACGTGCACTGAGCGAACTGCTCATGCGTTGCAAGCGTTTCGCCAGCAGCCAAATCGATATCCTTGGGCAGCGTAACAGGCAGCTGGTCCTCAGGAACGGGCACGATGCCGCAGTCATCACAGTAAACAATCGGGATAGGATTACCCCAATAGCGCTGACGGGAAATAAGCCAGTCGCGCAAACGGAACTGGACCGACTTCTTGCCCTTACCTTGAGCCTCCAGGTCGCCGATGATGGCGTCGACGGCAGGAGAATGCTTGCCGCCCACCATACCGGTGTACTTGCCGGACTGAACCAGCACACCTTCGGCCTCGTAGGATTTTTCCCAATCGACGGTGGTAACCTTGCGTTCCTGCACGCCGTTGAGCTCGGGATACAAAGGGTCATCTTCGCCCAAGATAATGGGGATGATGGGCAAGTCGTACTTGCGAGCAAACTCGAAGTCGCGCTGGTCGCCGCAGGGAACCGCCATTACGGCACCGGTGCCGTAATCGGCAACGATGTAGTCGGCAACCCATACGGGAACCTTTTCGCCGTTAACGGGATTGATAACGTAGCGACCGGTGAAGGCACCATGCTTTTCGCGGTCGCCCTGGGCGCGTTCCACAGCGCTTACTTTGGCAGCGCCCTCGACCAGGGCCATGACCTCGGCTTCGTATTCGGTACCGCATACCAGGTCGTGCACCAGCGGGCTTTCGGGAGCCAGCAAGAAGAAGCTGCAGCCGAACAGGGTGTCGGGGCGCGTGGTGAATACCGTGATGGTCTGGCCGTCGTCCTTGCCTTCGGCAGGAATCAGCTCGAAATCAACTTCGGCACCTTCGGAGCGACCGATCCAGTTTGCCTGCATCTGCTTAACAGGTTCAGGCCAGCCTTCCAGCTGGTCAAGATCGTCCAGCAGCTCCTGGGCATAATCGGTGATTTTGTAGTACCACTGGGTAAGATCGCGCTTTTCAACGGCACCATGGCAGCGCCAGCATTCGCCTTCGGTTACCTGCTCGTTTGCCAAAACCGTTTTGCAGTTGGGGCACCAGTTGACAGGGCTATTGCGGCGCTCTACCAAACCGCGCTTGTACATCTGCAGGAAGATCCACTGACCCCAGCGATAGTACTCAGGGTCGCAGGCAACAACGGTGCGATCCCAGTCATAGGAAAAGCCCATGCGCTTGAAACTGGCCTTCTGCGTTTCGATGTTGGCATACGTCCACTTAGCAGGATGGGAATTGTGCTTGATGGCTGCGTTTTCTGCAGGCAGACCAAACGCATCCCAGCCCATTGGATGCAGCACGTCGTAACCACGCATAGCGTAATAGCGAGCCGTTACGTCGCCGATGGTGTAATTGCGAACATGGCCCATGTGAATGTCGCCCGAAGGGTACGGGAACATCTCGAGCACATAGCGCTTCGGCTTGCTGGTATCCTCCGTTGCCTTATGTGCGCCTGTTTCGGCCCACACCTTTTGCCAACGAGGCTCAATCTCGTGAGGATTGTATTCTTTCATGAGGCATAATCCTTTTCCGATACTTCATGCGCGCAGAACCCGTTGATTCAAGTAAACGAACCTTCGAGCACTGAATATACATATGGTTTGACATTATATCGTGTTGGCGTTGCGCCTGTGTTTCCGCGCACAATTTCCTCTAAGCGGTTGCTGGGAATATGGGAATAGGTACCGGATTTCCGCTTTGCGCTATAGCAACTAGAGCCGGAGCCTCGTGCACAAACTGCTTTGCAAACGAAACCCGGCTCGTCAGACGGGAGTCTGGCACCTGTCCTCATTTCCCGAACGAAAAGGGCCTCGCTCGCGATGGATGAACTGGGAAATAGTTCAAAATTCGCAAACGAGGCCCTGTTATTGCCCTATGGTGCAAGCGGAAAAATGATGCGCCTTATGTTCCCACTTACAGGAAGCGGTAGCTTACGGTGCGGACGCCCCAAGCTTGGCAGGTGCTGAACCCGAAAGCCTTGAAGACACCCGGCTGCAAGTCGAGCGCGCGCGAGCCGCCGCCCATGGAACCGCAGTCGTTGACGGTAGCAATTACCGTCTTACCACCATATTTGATTTCGACAGCACGCCCAAGGTATGAGCGGTAATTCGGCCAGGACATGGGAACAGCAACGCCCATGGAGGAATCGTTGCAAATTGCACCCGTTGCGGTGGTTCCCGGATTCGGGGTGCTTGCGTCGCTGCTGCCGCCATAAGCAGAAGCAACGCCCGTCTTCCAACCAGCGCTTACGCTACCAGAATTGGAATTCGAGGAATTGTTGCTGCTGGAAGAATTGGTATTAGCCGACGGGTTGCGGTCGGTATTGGTATTCCAGTTGGAATTGGGCTGCGATGCATTCGAGGCAGCTTGCTGCTTGCCCTCTTCTTTCTTCTGCATTTCCGCTGCCTGTGCTTGCAGGGCCGCCAGCTGAGCCTGGGCCTGTTCTTCCTTAATGGAAGAAACCTTAGCGGAAGCGTCAGACACCACCTTTTCAGCCTGGCTCTTCTTCTGCTCAGCCTCGTCGATCAGCTTCTGCTGCTCGTCGCGCTGGGTGTCGAGCTCACCGAGAGCCGAAGAAAACGTATCGCGCAGCTGCTCTTGTTCGGCAACCTTCTGCGCCTGGTCTTCTTGAATGGAAGAGTAGTACGTCAGGTTCTTCGTGAACTCTGAGATATCTTCCGATGAAAGGACGATGTTCACCAGCGAAAGGGAACCATCTCCCTTGTACTGGGAAAGAATGCTGCCGGAAAGTGTTTCGCGACCCTCGAGCATCTTCCGCTGAGCGTCCTGCACCTTCTGGGTGGTTTCGTCGATTTGAGAATCAAGACCACTCAACTGTGCCTGCAGGGCATCGTATTCTTTATTAAGGGAATCAAGCTCAGCCGAAGCCTGGGACAGTACTGCCTGGGCGTCGGAAAGCTCGTCTGCGTGCGCTTCGCGCACAGCGCCAGTTGCCGGCAAGGCCATAGAAAGAGCCAGTGCCAAGCTAACGGGAACCGCGGTAAGCGCTTTATGTACTCGTGTAGCCATAGGAAGAAGTTTAGCGTACCCGTCAGTTTTGACCTAATCGTCCACTTTCTCGGATTGGAACACGTTTTACCTGTGAACACTGTTATGCCAGTTCAAATATAAAAAATCTCCCCTATTCGCACAGGGCGAAACGGGGAGATTTTATGAAGAGCCGTAAATGATAAGCCAAACGAAACGTTTTCGTTTGCGCCGTATAAACTCTAGCGCGTGTTGCTAACGAAAGGAGTCTTGTCCTTCAGCAGAACATCATGCGCGCCGCCCTCGACAATGGAAGTGGAGCTGATAACCGTAAGCTTTGCCTTGTCCTGCAGCTCGGGAATGGTGAGCGCGCCACAGTTGCACATAGTGGAACGAACCTTGGAAAGCGTAAGATCAACGTTGTCCTTCAAGGGACCAGCGTAGGGAACGTAGGAATCTACGCCCTCTTCAAAAGTCATGCCCTTCTTGCTACCGCCCAGGTCATAGCGCTGCCAGTTGCGTGCACGGCTGGAACCTTCGCCCCAGTATTCCTTCATGTGCTGGCCATTTACCACAACCTTGTTGTTGGGAGCCTCGTCGAAACGAGCGAAATAGCGACCCAACATGATGAAGTCGGCACCCATGGCAAGTGCCAGGGTGATGTGATGGTCGTATACCGTACCACCATCGGAGCAAACGGGAACGTACACGCCCGTTTCGCGGAAGTATTCGTCACGAGCCTTTGCAACCTCGATAAGTGCGGTTGCCTGGCCACGGCCGATGCCCTTGGTTTCACGCGTAATGCAGATGGAACCGCCGCCGATGCCAACCTTGATGAAGTCAGCGCCAGCTTCAGCCAGGAAACGGAAGCCCTCGGTGTCTACTACGTTACCAGCGCCAACCTTTACGGAATCGCCGTAGTGAGCGCGAACCCATGCAATGGTGCGGGACTGCCACTCGGAGAAACCCTCAGAAGAGTCGATGCACAGAACATCTGCGCCAGCTTCAATCAGAGCAGGAACTCGCTCTGCGAAATCACGCGTGTTGATGCCAGCACCAACAATGTAACGCTTGTGAGCGTCGAGCAGTTCGTGCGGATTGGACTTGTGCTGCTCGTAGTCCTTGCGGAATACCATGTACATAAGGTTGTCGTTGTCGTCAACGATGGGCAGCGAATTCAGTTTGTTGTCCCAAATAATGTCGTTGGCTTCCTTCAGCGTGGTGCTTGCGGTGCCAACGATGAGCTTTTCACGGGGAGTCATGAACTCAGATACGGGCGTGTCGAGATCCATGCGGGAAAGGCGATAGTCGCGGCCGGTAACAATGCCCAGCAGCTTGCCCTGGCCCTGACCGTTTTCGGTAACGGGCATAGTGGTATGGCCGCTCTTTTCCTTCAGCGCAACAACATCGCGAAGCGTTGCGTTGGGGGTAAGGTTGGAATCGCTACGTACGAAACCGGCCTTGTGGTCCTTTACGCGGCGAACCATTGCGGCCTGGTCTTCGATGGACTGAGAACCGTAGATGAAAGAAACGCCGCCCTGCTGAGCCAAAGCTACAGCCATGCCATCGTCGGAAACGGCCTGCATGATTGCAGAAACCATGGGGATAGAAAGCTTCAGAGCAGGCTCTTCACCCTTCTTGTATCGTACAAGCGGAGTGGAAAGGTCAACCTTTTCGGGGATGCACTCCGAAGAAGAGTAACCCGGTACAAGCAGGTACTCATTGAAAGTACGAGAGGGTTCGTCGAAATAATGTGCCATGTAGCGCTCCTTGAATTGAGTCTCATTTCCCGATCCCCCGCTCCTTGCCGGTTCCCTTTCGTGCCCGGAGGGTTTCCGCGAGGTTAATTCATTATAGACACGTGCGCGACAAAAAAGTGACAAAAAGGAGCGAGGCTCCTTTTTGTCACTTGGTGCACACGTAAATGCTGAAAATCTTAGGTTTTACGGCTCGTTTCCGAGCGCTCCAGCTGGATAAAAGCCCAGCCCCTTTGAATCCCTTGCTTCAATACCGAAGGCGCTCCGCAAAGGGATGCTTCGCATTCTTGCTCTAGGCCTCGAGGAAGGCGCGATATCCGCGATACGCCTCGAAGATATCGGCCTTGGAGGTAACTTCCCACGGAGCATGCATCGAAAGCACGGCAACGCCGGAATCGATGACGTCCATGCCGTACTTTGCGGGAATGTAGGCGATGGTTCCGCCGCCGCCCGCGTCAACCTTGCCAAGTTCGGCGGTCTGGAAGGAAACCTCGGCGTCGTCCATCACGCGGCGTACGTATGCCACGTATTCGGCACGCGCATCGTTGGAGCCGCTTTTTCCGCGCGCTCCCGTGTACTTGTTGAACACCAGGCCCTTACCAAGGTATGCAGCGTTCTTCGTTTCGAACACCGAAGCATACGCAGGATCGAAGCCGGCAGACACATCGGAGGAAAGCATGCGCGATGCGGCCAAAACGCGGCGCAGCGCCAAGGGGCTTTCCAGCCCAGTAAGAGCGGCAATTTCTGCGATGGTGTTCTCGAAGAACAGAGAGCCCATGCCTGTTGCGCCAACGCTGCCGATTTCCTCCTTGTCAACCAGCACCGTAACGGCGGTTTTCTTCGGCGTTTCGATTGCCAGCTGAGCCTCGAGCGAGGTGTAGGCGCACACGCGGTCGTCGTGACCGTAGGACGCGATGAAGCTGCGGTCAAAGCCGATGTCGCGCGCCTTGCCGGCGGGGACGACTTCGAGCTCGGCGGAGATGAAGTCCTCCTCCACAATGCCGTACTTCCGGTTCAGCAGGGCGGCGCACTCCTGCATGAATTCCTTCTTGCGCTCAAATTCCGCCGTGTCGTGGTCCCTGATGAGGTACTCCCCGACCGCCCGTTCCACATCCCCCCGGAACGAGTCCAAATGGTAGAAGCCTTCGTATCCTTCCGTAAAGGCGGGATTCTGGAACGCGGGAAGCATTCCCTGGAATTCCATGAGGACCAGGCACGCGTTCAGCATCCTGCCCTTCGCGCTGCCGGGGTGAATGCCGGTGCCGCGCACCGTCGCCACGGCAGAGGCCGCATTGAAATTTTCATATTCGATTTCCCCCAGGGCTCCTCCGTCCACAGTATAGGCGAAGTCCGCGCCGAAGCGCTCCACGTCAAAGGCATCCGCCCCACGGCCTATTTCCTCGTCCGGCGTGAAGGCGATGCGTATCTCGCCGTGGGGCCGTTCGGGATGCAGCAGGAAGGAGGCGGCCATATCCATGATTTCCGCCACTCCGGCCTTGTCGTCCGCGCCAAGCAGGGTGGTTCCGTCCGTCACGACCAGGTCCTGGCCCGCATAGTCCGCCAGTTCGGGGAAAACGGCGGGGGAAAGCACGATGCCCTGTTCCCGGTTCAGGACGATGTCTCCGCCGTCGTAGGAGCGCACGATGCGGGGCTTCACGCCGCTGCCGGAGAC